>Ga0190283_1001163_pt1 | contig 12329 bp, 12 predicted proteins | sample 48691801_MG_FD_161669 | JGI IMG/M metagenome (GOLD analysis project Ga0190283, IMG submission 161669) | Hydrothermal vent microbial mat bacterial communities from Southern Trench, Guaymas Basin, Mexico - 4869-18-0-1_MG | ecosystem: Environmental > Aquatic > Marine > Hydrothermal vents >...
TTACCTGCCCTTTACGCCAGTTCCTGTGACAATGCAGGTTTTAACTGTTATTTTCTCAGCTATTCTGCTCGGGGGGTCCTGGGCGCTTACGAGCCAGATCCTATATATTTCTATGGGACTTGCGGGACTTCCTGTATTTGCAGGTTTTAAAAGCGGACCGATGATCCTTGCCGGACCCACTGCAGGTTATATAATCGGATTCGCTGTAGCCGCTTATTTTTGCGGATTCCTCTATGAAAACATGAATTCTAGAAACAGATCACCGGCAGCCGGCAATCTCCTGACAGATTTTTCTTCTTGTATTGCAGGTGTCCTGATCATTTATTTATTCGGATTTTCACATCTTTTTGGGTTCTTTTTCTTATTATTTCCCGGCCTTTCTACTTCAGACATAATATCAATGACCTGGAAATCCGGTATTGAACCCTTTATAATAATGGACTTCCTTAAGATTTTGATAATAATCAATATTTTAGAGTTAGGCAAAAAAAGAAAATGAAAACTGTAAGCATAAATGACATAACTGTTCGGGATATTTTTCAAAATATAGATCTTGATACACTGGACAAGAAGAGTTTTCAATCTATTATAGAAGGTTTTATCGGACTTGAATATGACAGTCTTGAGATAATGGGAGGTTCAAGCTTTGAAAAAATGCTTGAGAGCAGACTGAACATGAATCCCTTTCAGGTGACTCAGTTTGTTAAAGGCATAATCCCCTCAACTCCGCTCCAGGCGCTTATCGGGGCCAGAAACATGACGGGCCTGGAATTATATTCAGACAATATTGTAAAAAAATTTATAAAGCAAAGTATTGACAGCGGGATCAGCATATTCAGGGTCTATGACAGTCTTAATGACTTAAATAATATGGAGTTTACCATAGGAGAGATCACCGGTAACGGGGCATACTGCCAGGGGACCATTATTTATGATGATCATCAGAAACTGGATTATTACCCTGATACAGCCAAAAAGCTTCTGGAAATGGGGTGCTCAAGTATATGCATCAAAGATGCTGAATCTACGATACTTCCCAAAAAAGCCAATGAGCTCTTTAAAACTCTTTCCCGGGAAATAAAGGCGCCTGCATACCTCAGCGCTTCCAATCTCAGGGGACTCCAGACTCTTAATTATTTTGAAGCAGTGACCAATGGCTGCAGCGGTGTGGACCTGAGCTTCCTGCCATCTTCATATAATGATTTTACCTCCACAGTATTTTCATTTTTCCTCAGTTTGAAGGATACAGATATTACCCATAAGCTGGACCATGATAAGGTAGTGGAGCTAGGTGATATCATAAAGAAATATGTCTATCCTCATATTAAACAGGATCTTTTCTCTACAAGATTCATACTTAATTATGCAAATAAAAATCTTATGCCAAAATGGCTGATAACAAATATCGAACAGCAGCTTGTAGAGATCGGGGAAGAAGAATCCCTTGACTCTGTTCTTGAGGAAGTTTTCCGGATCAAGAGTGAAATAGGAAACCCCTCTCTTTCAACTCCCGTGGGCCAGATAATAGGAAGCCAGGCAGTCTTAAACAGCGTCATATCCGACTATAGATGGGAGATACTTTGTGATGAGATAAAAAAATTGATCTGGGGACATTTCGGTAAACTGCCCAGAAAAATAAACAAGGAAGTCCTTAGAAGACTTGAAACTCTCACAGACGAGGAAAATGGGGGTAAAAAGCAGAATACCGAAATAGAGGACACCTACAAACAGTGCGCAGAGGAACTTGAAAGCCTTAGCACTAAGAGTGAAGACATCCTGAGCTACTGCATCTCACCGGAAAAAACAAAAAACTATCTTCAGGATATCCGTGGAATAAGGCCGGCAGCAAAGATCAAGACACAGAAAGCAAAAACTCCAGGCAAAAAGCCCGGCGCTGCCGATGAACCGGTGCCACTGTCAGGTCTTGCAAATCTTGATACAAAAAAACTTAGGGAAATATCCAATATTGTTGAAAGCAGCAATATTGACGAGATAAAATTTGAATTAAACAATATTAAGATCTCCATAAACAGCGCCCGTCAAAGACCGGTGTCCCATCCGGATCAAACTAACGGGGGACAAACCCCATCTGCTGCAGGGCCAATTTTAAAGGAAGGAACAGTCGAAATAAAATCCCCGATCGTGGGTACTTTTTATGCTTCCCCTGCTCCAGGTGAACCCTCATTTGTAAAAGCCGGAGATAAAGTCAAAAAAGGCGACACATTATTTATTATCGAGGCAATGAAGCTGATGAACAAGGTAGACTCTGAATATAGCGGAACGATCGAAGAGATCCTGGTCCCCGATGAGGATGCAGTAGAATTTGATCAAACAATAATGATACTTAAGAAAGAATAGTAGAACCCCATGTTTAAAAGAATACTTATCGCCAACAGGGGCGAAATAGCCTTGAGAATAATAAGGGCCTGCAGGGAATTGAATATAGAATGCGTATCAGTTTACTCAACAGCAGATAAAGATTCCATACACCGGAAAATGGCTGATAAAAGCATATGCATAGGCCCTCCGCAGCCGGTTAAAAGTTATTTGAATATAGATAATCTTATAACTGCCGCACAGATCACTAATTGCGATGCCCTTCATCCCGGTTATGGTTTTCTTGCGGAAAATGATCAGTTTGTAAGTATATGCCATGATAATGATATTACATTTATTGGTCCGCCAGCCGAAGCTATAGCGCTTGCAGGCAATAAATCAAAAGCAATAGAAGTGATGAATAAAAGTAAGATCCCTGTTATCCCCGGTTCAAATGGCAATATAAAGGACATCAGATCCGCAGCAAGACTATGCCAGAGATTGACATATCCAGTCATAATCAAAGCTGCTTTCGGCGGAGGCGGCAAGGGTATGAGGATATGCCGTAACAAAAAGGACCTTTTTGAATTTTACCCCATGGCCAAAGCTGAATCAGAAAAAGCTTTTGGTGCGGGGGAAATATATATCGAAAAATATATTTCAAAGCCAAGGCATATAGAATTTCAGATAGTTGCAGACAATTATGGAAAGATAATCTGCGTCGGCGAAAGAGAATGCTCAATACAGAGAAGACACCAGAAGCTTATTGAGGAAGCACCTGCTGTAAATCTTCCACCAAAACTTTCAAGACTTATGCGGGAATTTGCAGTAAGGGCAGCCAGGGCCATCGATTATAAAAACCTTGGCACAATAGAGTTCTTGCTGGATGAAAATAATAATTTTTATTTTATTGAAATAAATACAAGAATACAGGTCGAACATCCAGTGACCGAAGCTGTTACAGGCATGGACCTGATCAAGGAGCAGATAAGGATAGCTTCAGGGAGAAAGATCAATAATCATAAGGAACATTACTTCCCCAGGGGACATGCGATAGAACTAAGAATAAATGCCGAGGATCCCCAGAATGATTTTGCCCCGAGCCCGGGAAAAATAACCGGAAGCTTCCTGCCGGGAGGTCCCGGGGTAAGGGTGGATACATTTATTGGACCAAATAGTGAAATATCCCCTTTTTACGACTCACTGATCGCCAAGCTAATAATATGGGAGACCGACCGTAAAAGTGCGATAGCGCGTTCTGTGAGAGCCCTGGAAGAGCTTAAGATCGAAGGCGTCAGGACGACGATACCATTTCACAAAAGGATACTTGCCAATAAGAAGTTTGTAAATGGCCAGATCCATACCCACTTCATAGAAGAAGAATTTAAGCAGTAGTCAGGAGCGTGTCCGGGAACTGGGCTCAGGCTCCTAATAATTATAGATCTCTATAAGCAGTCCTTCTTTATCCCGCAGATATAGAGTATCGTGATCATTGTTCCATACCGGCCGGGGGCTATCCCAAAACATATACCGGTCATCATCTTCGCTTCTATCCTTGCCCCCGCCTGAAAACAGGATGATCCGGGTGCCCGGATTGAATTTATAACTGTCAAAACGGTATATATTTGTCCCGCTGTCCTTTATTGTCCACCCTGAGGTATCCAGTATCCCGGAGCCGGTGTTCTCGAGTATTACAAATTCACCATTTATATTTTCATTATCATTTCCCTGGGCATTAAAAAAGATATTTATACCGACCATATCGATTTTTGACGATTCCCAGAGACCAAGATCGTTTTCCCTGGCATATCTTTCAGCTTCCAGGAACTTTTCTGAATATTTCACATCCGGAGGATAAGTAAAGATATTGGCAAATCCCCTTTTTACCATCTCAAGATTTACAAATATATCTTCCAGATATACATACCGGAGTTTTCTGCCATACTGATCGTATTCAGATATATCCTTTTCCAGCCAGACTTCTTTTCCCAGTATCATTATTTTAAGCACATCCCTGGCCTCTGCATAGAAATACATCCCCACCTCCGGCGTATTTATCCCTATAAACCTTATCCTTTCACCACCGGAGAGTACTATGGTGTCTCCATCTATTACTTCAATCACTTTATATCCAGGATCATTATAGCTACCCCCTTCAGGGTTTCCGCCGTCAGCCTCACCCGCAGTGCCTTCATTATCAGAACCTTCGACTTCAACAATAATGTTGACATCTTCTTCCCGGGAATCATTTATCGCCTGTCCGGCTTCATCTATTATTGTTTCTTCATATATATGGTTTTGAATACTATTTTCTCTGCGGTCAAAATCATAAAAGAGCCCGCAGCCTGCAGCCGGAGTGATACAAAGGACCGCAAACACTGCCAGGGCTCTAACAAACAGGTTTTTACTTAATATCATTTGATTATTTTTTTCCGCAGGTCTGAGATCTTCTTCTTTGTGTCCGGGTCAAGTCTATCCTCAAGCGGATAAAAGTTCCCCCGGGACCGGTTCTTATTTTCTTTTATAGTCTGTCTTATATTTTCTTTAACAGAATCTATTTCCAGGCTGAACTCCCTGCTGGATTTACGTATTATATTCTTCCCAAAGATTACTTTTTGCTGCAAATAATCTGATGTCACTACAAATACCTTTCTCTGGTCCGACCACTTTTTTGCAAGTTCTTCAATGACTGTATCTGCAGTCTCACCTTTCCTGGAGTGTATTACTTTTATATTATCAACAGTTTGAATACCCCTGGCCCTATTAGAACTCCCTTTTGCATCAAAAACCACAATAATACTGCACTCTTTTTGGGACCCATAAGCTGAAAGATCTGAGATGAGCCGGTCCTTTAGATCTTCAATATCGGTATTTTCTAGTTTACCGGCACGGTAGAAATAAAAAATATAATTATGTCCATCTATTATAAGTAAATCTTTCAATTGCCTCCCGCTCCAATAAACTTCTCCTGTATATGATGCAATATAATACCGCTGGCTACCGATACATTCAAAGACTGCATATTGCCACTGAGCCTTATCGAGACCAGGATATCACAGTTTTCAGTAACGAGCCTGCTCATCCCCCTGTCTTCGCTCCCCATTACAAGTGCCATGGGAAATGTAAAATCAATTTTCTCCAATACTTCCAGCCGTCTGTCTTCTATAAGTGTCGTCCCATATATCCAGAATTGTGCAGTCTTTAATTTCTTTATCGTCTTTACAATATTTGGGACCTTGAATATCCTTATACCCTCCAGTGCCCCGGCAGATATTTTTGAGACCATTTTATTTAGCGGTACGCTCCTGTTCCGTGAGATTATGATGCCGTCAAATCCAAAAGCATAACAATTCCTGATGATCGAGCCAAAATTTCCCACATCGGTCACTCCATCCAGTATTACCAGTTTTGAATCTGTTCCGGGTCCTTTTTCAAGATAATCATCCAGGTTCCCTGAATTATATGAGGAGACTCTTGCCATTATCCCCCGGGGATTGCAGCCATCGCCTGGAATATCTCTAAAATCCCTGTCTTCTATTATCCTGACCGGAACAGCACGCTTTTCGGCCAGATTTATGGTATTTATTATGCGCTTATCTTTTTTACGTCCCGAAGAGATCATTATCTCAAAGATCTTCCTATTGCCTGTATTTACTTCAAGAAGTGTATTTATCGTATTTATCCCATAAAGGTATTCGAAAATCTTCATTTAATTTTAGTCTCATTTCTGTAGCCGCCGGTCCAATAAAAAATATAGGCCAGGCTATATTAAGAGCTCGCTATTTATCTTTGTATTTCCAGATGGTCCCCTCATTTCTGTCCTCAAGGACTATTCCCATGGAAAGAAGCAGGTCCCGTATTTCATCGGCCTTTTTAAAATTCCTGTCTTTTCTTGCCTGATCTCTTTTATCTATCAGGTTCTGGATCTCTGTACTCTCACTATCCCCAGGATCCTTCCCCTTACCCAATCCTTTTACGGGGTCCAGTCCCAGAACAGCACAGAGTTCCGTTATCTTCCCATATGCAGTTTTTAGTTCACTTACTGCGGGTGCACTGATCTTAAAATCAGAACTCTGTATTGTGGAATTTATGTTTTTAATCATTTCAAATATGGCACCAATAGCTCCTGCAGAATTAAAGTCATCATCCATGGCACTCTTAAAGCCTTTTTCTGCAAGCTCCCTGATCTCTTTAAGCCTTGAAGCTTCTTCGGTTCCATTTCCACCAATGCCGCCTTTATCCCCGGTTTTATTGAGAAGAAAATCAATATTTTTTAATGTATTTATTATCCTGTTAAGAGCCTTGCCTGCTTCTGTCAGTTTTTTGCTGCTAAACTCCAGGGGGCTCCTGTAATGAGTGGAAAGTATATACATTTTAATAATATCAGGTGAGTATTTCTTTAAAAGATTTTTAAGGATCCAGTCACTTTTGAGACCCTGCGACTTTGATATCTTCTCTGCCTTTACCTCGATCATGCCATTATGCATCCAGTATTTCACAAAACCGCCTTTTTCCGGAAAGGCCGCTTCCGACTGGGCTATCTCATTTTCATGATGTGGAAATACGAGGTCGATGCCTCCGCCATGGATATCGATCCTGTGGTCCAAAATATCGGTAGCCATTGCAGAACATTCAATATGCCATCCAGGTCTGCCCTTGCCCCATGGGCTGTCCCAGCTGGGCTCTCCCTCTTTTGCCTTTTTCCATAGTGCAAAATCTATACGGTTTTTTTTTGTATATTCAGAGTCTCCGTCATCTTTCATCTCTTCTATCTTCTGACCCGAGAGTTTTCCATAACCGGCGAATTTCGCAACATTGAAATATACATTGCCTTCTATCTCATACCCATATCCATTCTCTATTATCCTTGATATTATCCCTATTATCTGGCCGATCATCTCAGTAGCAAGAGGCATCGAATCAAAACCGCCTATCTCAAGGCTTTTAAGGTCCTCATTAAATGCTTTAATATACTTTTCAGTTATTACCTTATAATCCACACCTTCTTCATTCGCCTTATTTATTATCTTGTCTTCTATATCGGTGATATTCTGTACAAAGTTCACTTTATAATCCAGGTACCCCAGATAATTCCTGATCATATTAAAAACAACAATGGGCCGTGAATTACCAATAGAAATATAATTATAAACCGTGGGTCCGCATACATACATATTGACCTCTCCGGGCACAATCGGTTCAAAGGCCTCTTTCTTGCGGCTCAGCGTATTATACAATCTTAAACTCAAAGTTTATTTCTCCTCACTGTTCTTTTCACTTTTTTGCTTCTTCAATTCTTTTTCGAGTAATTCAATACGGGCGCAGGCATCGATTAAAATATCACTCACCGGATCAGGAAGATGCATCCTGTGGAACTCATCTGAAAGAACCTTTTCCCCGCCGACTTTTACTATTCTTCCCGGTACCCCCACAACTGTTACATTATCCGGAACTGATCTTATTACCACGGCTCCGGCGCCTATTATCACATTCTTACCTATCTCTATAGAACCCAGGACTTTGGCACCGGCAGATATTATAGTATTATCCCCTATTGTAGGGTGCCGCTTACCTTTCTCCTTGCCTGTTCCTCCGAGGGTAGCGCCCTGGAATATTGTGACATTATCTCCGATCTCAGATGTCTCACCGATCACTACGCCCATGCCGTGATCGATGAAGAGTCCCTTTCCGATCCTTGCACCCGGATGTATTTCTATTCCCGTAAAAAACCTGGAGCACTGTGATATCCATCTCGGAAAAAATGGTATCCTGTGCCTGTACATCCAATTAGCTACCCTGTGGTTCAGGATCGCATGCACTCCTGAATAGGTTATAATTATCTCAAAGATATTTGTGGCAGCAGGATCTTTCTCCCTTGCCGAGCTGACCAGTTCCTTTAATTCACTTATCATTCCCATTTTATTTACCTGCTAGACCATCGATTTAATTATTATTATCCAAATATTTTGATGTTTGCTCAAACCTTTGTATATAGTTTTTTATTCCCTGTTTAAATTGAAAATAATCCATTTTATAAATATATCAATTAATATAGAAAAATAGTATATAAATCAATAAATCGGTTCTCTAATATTTAGTTCACAAAATCCGGCATTTCCAGGGATGTGAAAATGGAATACATGATTCCATTTATTGGTAATAACTGATTCAATAAAATCTTTAACTTTAAACAGTGAATTAAATTCCTTAAATATCAGTTTTTCAGCACTCTTAGAAAGCCTCTTAATATCTTTAATAAATACAGGTTTATGGTGACCCCATGGACAAACATAAGACGATTACAAAAAGCTATCTATCCTCAAGACCACTGGTATAATCATCCATAAAAGCTTCCCCGTATAGTGGTGCCTTTACTATCAAGTCAATATCATCTTCCTTGAATAAAAATGGCTTGACCTGATCAGCCAGCCGGTTAAGCTCTTTTTCATCCATACTCTTCAGATACGCCAGGATAGTATCCTCTACAGGTAGTTTTATGTTATTTACTTTCAAAACATTCTCATTGAAAGGAAACTTCATCCTGAGCATATACAATGTATCGTAAATGTCACGGCCTCTTTTACGGTTTAGCAGGGCACAAATCTTCTCTGAAAGCAAATTACCCCTGCTCATTAAAATTGAAGTAAAACTATACCCATACATGCTAAGTACTTTTGAGTCAGTATTAAGTTCCCAGTCAGGTCTATTGATCTCTATTTTTATCATCAGGCCTGCTCCCCGTCTATCTGTAATGCCATATCTTTCCATAATATCAATAAAGAGAAGCTTTGCTGTATAAAGATTATTTCCCCTGTTTGCAGATATTGTTGCAGATAATCCTTCTCTGGATAAGTCCTTCCTTATTTTTTCTAATACATTTTCAAATTCCTGATACTCTAAGGAAGGTGTATTGAAATCAAGATCTTCCGAAAATCGGGGCAATCTATAAAAATATCTCATTGCTGTGCCACCCATAAAATAGAAATATTTACCTAATTTTTGCTTATATAGGGAATTTAAAATAATAATTTGCAAATACTCCCTTATAATTGCTCTTTTCTTTATAACTGGAAGATTATTATTTTCAGCTTCTTCCAGGAGATATTCCATATTTAACATCCCGACCAACCTTTCAGTTTTAGCAATGTATCTGCTGTTTTTATATTAAACAATTTTCCATATGTTAATACCTTATCCCAATCAAGCTTGACAATAAGATCTTTTTCAAATCTTTCCTCTTCAAAATTCAGAGATCTTCTTTGCCTTAATGAAAAATAGATATGATCTACCAATGCTTTTTCTCTGTCAGCAATTAGTATTTTGAACCCTTCATATTGCATTAACCTATAACCGGTAAAAGCTTCTTTTTGGCAACTTCTATAATAGAAGGAACCGTACTTATTCTTAAATATCCGTGTTGGAAGAGTGGAGAGAGATGTTACATGGAAAGCAATATCCGGAATCAGACTATAAATAGATAAAGCTGTCTCAAGTGAAATATAGGATGGCACATAAAGTTTATTAGCTATATATACATCTGGAATATTCGACTTTAGCCCAGGTTCAATAAGCTCATATAAATTTCTTCTTAACTTGATGAGTAAGTTTCTTTTAACCCAACGGCCAAGATTATTTTTCAGAGTCTTTAGATTCTCTTCCGGAAAGAGATTTTCAATATCTCTTAAAGAAAAAATAATTAAATTATTTTTTTTCAATTGTGATACTAGATCAATATATTTCATTTCAGTTAATCCTTATATATAGGGATTATCTGTAATAAGTATAGATTATATCTTTTTTTCTGTCAAAGGTATAGATCTACTGATGATAATGTACTGGCTCTTGCCAGAGATGGAAGAGTCGATTATTATTGGAGACAAGGATCTCCTGGTGCTTAAAGAATTCGAATCGGTGCCAATACTTGATCCCCGCGGTTTTTAGAATATTCTAAGAAAAGATAAGAATTTAAATAGTACTTGAGGAATAAAGAACCCTGTTTTTACTTTAGAAGGGCGACACTCTGGGCGGCGGCACCTTCTCCCCTACCGCAGAAACCGAGATGTTCGGTCGTGGTAGCCTTCAGGTTGACACTGCCGGTATCGATCTTAAGAGTGTGTGCAATGTTTTTCTTCATCTTTTCAAAATATTTAAATACTTTTGGTTCCTGGAGGATGAGTACTGCATCGATGTTTTCAATTTCAAAACCTTCTGCCTCCATCTTTTCCCTGACTTCACCTAGAAGCGCAAGGCTTGAGATATCCTTGTATTTCATATCACTATCCGGAAAATGCATACCGATGTCTCCCAGTCCGCAAGCACCAAGTATGGCATCCATGACTGCATGGACCAGTACATCTGCGTCTGAGTGGCCCTCAAGCCCCTTTTTATAGTCTACCTTCACACCACCAAGTACAAGCCTTCTCCCCGCAGTATATGCATGTACATCAAATCCAATTCCGACTCTCATAAGCCAAACACTTTCCTTAAGTAAATATTTATTATCAACTTATAGTTTTCTGCTATTAGTTTTCTTTGATTTATAATTTAAAACATTTCTTTGTTTGACCAAAACAATTTTCTATCTTATCTATGATTCTGAAGGTTATCACTTCTTATCGCTAAGGTTTTCCATTTTTATTAATAAAAAGCTCCGCAAGAAAAAGATCCACCGGAGTGGTTATCTTTATATTCTCATGCCTTCCCCTGGTCACATTTACTTTCCAGCCCATTCTTTCCACAAGACTCGCATCGTCTGTTCCAATAAATTCCTCCGCAGCGGCTTTGCGGTGTGCCTCTATTATTTCCCTGTAAAAGAAAGTCTGCGGAGTCTGGGCATGCCAGACAGTATCTCTTGGAATAGTCGAGTCGATAGTCTGGCCGCTTATTCTCTTTATCGTCTCTTTTGCAGGTGCGGCAAGGATGACTCCCTTTACTTCTGGATCCTTTTTATTGTCATTTATCAGCCTCCTTATGGTTGTGCCTATCTCTTCAGGAGTTACAAGGGGCCTGACACCATCATGGATAAGGACAATATCCGTGTCTTTGGGAATACTTAAAATAGTATTAAAGACTGATGCCTGTCTGTGGCTTCCGCCGACCACCAGTTTTCTGACTTTGGAAAATTTATACTTCTTTACAATATTTTTCCTGCATGAATCCAGATAGTCCTCAGGAACTGATACATAAACAGCATCGACCTTCGGTGTCTTCTCAAAAATAGACAAAGTATGCGCCAGAATAGGCTTATTGTATATATTTAAAAACTGTTTGCTGATATTGCTTTTTAATCTGGTGCCTTTGCCTGCTGCTGTAATAATCGCTACATTCATATTTTTCTAATTTTCAAGATCACTATAATCCCGGAAACTATAACCTGCGTGCTCCAGGTATCTCAGGGTCCCTACTGTTCATACCTTGATCTTGGGTGATATTCCTCCCCTATTATAAGGCTCATTGTAGAGATAATATTCAGAATATTTCTTTAACCGGTCATAGAGTGAATTAGCTCTTATCTTCCCCATCCCGGCTACTTCAGATAATTCATCAATGCTTGCATCAAGTATGCTTTTCAGATTACCAAATTTATCAATTAAGTTGACTATTATGGATTGTGGCAGTCTGCGGACATCAGAAAGTATGCGAACCCCTCTGGATTGAAGATTTGATTCCTTAAGGTTTCCAACAGTCTTATAGCCCAGAATATGGGCTATCCTGTTGAGGTCAAGGAGTTCGTCTGCCGAAAGGGCATTGACTTTCTCCCTTATCCGGGAGGGTTCTGATTTATTATCAGGATGATTATAGTCAGTAATAATATTTATAGAATCGCTGGCAACATTAGCCATCAGCTCTTCAACCTGCATGCTTAGAAGCCTTCCGTCAACACCAAGCTCATAAATATACTTTTTGACTTCCTTTTCAGTCTTCTGGACTATGCTTGATCTCTGGAGCACACTGCAAACATCAAATAGTGTAACAAGATCTTCAAGTTCCCTTACAGTCAGGTTGAAAGTAAG
>Ga0190283_1001164_pt1 | contig 12312 bp, 8 predicted proteins | sample 48691801_MG_FD_161669 | JGI IMG/M metagenome (GOLD analysis project Ga0190283, IMG submission 161669) | Hydrothermal vent microbial mat bacterial communities from Southern Trench, Guaymas Basin, Mexico - 4869-18-0-1_MG | ecosystem: Environmental > Aquatic > Marine > Hydrothermal vents > Microbial...
GGAAATCGTCGCGATGAGTAATATTTGCTTATATGACTCCGTTGTTTCTTTTTCTATAAATTTAAGCAGTCGCATAACTTGTTTTTATCTTCTGTTATTACAGATCTTCATCTATTTAAGGGCATCTCTAATAATGCCGTGGGGTAGAATAATGTTGATACAGATAATGTTAACTACGATAACCACCATTACAGTTTGTCTCCTCATGCCAGAGAAACGACGCAGCAACACTTGATTGGGCCTGGAGGCTGTCCGAGGATAGCAGAATCAATAAGATTTAAAAAAAATAATTGTTAATTATCATAAGTTATCGCCTTCCGTAATCATTTTAGGTAACAATGTTTTACAGCCAGCCTCCTGGCAACAGAACCATTATTACAACAATAAGCTTGATACAATAACGGAAAAAAGTGAGTTTACAAATTGCCGATCGGGCTCAGGCCGTAAAGCCATCTCCGACTTCATCCCTCAATGCTCGTACTGCAGAATTACGCGCCGCCGGACACGATATCATTGGTCTCGGAGCGGGTGAACTTGATTTTGATACTCCCCCGCATATTAGACAGGCCGCGATAGATGCGATCGACCAGGGCCATACAAGATATACGCCGGTTGATGGCATTGCTGAACTCAAACAGGCGGTCATCAAAAAATTTACCCGCGATAATCAGCTTGAATATGGCATGAACCAGGTGATGGTGTCCTGCGGCTGCAAACAGACACTTTATAACCTGGCGCAAGCAACACTAAACGATGGCGATGAAGCCATCATTCCAGCGCCTTACTGGGTATCTTATCCCGACATAGTCAGGTTGGCGGGTGCCAGACCCATCATTGTGCATGCTGATATTCAGCAAGACTTTAAAATTACGCCCAGGCAATTAGAAGCGGCAATAACGGAAAAAACGCGACTGTTTTTCATCAATAGTCCGTCTAATCCAACCGGAGGGCATTATACACCGGAAGAATTATCTGCGCTGGGAGATGTTTTAGCAAAACATCCTGATGTAATGATAGCCAGCGATGACATTTATGAGCATATGCTGTGGGAAGGCGGGCCTTTTAAAAACATCATCAATGCCTGCCCAGATTTATACGATCGCAGCTTTATTCTCAATGGGGTATCCAAAGCTTACTCGATGACAGGCTGGCGTATTGGTTTCGTGGCAGGACCTGAGCCACTGATTCAAAAAATGAAAACCATTCAGTCGCAAAGCACTTCAAATCCAACGTCTATAGCCCAATATGCTGCTTTAGCTGCCCTTGAAGGTGATCAGTCTTTCATTGGAAAAGTAGTAGACACGCTTAAACAGCGACATGATTTCGTATTAAAAGCTTTGATGGAGATTGATGGAGTTGAATGTCAGCCCTGCCAGGGAACATTTTATATCTTCCCAAGCGTACAGGGAGTTATGGCTCGTTTAGGTATCAATACAGATATTGAATTCACAGAATATTTGATTGAAAAAGCACGGGTTGCGGTTGTGCCAGGCTCCGCTTTTGGCGCTCCCGGTTATGTTCGCGTTTCTTTTGCAACGAGCATGGAAAATCTTACTGAGGCAATGAAAAGACTCCACCACGCGCTTGAATAGCCGGTCATTTTCACAGGAAATCCTTTTTTATAGTGAGCTTAAGATTTGATGATGATCAATTGAAATACGCTACAAAAAAACTTTAACCAATAATACAGAACTACACCATTTCATCCAGAATAAAGCCCAGGAGGGCCATAAAAAATGCAACAAAAATATTCAACTTATCCCATAGTACTCCATCAAACCTACGTTGCTGGAGTACTAGCTTTCGTTATTGCGATGGTAACAACTATCGCAAGCAATCCTGCATCAGCGTTTGAACTGGATATCTATGGTGTCGGCCATGTTTCGGCAGACCTTAATGACGATGGCGATGATAGCCAGGGATATATCGCCAGTAACTCTTCACGCCTGGGGATACGAGCCAAACAAGCATTGGACAATGGACTACATGTAGGTATTCAGTATGAATCCGGAGTAGATCTAACCGGCCGGGGAACCAATGACGGTAATGGACCGGGTACGTCTAACAACCTGTTCTCCACTTCACGCGATTCGTTTGTCAGTCTGGGAGGTGGTTTTGGAACCGTTACAGCAGGTCGACTAGGCGTCCTGAATCAATGGGTCTATGACTATAACCTGTTTGCCGATCAGATCGGTGACCTGGGCAATATCTGGGGTGGAACGGGTATTCCAGGACGCGATAATGGAATGATCGCTTATACCACTCCCACGTTAGGTATGGGTCTACAGGGTTTTGCGGGCTACATACCCGAAAGCGGCACAGACAACGCAGATATCCTCGTGCTGAAGTTAAACTTGAACCACAATTCCGGGCTAAAAGCCGGACTTGGATACAGCAATCTGGGCGATGGTAACTTCGGCCCGGGAGCGGATGATCAAACAGCTTTTGTCGTCACTGCAAGCTATAGCGCAGGGCCTTTTTCAGTGGGAGGAGGCTATCAGAGTGATTCAGACATAGGCGGCGCCAGTGGAAATGACCGAGACAGCTACACCGTTGGTGGCAGCTACAATTTCGGATCCGCGACAGTTAAAGCCCAGTACACCACCACCGATGCCGATGCCACTAGCGCAGATGCTGAAATGATCGCTGTAGGCGTTGATTATGCTCTGAATAAAGCGACAACCGTATATGCAGCGTATGCCAGTACAGACAATGATTCCAACTCGGCTTTTACAGCCAATAATTATGGTCACGGCCAGGCTGTTTCTCCACTGGCGGGAGATGACCCATCATCGTTTTCAGTAGGAATTGTTTATAAATTTGATGCCAACATCATCAAATAGACCTGCTGCCAAACTGCCAAAATAAATCAGGCATCTGGCCCACATTTCTCGCCACCTCACAGAGTTTCGCCAAGTAACCAGGTGAGAAATGCGGGCCAGCCATCATTTAAGAAGGAGATACAAAACATGTCAAAAATGAGTAGAAGAAATTTTCTCAAAGGCTCCAGTGTAGCCGCAGCCATACCCTTAATGGGTTCCGCAGGCAATGCTCTGGCTAAAAACAATAGCGATGGAAATACCGGGGCCACCCTCAATTATCCAGAAACAACAGTCGGCAATGCCAATCAATTACCCGTCAATCAAGCGGTCAGCTTTACCTATCCTGACAGCGACTCACCCTGTGTCGCGATTCGCATGGGAGAGGAAGTGCCGGGTGGCGTTGGTCCCGATAAAGACATTGTCGCCTATAGTATTTTATGTAACCACATGGGTTGCCCGCTCGACTATGCACCCGACACACGCACCTTCAAATGTCCCTGTCATTTCAGTATTTTCGATAGTGAAAAGGCTGGACAAATGGTGACCGGACAAGCCACCGAAAACCTGCCCCGCATCCTGCTTTCTTACGACAAAGACTCTGGAGCAATTCAGGCAATTGGCGTGGATGGTCTGATTTATGGTCGTCAGGCTAACGTATTGTAAAAGGAGAAAAAAGTGACTCAAGAAATTAAAGATCGCATTGCTTTACCCCCTGTTAATGCGCAAAAAACCAATATGACCTGCCATTTCTGTATCGTCGGATGTGGCTACAATACCTATAAATGGCCAGTCGGAAAAGAAGGTGGACGAAAAGCTGACCAGAACGCACTGGGAGTGGATTTTACCCGTCAGGCTGGAGCGCTGCAGTTATCCATGTCACCTTCAATGACCAATACGATCAAGGATAAAGATGGTCAGTCCTATAACATCATGATCGTTCCTGACAAGGAATGCGTAGTGAACAGTGGACTCTCCTCAACCCGTGGTGGCGCATTAGCGAGTCTCATGTATAGCGATACAGGGCCAGGCAATGACCGCCTGAAGTATCCACGTTTTTTTGCCGGTGATGACTGGATGGATACGGACTGGAAACAGGCTATGGATATTTATGCTGGCGTCACCAAACGTATCCTGGACAAAGATGGCCCTGATCAAATCATGTTTAACCTGTTTGACCACGGCGGCGCAGGTGGAGGTTTTGAGAACACCTGGGGTACGGGTAAATATATTTTTTCCGGCCTGCAAACAAAGATGGTGCGTATTCATAATCGACCCGCTTACAATTCGGAGTGCCACGCAACCCGTGACATGGGTATCGGCGAATTAAACAACAGCTATGAAGATAGTGAAGTAGCGGACACCATCATGTTTATAGGCATGAACGCCTACGAAACCCAGTCCAATTATTTCCTCAATCATGCCCTGCCCAACCTGCAAGGCAACACCAAAGATAAAAGAAAAAAATGGTTCCCCAAAGAAAGCATTGAAGATACTCGGTTTATTCTGGTTGACCCGCGCCGTTCACCCACACTGGCAATCTGCGAACAAACCGCCAAAGACCGGGTTTTACATCTGCAAATCAACCCTGGTACTGACACCGCGTTATTTAATGGGTTGCTCACTTATGTCGTCGAAAAAGGCTGGCATAAAAAAGAATTTATCGCGCAACATACCAGTGGCTTTGATGCAGCGCTAAAAGCCAATAAAATGTCCCTGGCAGAATGCAGCAAAATTACTGGTGTCTCTGAAGCTGATCTAAAAAAAGCTGCGGAATGGGCCTATCAACCAAAAGCTTCAGGTCATGCTACTCGTACAGCGCATATGTATGAGAAAGGCATTATCTGGGGTAATGACAATTACAAAATCCAGTCTGCTCTGGTCGATCTGGTTCTGGCAACCCAAAATGTGGGTCGACGCGGCACCGGTGTTTGCCGTCTCGGTGGACATCAGGAAGGCTATGCGCGCCCGCCATATCCCGGCCCACGCCCGGCGCCTTATGTCGATCAGGAAATCATTAAGGGCAATGGCAAAATGCTGACCGTCTGGGCCTGTAATTCATTCCAGACCACGCTGAATGCGCAACGCTACCGGGCCGAAGTTTTCCGTCGTAGCAATATTGTGCGTGATGCTCTGGCTCAGGCTGGTGGTGGACTGGATACGCAGAAAATTATTGATGTCATTTACGATGCCGTCAGCAATAAAGGCGGCCTGTTTATCACCACGGTTGATCTTTATCCGACTAAATTTGCCCGAGCAGGCCACATGATGATGCCTGCTGCCCATCCTGGGGAAATGAACCTGACTTCGATGAATGGCGAGCGCCGTATGAGGTTATCGGAAAAGTTTATGGACCCTCCGGGAATCGCAAAAGCGGACTGCCTGATCGCAGCCGATATGGCGAACACCCTGAAAGCTTTATACAAAAGCGAAGGCAATGCCGAGATGGCAAACCGCTTCGATGGCCTGGACTGGAAAACAGAGGAAGACGCCTTTAACGATGGTTTCAGAAAACCGGAGGGTATCGACAGTCAGGGTGGTGGAACCGGCGATCTTGTCACTTACGATCGCCTGAAAGTCATGGGAAATAATGGCGTCCAATTACCTGTCAAAGAGTTTAAGGACGGCAAATTGATTGGTACAGAAATGAACTATATGGACTACAAGTTCAGCACTAAAGATGGCAAGGCGCATTTCCTACCTGCCACCTGGACAGGCTTGCCTGAAGCCGTTGAGAAACAGCGTTCTAAATACAAGTTCTGGATCAACAATGGACGCGCCAATCATGTCTGGCAAACAGGTTACCACGATCAAAGACATAGCTTCCGTACCGAACGCTACCCAATGGCGCCTATCGAAATCAATCCGGATGATGCCAAAGCATTGGGCATTGAATCAGGTGATATCGTCGAAGTATTCAATGATTACGGATCAACCAACGCCATGGCCTACCTGGAGCCGGACATCAAGTCAGGTCACAGCTTCATGGTATTTGGTTATTTCAATGGCAGTGTCGGAGATGTCGTCACCGACTGGACAGACCAGAATGTTTTGCCCTATTACAAGGGAACATGGGCGGATATCCGTAAGGTTACATCCATGGCTGACTATAAAAAGACGATATCTTTTAAAAGTCGTCGCTACAGCTAGCTAGTAATTAAACCCGGGATGGAATGTTCTATCCCGGGCAATGAAAGATATACTTTTATTATTCTTTAAACATTTGACAAGCAGTCAGCAACAGGTTCCAGTTTTTTCTGCCGGCTGGCTGCCACAACAATCACTCTCACTTTTTTCGTTTGCTCCTTGAACCACCGCCGGTTCAGCACAACATTCCTCATCATTATCATCATCCAGAGGCGCTGAGCATACACCGGTTTCGGGTAAAACCAGCTCAACCCGGGCTGCCGCTTCTTTATCACCGATAATGTCGGCCACTATAGAACGGACCTGCTCATACCCGGTGATCATAAGGAATGTTGGAGCACGTCCATAAGACTTCATGCCGGCAATATAAAAACCGGGTTCTGGTTGCAACAACTCGCGCGCACCATGTGGGCGGACTGTCCCACAGGAATGCACGTTAGGGTCAATCAATGGCGCAAGAACAGGCGGGCACTCAAGACTCGGATCCAGGTGGATACGAAGTTCCGTGGCAAAGGAATAATCAGGCCGAAAACCAGTGGCGACTACCAGCTCATCGACTATAACATGTCTGCCGCTGTCCGCTGATTCAGTCCCAATCCTCAATCCGTTTTCCTGTTTGGAAATATGGGTTATAGAAAAGCCGGATTCTATTCGTATTTTTCCACTCTCAACCAGATGTTTAAATTTTGTCCCTAGCGCACCACGGGCTTCAATCTGATCGTTTTCACCACCACCAAATGAACGTTGAGTTTCTTCACTTCTTACCAACCAGGTGATTTCTGTATCCGGCTCCTGCTCTCTCAAGCTGACAAGGTCCAGTATCGTACCAACAGCTGAATGACCGCCGCCCAAGACCGCGACGTGTTTATTTGCAAACTGCGATCGTTTGGCACCCAGCACGTCTGGCATTGTATAACTGATATTTTGAGAGGCCACAGGTTCTCCAAAAGCCGGCAAGCCATTTGCACCCGCAGGATTCGGAGTTGTCCAGGTCCCAGAGATATCAATGACAGCGTCGACCAGGGCAACCTCCTCCGTACCGTCCTGCGTGTAACGAACTTCAAATTTCGCATTTTCCCGCCCTGCCGTTTTCAGTTTGTCATGACCTACCCGACTGATGGCGGTCACTTTGGACGAGAGTTTAATATATTCTTTGAGGGAAGTTTTGCTCCCCAGGGGTTCGATATAGTGTTGTACGAGTTCACCGCCTGTAGGAAGCTCATCCGCATCGGGTTTCTCCCAGCCGATTTCATCCAGTAAACGCTCAGATGCAAGATCTACATTATACTTCCAGGGCGAAAATATCTTCACATGCGCCCACTGACGAATGCTGTGACCAACTTTCGGCCCTTGCTCAAAAATGATGGGAATTAACCCCTGCTCAAGAGCATGTGCGCCCGCAGCAAGTCCCACCGGGCCAGCGCCAATAATGGCTAATGTCATCGCTTTCATTCATCTCACCTTCTGGAATTATCTAAGGACACTCTGATCTAATCAGAGCGTCCGGTGGCACAGGGATGTACCGTCAAAATCAAAACCACGCTTTTGTTTTTTGTCTCTGATTTATTCATTAATGAATAAATCAAAGCATTCCTAATATTAAAGCTTAACCGTTAGGATCATGTTAATGCCATAGCTGTAGACACCCCACAGCTAATTACACTCACTATTTCGAGTCAGTGTTTAACATAGATTAAGTCTGAGTTCCTCAGCTCTTCATAGAGACCTTCGCATGATTAATTGCGAAAGAAAATGAGCTAAAATTACCCTGATTGAGTCCTGTAAAAACTTCCCATAGTTTAATATAAGAAATTGATATAGGAAACTCTATTTAAATCATAGCTCCTATACTACAGGAACAGATTTTTGCTTCTCGATAGTACTCTCCACTACACAGCATCCATACCGTTATATAAAACCTCCACTCAGCAGATTGATACTGTTAAAGATGCTGCGAAAACAAATCATGATAAGCGATTGATTCTATGAGGAAAACGAAAATCGCGCTTTACGGTTTCTTCCTTTGAAAATTCAAGGAAAATACTTCATGAGGTTTCATGGGCTGGATATTGCAGCTGATCACTCCAGGTTCGGATGCCATATTCAGCTCAACTAATTTATTAGGATCGAACTATTCTTTAACTAAAAGGTGCAAACAGCGTGGAAGCATGGTAATTTCACCCACGCCAGTGCTTATACTAATAACGATGGCGACTGTTTCATATATCACAACAAATACTCAATTACGACTTTGCGGTAATTTTGAGCGAAGGTATTGTTAGAAAGGTTCTTTTACCATGATTGAAGCTCTATTATTAATAGGTGGAAACGTACTCGGCGTTAGCCTGTATCAGATTAAATTAAAAAGGAAGAAACAAATTGCTCTTCGTAACAAGAATAATCAAAAACCGATAAAAGCAAGTAAACCTCAAAAGAAAAATGAGGCGCTGGAGGCTAACTCTTCCAAGGAAAAATCAGAGGAAGAAATACGAGCTGATCGTTACCTGAGCGCAAATATAACCTCTTTGGTATTGTTTGCAATCAGTCCGATTTACCCTATAGCAAAGTTGCCTGGTATCGCCCTGGCAGTGTATAGCGCTTTTCCTATATATCAGCGAGCTACTGTGTCAGTAGTCAAGGAAAGAAAACTAAAAAATGACTTGCTTAACGGCCTGGTAGTGACGGGGAGTTTGGCTTCTGGTCATTACATAATATCCTCATTGTTTACATTTATCTCCAATCTTGGGACATCAGTCGTCCTCAGAAGCAAAAGCTATTCTGAAGAAATGCTCAAAGGCGTGTTTGACCAGAAAGTCAGCAAGGTTTGGTTGCTGCAGGACAACACAGAAATAGAGATGTCAATAGAAAAGGTTAAAATCGATGATGTTATTATTATTCACACCGGGGAACTGGTTCCATTAGACGGAATTATCCTCAAGGGTGAAGTAACAGTAGACCAGCACACCTTGACAGGTGAATCAATACCCGTTGAAAAATCCGTCGATGATAAAGTGCTTGCTTCCACTGTGGTGATCGCTGGTTATGCCCAGGTTAAGGTGACACAAACAGGACAGGATACTGTTGTTGCAAAGATAGAAAATGTTTTGCAAAACACTTCTGATTTCAAAACAGGTATCCAGCTAAAAGGCGAACAATGGGCGGATAAAGCAGCTACACCAATATTATTTGCCGGTATGGCAATAATGCCCATTAACGGAATTGCTTTATCGACTGCTATTTTTAACTGCAGCCCGGGAAATGGCATCAGACTCTCAGCGTCAGCTCAAACACTTACCCATATTATTCTGGCTGCTGAGAAAAATATTCTGATTAAAGACGGCAGGGTTCTCGAACAATTAATGGAAGTGGATACTGTCGTCTTTGACAAAACGGGCACCCTGACTAAGGATGAACACGAAGTCAGCCGCATATTGACTGTTGGTAATGAATACTCAGAAAATGATATTTTGTTTTACGCGGCAGCGACTGAACAGAAAGTAAATCATCCTCTGGCTCAGGCAATTATAGCAAAAGCCGATGAGCATGATTTTACATTGCCCGACATCGCACAGTCAGATTCCAAATACCAGATTGGGATGGGTGTCACGGCTCATATCAATGACAAAACAATTCAGGTAGGAAGTCTGGGCTTTATGGAAAAGGCCAATATTCCAATGCCAGATGAAATAAAAGAAGATGTACAACAGGCCATATCAGGTGGCTTTTCTGTCGTGATGGTGGCAGCTGATGCTCAAATAGTGGGAGCTATTGAGATACAGGCGCAAATACGCCCTGAAGCCAGGAAAATAATAAAGAGTTTACGTCAGCGTGGCCTTGAAAATCTGTATATTTTATCAGGCGATCAGATGGAACCAACCCGCCAGATGGCTGGCAAATTAGAGCTTGATGGTTATTTTCATAATGTTTCGCCAGAAGATAAAAGCAAAATCATTGAAGAGTTACAAAAGGAAGGTAAAAAAGTCTGTTTTATCGGCGATGGAATTAATGACGTCATTGCCATGAAAAAAGCCAATGTTTCCATTTCATTAAGTGGCGCGAGTACGATTGCCACAGATGTCGCCCAGGTAATTTTCATGAATGGAACATTATCCGAGCTGGATCATCTGTTTGAAATTGCACATACTCTAAAAAGACGATTAGTGATGACACTCACTTCATATACAACGGTCGTGCTGGTTTCTTTTTCGAGCATTGTCTTTTTAGGCGCCCCACCTTTTATCGCGCTCATCGTGCAATCCATTGTTAACAATACGTATGGAATGACGCAGGCATTACTCCCTATCGCACAACTTAGAAATAAAAAGAAACTGGAGTATGAAGAAGAAAAAGAAAAATTAGTTAAAATAAATTGATGCTGTTAACCCGGCAACTCAATATGTCGGGTTGATATATACCAGCCCACTGGAGCACCAGTGGCAATAAATTAGACAAACATTAGAAAAGCTTGCTAAACACAACACATCTTACAACACAATTTTCTTAACAAATTTAAGGGGGAATCAAGTATGGATGGTGCTATAACTGGATTTAAAACTCGCAATGCTGAGCCATATTCAGCGAGTATTCCTGGATCAAAATCATTTACAAACCGTGCGTTGGTTATTGCCGCCCATCAAATAGGACGGACAGTGATTAACAATGCTTTAATCTGTGACGATACAATTTTTTTCTCCAAAGCCTTAAGTGCTTTTGAAGGACTGGACATAACCCAGGATGGAAATTCGTTTATTGTAGAGAGAACGAGTGAGACTATCATCGCGCCTGAAGAGCCAGTTTATTTTGGTGCTGCAGGTACACCTGTTCGTCTGATGCTGTCCTTTGTTGCCTCTGCCAAAGGTCAGACACTGGTTACGGGCAATGAACGTTTAAGTGAACGTCCCATGAAAGATCTTCTCGATGCTTTTGATACCGCAGGCATTCAATACGAATGCAAAGGCGAGCCAGGTCACTTACCTGTATTGGTGACCGGCGCCCCCGCAAAGACTGCAAACTGGCAGATTAATGGCAGTGTATCCAGTCAATTCCTCAGCAGTTTGCTCATCCATGCTTCCCAGCAGCTTGACAAACCTGAAGTTAATGTTGAAGTTCTGAATTATCTGGTTTCCAGACCTTATATCGAAATGACTCTGGAAATGATGAAAAAGGTAGGGTTAAAGGTGGAAGAGCCGGAGCCAAATCATTTCAAAGTCACACCCTGTCGGTCATCTGCCAGCGAAATTGATGTAGAAATTGATGCATCCGCGATGTCTTATCTCCTTACTGCTGCCGTTTTGACACATACTACCGTTAAGATCAGTGGTATTTCCCGACAATCAAAACAGGGGGATGTAGGCCTGGTTGATGTCTATAAACAAATGGGGTGTCAGGTAAAAGACGAGGGGGATGCCATTATTTTCACAGGCGCCCCAATTACCGGTATCGACGTTGATATGGAAAAAATGCCCGATGTCGTACTCAGTCTGGCGGTTGCCGCAACTCAGGCCAGTAGCACTGTTACCATTACCAATATCGCTAATTTGCGGGTAAAGGAATGTGATCGAATCTCTGCTGCCTGTAATGAATTAAAACGTCTGGGTGTCGAGGTTGAAGAAGGCGAAGACTGGATGCGTATTCATCCCGCCAAAACCCTGAAGCCCGCAGAAGTAAAAACATATGATGATCATCGGGTCGCAATGGCATTTTCACTGTTAGGACTCATAGCTGAAGGCATCACTGTAGAAGAGCCTGAATGCGTTTCAAAATCATTTCCCGATTTCTGGGTGGAAATGCAGCGCTTTGTAGACTTTCATCAGCAAGTGCCTGTAGAAGCCTGATAGTTAACAATGATTTATATCGGGGGCGCGACATAGCGCCCCTTGCTATTGGCTGCTATGGATGGTGGAAATGCAAATAGATTGTGTGGAACAATCTTTGCCATCCATGTAGGCAAAGCTTCCGCATCCTCGGCAATTGCTCCATGCATTGCTCTACTACCTACGTCCATATAGGCATGCTCACGCACCTTACCTACGTCCATGTAGGCAACCCGCTTTACTTGCTTGTCCTGAAATTCCAGATTTTGGTGAGAGATACAGGTAAAGAGGTCGGCAGGAAAATGACTTCTATTATTTTGTCATTTTTTTCTAACCATACTTTGACAGCCCTGGCATGATGCAGTCGTAAATTATCCAGAATCAGGAAGACCTTCTTATTAGCGGTCTTAATTAATCGCTTCATGAAATCAATCAGGATATCTGCATCCATGGCGCCCTTAAAAATACGGAAACACAGCTTGCCCTGGTTGTTGGTGGCAGCAAGTATATTGGCTACGCTGTGTTTCGCATTA
>Ga0190283_1001165_pt1 | contig 12310 bp, 11 predicted proteins | sample 48691801_MG_FD_161669 | JGI IMG/M metagenome (GOLD analysis project Ga0190283, IMG submission 161669) | Hydrothermal vent microbial mat bacterial communities from Southern Trench, Guaymas Basin, Mexico - 4869-18-0-1_MG | ecosystem: Environmental > Aquatic > Marine > Hydrothermal vents >...
CAAACATCAAGCATCAAACATCAAACATCAAACATCAAACATCAAACATCAAACATCAAACATCAAACATCAAACATCAAACATCAAACATCCATCAATTATCATTTATCCAGTCATGAAACTTCACCCATATCACTGCGCCAAGTTCCACATCCTTATTATTGCCCTCGTGTTTTATTTTGTAATCTGCTGTGTTCAACGCAGCAAAGCCCCACCATCCGGCTTTCGGAGCTGTGTATGTGAAGATGCCGTTCGGGTCTGCTTTCAGGGTCTGGGTTATCATATAATCTGTGGGTGCTTTTGATTTTCCATCCTTATTATAATATTCCACTTCCACTTGAGCATAAGGGACGGGCTTGCCGCTCACCTTTATAATCCCCTGGAAAGCATTTCCGGCATAAAGTCCGAATGGCTTGGAAAGCGGCACAATCTCGGTTTCCAGACCGATTTCCCTGTCCCAGCCCTCATCATCCCCGAAAGCTGTAACCACGGTCTTTGTATAATGAATGATAAAACAGTCTTCCGCAGGCTCCCAGTAAGGTTCAGGCTCCATATAAAACATATAGATTCCCGGCCTTTTGAGCTTGTAATCAGCTTCCCAGGCTGTATGATCCATGACCTGTGTTTTTTTCAATGCGCTGATCATATCTTCTTTTTTACCGTTGGCAATCACACAGAACACTTTGGGTTTTTCCAATGTCATGCCAATCTGTTCAAAAGGGTGGGAAAAGGAAAGCTTCAGATTAACTGTCCTGTTATCGTTCTGCATGACCATGTTATCCGAAGGGATCACCATGCCATAATGAGCCAAAGCCGGTCTGGATGCCAGCAGGGAAAATATGATTAAAGATGCAAAAAAAATACTTTTTTTCATAAAAAAACCTCCTTTTTTGCAAAAAAAAAGCCACGAATGCCCGTATCTTCATGATACAGACTGCCTTCGTGGCCTGAATTAGTTCATATTTAAATAAAAAAAATTATGCAATTTGCAAACTTCTGCTTGCAGATTATGTTTGTTTGAATATATGAACAGAGAATATGTGTCAAGGAAAAAGTGAAAATGAAAAGTGGAAAAAGACAAGTGGGAAGTGAAAAGTGGCTGCATATATGATTTCAGACGATTCTGAAAGTCAGTCTGAGCCGGAACATGCTCAGGAACGGGAGAGCCTTCACAGACAGCGGACGGACGCTTATGAGCCTGCAGGCTGGGAATTTTCACTTTTGAGTCACTGCAAAAAACGGGAGGAACTATGAAATGGTACCATGCTGCTGACGGACAGGCTGTTGGCCCCGTCGGGGAAGAAGATATTCAATCGCTGGTGAAGGCGAAAAAAATCAAGGCTGAAACATTGGTATGGCATTCTGGAATGTCCGACTGGCAGGCTTATGGCGATTTGAAAAAAGACAATTTCCATATCAGACCAAAAGCAACGGATATAACGGACACTGACGCGGAATCGCTTTGCTCTGAGTGCGGCAATTCATTTTCTCAGGAGGAAATGATCCGTTACGGGAATTCTTATGTATGTGCTGACTGCAAACCCGCGTTTGTCCAGAAGCTCAAAGAAGGGATACTGCCTGAAGATATCCTGAAATATGCCGGATTCCGGATTCGCTCCTGCGCCAAATTTCTTGACGGATTCATTATCACAGGGGGAACAGTCCTTTTGGCGGCAGTCTTTGGAATAATATCATCTTCCGGCTCAGGCGGCTCGTATGTTTTTCAAAAGATATTACCATATATGCAGCCCGTTTCGATGGTCATTGTCATTATTTATGAAACTTGGTTTGTCGGGAGATTCGGAGCCACCCCCGGGAAGATGATCTGCCGGATAAAGGTGGTAACAGCCGATGGCGGAAGGGTCAGCTATCTCAGGGCATTTGGACGATATTTCGCGACATTTCTGAGCGGCATAATTCTATGTATCGGCTATATTATGGCTGCCTTTGACGGGCAGAAGCGGGCGTTGCATGACCGGATATGCAGCACCCGCGTGATACGAAAATAAGGCATTATGAAAGGCAACCAGGCGCGGGCCGGACGGGATTTGAAATCCCGTCCGCAATGTTTCTGTCCTGCCACCGGTGCCGGAATAATCTGGACGGATTTCAATTCCGTCTGGATTAAGAATTGAACTGAAAGTCCCGTAGGGACGGCATATTTGTAGGAAAGGAATGGCTGATTTGCTTGAATGTACCAAATGTATGGCAATGCTTGGACGGGAAGTCCTGAACACTTCCGAAATGACCCATTGTCCCTCCTGCGGGGCTGAAATACGGGCAGATATATTCCCGGCGTTGTTCAGAGAAACCGCCGGAGGCGACCCCAGTGAGATATTGCTGACAGATGACGAGGCCAGTTGTTTTTATCACCCCGGAAAGAAGGCGGTGATTCCGTGTGATGCCTGCGGACGATTTTTATGTGCCCTGTGTGATGTGGATTTTAATGACAGGCATCTGTGTCCCACCTGTCTGGAAACGGGCAAGAGGAAGCATACCATAAAAAACCTTGAAATCAGCCGGAAGCTTTATGATAATATGGCACTGCTCTTGGCTGTTTTTCCGGCAATATTCTTATGGCCCACGATTATCACAGCACCAATGGTTGTTTTCATTGTAATCCGTTATTGGGAAGCTCCCGGAAGCATTATCCCGAGAACCAGGATCCGCTTTATCCTGGCTTTTATCATTGCCAGCGTCCAAATCATCGTATGGCTGATGGTTTTTTACTCTTGGGCCTTATGAAAATGAAAAGTTGAAAGCTGAAAGTTGGAGGGAAAAGGCCGGGTTTCCACTTTCAACTACCTTAAAGAGACAGGTTACTGAACATGCCGGACAAGCAGAAAATATACATAAGTTTACCTGGGAAAAAAAATGGGCTTATTGGAAAAAATACCCTCTGGCTGGGCAAAGATCATTTGCTCTCCATTCATTCGACGGGTTTTTCAGAACATTACAGACGGTTTTATTATGATGACATACAGGCCATTATCACCCGGAAAACCGCGACCGGGAAAATATGCAATATTGTCCTGAGCGTCCTGGGTGGGAGTTTTATGCTGGCGTTTGCCTTAACCAGCGGGATATTGTCCGGATTTTACGGAGTGCTGGCCGGTCTGGTGATTTTTTTCCTGCTTATCAACTGGCTGCTCGGGCCTACCTGCGTGTGTCATGTCCGAACAGCCGTGCAGACAGAGCGGCTGACCTCCCTTGACCGTCTGAGGACCGCCCGGAAAGCCATAAATCTTTTGAAGCCCATGATTGAGCAGGTTCAGGGAGCACTGGTGTCTGAAACTTTAAAGGACTATAATAATCAATGACACAGAATATCACCCGGCAACGCTGTTTCAACCATGTATTTCGGGAGGCTGCAGCCCGCTGTCCCGAATGCGGCCGTCATTTTTGCAGAGAATGTGTCACTGAACATGAAGACCGTGTCCTGTGTGCCGCCTGTCTGAGCAGGCCGGAAAGGTCTCTTTCAGCCAGATTATCCCGATTTGGCAGACTGTTCAGGTTTGTCCAGTTTTTATTCAGTCTGTTGGTGCTATGGTTATTTTTTTATTATCTGGGGCAGGCACTGTCTTCGTTGCCAACCGCTTTCCATGAGGGAACCTTATGGCATAAGTAAAACAAATTTGCAATTTGTTTTTTGCCCAGTCTGAACAGTCTTTGCGTTCTGAAAGAATACTCCCAGGCTCTCTTTTTATTGTTGACTTAAAGCGATAATTATGACAATTTTGAAAGATTATAGGCAGATAATATTTATTTGTCGGATATTAGTCCGCAAAACCTTGAATTTAATGAGCCATAATATAACGTAATGGATCCTATACAACGAATAAAGACCTCCGAGGTTTCAGAAATCTCGGAGGTCCTGATGTGGCGGTCTGAACAGTCAACCTTCATGCATAATTCTATTCTGCTGGCTGTTGACGACAAACCGGATAATCTGTTCATTCTTGAGCAACTGATTGCCGGGTACTGTCCCGATTGCAAGGTAATTACCGCACAAAGTGCCGCAAACGGACTGGCTCTCGTTGCCGAAACCCCCCCGGACGTTGCGGTAGTTGACGTTCAGATGCCTGACATGGACGGTATTGAGATGTGCCGGCATCTCAAGACAGACAGAACCACTGCAAACGTCCCGGTGATCCTTTTAACTGCCCACAGAACAACCCCCCAATTAAAAGTGAAAGGTCTGGAGGCCGGTGCGGATGATTTTATCACCAAACCTGTTGACAATATCGAACTCATCGCCAAAATCAGGGTAATGCTGCGCGTCAAGAAAGCGGAAGATGCCCTGCGCCAGGAAAGAGATAAAAGCGAGGAACGCTATCGCCTGCTTTTCAATAAAATGATTCACGGTTTTGCTTTGCATGACATTATCTGCGATGAGAGCGGCAAACCTTGCGATTACCGTTTCACAGAGGTCAATCCGGCATTTGAAACCATAACCGGACTCAGCGCTCTGGATGTGGTGGGCAAAAGAATACTTGAGGTCTTACCGGACACAGAACCATTCTGGATAGAGACTTACGGCGAAGTTGCCCTGACAGGAAACTCAGCCCGCTTTGAAAAATATTCTCAGGAATTGGACAAATATTTTGATGTTATTGCGTACAGACCACATCCGGGCCAGTTCGCAACTGTTTTCGCGGATGTGACAGAGCAAAAGCATCTTGAAGCCCAGCTCCGTCAGGCCCAGAAGATGGAGGCAATCGGCACTTTGGCCGGAGGCATTGCACATGATTTCAACAATATCCTTTTTCCCATCTTCGGATATACTGAGATGGCCATGCAAGACGTGCCTGAAGACAGCCGGGCCAGAAAAAATCTGGCACAGGTGCTGAGGGCGGCAAATCGCGCCAAGAATCTGGTTCAGCATATCCTCACCTTCAGCCGTAAGAGTGATAAGGAGATTAAGCCCCTGATGGTTCAGCCCATTATCAGGGAGGTGCTCAAGTTGCTGAGAGCCACACTGCCGACGACCATCAGGATCAGTCAGAACATAGATAAAACATGCGGCCCTGTCATGGCTGATCCTGTACAGATCCATCAGATAATAATGAATCTTTGCACCAATGCCTACCATGCCATGGATGAAGGTGGAGGAACGCTGAATGTAACGCTCAATGAAATGGAACTCGGTTCCGATCCCCTCTCTTCTTATTCTGATATGGAACCCGGGCCATACCTGAAATTCACCGTGAGTGATACGGGCCATGGCATGACAGATGAAGTGATGGAGCGGATATTTGATCCGTATTTTACCACCAAGGAGCAAAACAAGGGTACCGGACTGGGGCTTTCTGTGGTTCACGGGATTATCAAGAGCTATGGCGGGCATATCTCCGTTTACAGTAAGCCGGGGCAGGGAGCCGCATTTCATATATGCCTGCCACTGATTGAAGCGAAACCGGCTGAACAGGAAAGATTGTCTGACGATCCGATTCCAAGGGGGCAGGAACACATTTTGCTGCTTGATGATGAGGAACAGATTGTTCAGATGGAAGCGTATATGTTGGAACGGTTAGGCTACAAGATCACGCGCATGACCGCCAGTCCGGAAGCACTGAAGGCGTTTCGGGCGGCTCCGGAAAATTTTGATCTTGTTATCACGGATATGACCATGCCGAGTATGACAGGCCTGGAATTATCCCGGGAAGTGATTCGTATCCGCCCTGACATGCCAATAATTCTTCTCAGCGGATTCAGCGATCTCATTACGGAGGAAACAGTCAAAGCCGCGGGGATTCGGGAATATGCCGAGAAACCCGTGACCAGAGGCAGCCTGGCCAAGATGATACGGCGGGTGTTGGACAATGAAAAGAAAAAAATTGAAAGTGAAAAGTAAAAAGTCATTCCGGCTTTCAACTTTTCGCTTTCAACTTTCAACTTCATCCGTTTTCTTTTTCAAAGGTCTTCATGAAATCAACAAGGGTTTCGATTGCCTCCATGCCTGTGGCATTATAAACAGATGCCCTGCATCCTCCCACCGAACGATGCCCTTTCAGTCCTCCGAGGTCATTTTCCAGAGCCTTTTGGACAAATGCTTTTTCCAAGTCTTCACTGGGAAGGCGGAAGGTGATGTTCATCAGGGAGCGGCTGTCAGCGTCCGCAGTACCCCTGTAAAAATCGCTCGAATCCATGAAGGAATAAAGTGTATCCGCCTTTTTCCGGTTGATCGCTTCCATCTTCTCCAAACCGCCGACGGTTTCTTCCACCCATTTCAGAACCAACTGAATTGCATAAACACCGAAACACGGCGGCGTGTTGTACATTGAGTTCTTGGAAGAAAATGTCGAATATTTCAGCATGGAAGGCAGGGAATCCGGAACCCTTTCCAGCATATCCTCCCGGATAATCACCATGCAGACGCCCGAAGGCCCGATATTTTTCTGGGCACCGGCATAAATAAGGCCGAACGGCTCCGCATCAAACGCCCTGCACATAATATCTGAGGACATATCCGAAATCAGGGGAACGCCCTTGGTATCCGGAAAATCCGCCCACTGGGTCCCTTTGATGGTGTTGTTTGAGGTGATATGGGCATAGGCCGCATTGCTGTTGAAGGGGATATTTTTCGGGATATAGGCAAAATTCCTGTCCTCAGAGGACGCGACCACATTTGCCGATTTTCCCTGTATCTGAACTTCTTTTATGGCCTTGGAGGACCATGTGCCGGTATTCACATAGTCTGCGGACTCACCATCCTTCAGAAAATTCATGGGAATCATGCAGAACTGCATGCTGGCCCCGCCCTGCAAAAAAAGTACATGGAATTTTTCATCCAGTTTCAGAAGCCGTTTTGTTCTGGCAATGGCGTCGTTTATCACATCATCAAACCACTTGGATCTGTGGCTGATTTCTGTGATTGACATGCCGGAGCCGCTGAAATTCAAAAATGACTCCCTGATTTCTTCCAGGACACTGAGGGGAAGGGCTGCAGGCCCCGCGTTAAAGTTGTGAATTCTGCTTTCTTTCATATAATTTTCTCCAATCTGATCATACAGGTTCGACTTTCAATTTTTCATACAGGAGGGCACATCACCGATGTGCCCTGTATCCAACATTATTTTAAAGGCAACTTAAAAGATAGATACGGATTTGTCAATCTGAAATGGTTTTTTTGTCATCCATAAATTTATAATATTCTGAAAACATAAGGGAAACAGCGACAAAGTTTATAATGCTTCCATTGAAGAAGCTGACAGCAACAGTTTTGTTGTGAACTTTTCTTATGGGGGCCACGCTCAAGAGCATAAAGATTATCAGATTATTTTTTTTACGGGTTATGATATATGTAAAAACATATTGACGGGTTCGTATATGTGTAATAGCATATATTCATGAACACATTATTAAAACAATTGAAAACAGCAAGGCAGGAAAAAGGACTGAAACAATCCGAGTTTGGCAAAAAGCTTGGCCTGCCTCAGAGTCATATCTCCAGAATTGAACGGGGAAAGACCGATCCCCGTTTATCAACAGTTGCTGACATGGCACGGATTGCTGACCATGAATTGATGCTTGTTCCCAGGAGGCTGGTGCCTGTCATCAGGTTCATGACAGAAGGCGGGAATGATCAGGAACCAATGTGGAAACCGGATGAATGATGAAAAAAGAGCTGGAAATATTATTGGGTGAAATCCGGGTGGGGACACTGACACTGCTTGAAGGTGATCGCACAATCTTCTCCTTTGATGAAGATTATATCAGCAAGGCCCGGAGACCGGTGCTCAGTCAGGCATTTATCAACATGGCAGGCGAACTGATTACTGAGTTCAGGCCGACACGGACAAAACTGCATCCCTTTTTCTCCAATCTTCTGCCCGAAGGTCTTATGAGAACCTATCTCGCGGAGCGCGGAGGTGTAAAACCGGAACGTGAATATATGCTGCTGCAGTTACTTGGTGATGATCTCCCCGGTGCTGTCACAGTCAGATCCGATGAGGATATCCGGCATGCAGCAGAAAGCAGAGGAGAAACTGAGACAATAAGGGGAGAACAACCTTACAGATTCTCTCTCGCAGGCATGCAGCTTAAATTTTCAGCCATATATGAATCAAAAGGCGGGCTGACCATCCCGGCAAAAGGTGTGGGAGGTGACTGGATTGTAAAATTACCTTCACAAAATTTTATGCACGTCCCGGAAAACGAATGGTCAATGCTCCATCTGGCCGGTGAGGCAGGCATTCCTGTTCCTGAAGCCCGTCTCGTACCACTGGACAAGATTAAGAACTTACCTGATTCAGGTATTTTTTCAGACAGGAATGCACTGGCAGTGAGAAGATTTGACAGAAAAGAAAACGGCTCACGCATTCATATTGAGGATTTTGCACAGGTTTATAGTCTGTATCCGGAAAATAAATACGGAAAAGTCAGCTGCATGAATATCGCCAGGATGTTGTGGACGCTGACAGGTGAAGAGGGTGTGGCTGACTTTGTCCGGCGCCTGATTTTCACCATCATCATCGGCAACGGTGACATGCATCTGAAAAACTGGTCATTTATCTATAAAGATGGCATTACGCCAACGCTGTCCCCTGCTTATGATTTTGTTTCAACGATCCCTTATATCCCGAATGACACATTGGCGCTGACATTATCAGACACAAAGAAATTCGAGGAAATCACCGCCAGACATTTCAGACGATTGGCAGAAAAAGCAGAAATCCCGGCATATCTCGTCCTGCGGACAATGAGAGAGGCGACTGATACGGTTATGTCCGTCTGGGAAACCCATCGTTTACACTATGAATTACCCAAAGAGATTATTGAACGTATTGATAAACATATAAGCCGGTTAAGTCTGTCCAAATATATTTGAAATTTCATCACTCAGGTTTCGCACCGTTAAGAGCTTGATAGTTTAAGGATTCGCACGACAAAGTTGCGGTGCGGGAAAGAAACCCCCTAATACGTTATAATCAGTCACATTTTATGCATCACGTTTTATAATAAATTCAACAGATTGTTCTCCAAAAAAAGTTGTCAGACAAAAAAAGCTTGACCTGTCCTGCAAATCAGTTTAGAAAGCTTATCAGTTGTTGCAGGGAAGATTGGTCATTTCAGACGTGCATCAGACAAATATTTAAAATTTCGGACGGGGTTGCAAACCCCGTCCGGCAACGGCAAACCCCGTCCGGCAACGCCGCCGCTATAATAAACGGAAACAATTTGAAAATGAAAATATATCTTTATAATGACGTGGCTTTCAGGTGGTTTTTCGGCCGGCAGGAACAGGTCGGGCCGATTACTTCTGTTCTGAACGCAATAGTCGGGTATGACAGTTCATATCCGGGATACAAGGATATCCGGGTACTGAATCCTTTTGACATAAAAAAATACAAGGCTGAAAAACAGGGAATTCTGGATTTGCGGGTCAGGGACAAGACAGCGGATATCTGGTTTGATGTGGAGATGCAGGTAAAATATCAGGAATTTTATCCCGAGCGCTCCATGTTTTACCTGGCAGGTCTGTATCGTGACCAGCTGAAGGCCGGACAGGATTACCAGAAACTGAGGCCCTGCTTCGGGGTGCATGTTGTCATGGCCGGCATGCTGAAACAGGAGACAGACTGGTACAATCACTACCGGATGCTGAATGTGAAAAGTCACAAACCGTTGAGCCGATACTGGGAGATGTACTTTGTGGAACTCGGAAAATTTAAAAAGGCATTGAAAAAGGGCGGTGTGTCATGGAATATTCTTGAGCAGTGGTGTGATTATCTGGCAAAACCGCATGACTCTTCAGAAAATCTTGATGAATCTTTTCAGAACAATGAAGGGATACAGGAGGTTCATGAAATGCTGAGTGAATTTACAGAAGATGAGAGACTGAGAGAGCAGTATCGCCTGCATGAGGCATGGCTGAGAGATCAGCGGTCTTCGGAACGGACTCTGAGGGAATTAAAGGAATCTCTGCTGAAAGAGAGACGCATGAGAAAAAAAGCTGAGAAAAAAGCTGAGTCAGAAAAGAAAAACCTTGAAAGGCGGTCAGTTCTGGCTTTGAGAAAGGCTGGGGAATCAGATAAAAGCATTGCCGAGCTGCTGGGCATATCTGAAAATGAGGTGAAAAGGATCACGGATGATCAGCCCGGAGATAAATGACCCCGGGCGGAAATTTCTTCGGAAAAACCGGAGAGATCGGAGTTTTATCAGCCAAACAGCAGGTAAATAAATAATATCAGATTGAAAAAACAAATTCAGATTGAAGACAGAGGCTTCAATCTTCAATGAAAAGGAGTCAATTATGGCAAAACTGTTGTGGCAGCCTTCGGAAGAACGAATCAAAGGTACGAATATGTACCGGTTCATGAATCTCATTAATGAAAAACATGGCAAGAATTTCGCTGAGTATAAGGACCTTTATCAATGGTCAGTTGAAAATATCACGGATTTCTGGGCTGATTTCTGGGATTTTGCCGGAATCAAAGCCTCAGCACCCTACAACAAAGTGATTGACGACGTGAACAAAATGCCCGGAGCCAAATGGTTTTCGGGTACACGGCTCAATTTTGCGGAAAATCTTCTCCGATACAGAGATGATCAGACAGCCCTGATCTTCAAGGGAGAGGAGCAGGCTATCAGAAAAATAACATACGCCGAACTTTACGACGAGGTGGCCCGGGTCGCCAAAGCCATGAAGGACATGGGGGTAAAGACAGGAGACCGGGTGGTCGGCTTTATGCCGAATATGCCGGAAGCAATCATCGTCATGCTGGCCGCCACGAGCATGGGAGCAACGTGGTCTTCCTGTTCTCCTGATTTCGGCGTAAAAGGCGTACTGGACCGCTTCGGGCAGATCAAACCCAAAGTCCTGTTCACGGCAAACGGGTATTTTTTCAAAGGAAAAGGCCTGGACTCCCTTGCACGTATTTCAAATATCCTCAAAGAAATCTCTTCGGTTGAGAAAGTGGTTGTTGTGCCTTATACGGAACAAACTCCGGATATCAGCGAAGTCCCGAACGGAGTGCTTTATAATGACTTCAAATCTTCCGAATCCGGCCTGGAAATTGAATTTGAACAGCTGCCGTTTGATCATCCGCTCTATATCATGTATTCGTCCGGCACCACCGGCCTTCCCAAATGTATGGTTCAGAGTGCGGGAGGAATTCTCGTCCACCACCTGAAAGAACTCATCCTTCATACAGATCTCAAACGGGAGGATACCATCTTCTACTTCACCACCTGCGGCTGGATGATGTGGAACTGGCTGACCACTTCTTTAGGTGTCGGCGCAACCCTTTCCCTGTTTGACGGCAACCCCTTCCATCCCGAACCAGGGGCATTGTGGAAAATGACCCAGGACGAAAAAATAACGGTTTTCGGAACAAGCGCGGGATATCTCGCAGCACTTCAGAACGCCGGCGTAAAACCGGGAAAGGAATATGACCTCAGCTCTCTGAGGGCAGTTCTTTCCACAGGCTCGCCGCTTTCCATGGAAGGCTTTGATTTTGTCTATCAGGAGATCAAAGAGGACCTTCAGTTGGCCTCCATTGCCGGAGGCACGGACCTGAACGGCTGCTTTGCGCTCGGAAATCCCATGGGAGCGGTTTACGCGGGCGAATTGCAGTGCAGGGGACTCGCCATGAAGGTTGAAGCCTTTGATGACAACGGGTGCCCCATAGTGAATGAGCAGGGCGAACTGGTATGCTCCGCACCGTTCCCGTCCATGCCGATTTATTTTTGGGATGACCCGAATGGCGAGAAATATCACGCGGCATATTTTGACGTGTATCCCAATATCTGGCGGCATGGCGATTATATTGAAGTCAATGATCGGGGCGGCGTGACCATTTACGGACGCTCGGATGCCACGCTGAATCCCGGAGGCGTAAGGATCGGAACCGCGGAAATCTATCGCCAGGTGGAGCAGGTGGAGGAGATAGAGGACAGCCTTGTGATCGGGCAGCCGTGGGAAAATGATGTGCGGGTCATCCTTTTTGTCAAGATGGCTGAGGGACAGGAACTCACAGAAGAAGTGATGAATGCCATCAGAAAGACAATCCGTGTCAACGCTTCTCCGAGGCATGTTCCTGCAAAGATTCTGCCAGTGCCGGATATTCCCTACACACTCAATATGAAAAAGGTGGAACTGGCGGTCAAGAAGATTGTTGAAGGCAAGCCGGTGCTGAACAAAGATGCGCTCAAAAACCCGGAGGTGCTGGATTACTATGGCAGCATAAAAGAACTCCAGGAAGACTGATTGCAAACCCGATCCGGAGTGCAAAAATTAAGCGGAGCGTTTTTTTGCAGTTGTTCAAATCCGGAGTGCAAAAATTAAGCGGAGCGTTTTTTTGCAGTT
>Ga0190283_1001166_pt1 | contig 12307 bp, 8 predicted proteins | sample 48691801_MG_FD_161669 | JGI IMG/M metagenome (GOLD analysis project Ga0190283, IMG submission 161669) | Hydrothermal vent microbial mat bacterial communities from Southern Trench, Guaymas Basin, Mexico - 4869-18-0-1_MG | ecosystem: Environmental > Aquatic > Marine > Hydrothermal vents > Microbial...
TGTATCCGGGCGCTGTTACAAATGTATCGCCATTTAGCGGTGACCTTTACACAGGAACAAACTATTGGCGAGTGCGTTACAAAAACGACAAGAACAAATGGAGCGAGTGGTCGGACGCCACTATTTTTTTAGTTAATCGCGACACTAACTCACCATTTTACTTTTATGAAACTTTTAACAACGTTTCAGGGTCCGGAAACGTAAATAAAGATTATAATGTTTCCGGAAGGCAGCTTGGCTTCGTTACCCCGATAGATTACAGCGTTGACGGAGCAACTGAAGTTGGCGGTTCCGCAGCAAACCCGGATAAATTGACTTTATCCGGCTCCGGTTCTTCATGTTCTCCGAACTATAGTTTTGAAGATTTTACTAAATTCGCGATTGAATTTGATGTTACACCTAATTCGTTTGGTACCGCTTTTTCTTTTGGAAAACAGGCAAAGAATTCCGCGCCGAATTCCGTAGGCGGTATGGGCTTTGTTTTCTACGGCAACGGCAATTATGAAATTTACAGCTCTGAATCAAAATTAGGGACTTTTTATGATGAAAGCGTCAATAAACAATCTTTTCATATTCTTATTAAAGTTTCAACTGAAGATTTTAATAATTCACCTGCTGAAATTGCTATGTTTGCCGATGGCGAACCTCTTGTGCTTTACTCGCTGGAATTTGCTCAACCTTTTCATACGAATCACTATAATTACCTTTATGAAAAAAATTCGGGTTTTGATTACAATAATATTTCATTTTATAACGAAAGCGGAGCTTCTGTCTTTGATAACTTTGAAATTCACGAAATTCCAGATAATAATTGTAATGTCTTTTTGTGGTCTGATGACAGTAACTCAAGAATTGACTCTAATTTTAATTTTACTCATGCTCTCAATTTTAATACTGAAAATGATGTCGTTATTAATGGTGTTACTTTTGTCGGAACAGGTACTTCACCGGTATATGGGTTTAATGTTGTTACTCAAAACGGAGGCGGTGTCGTTCGTCAGCGTTTTGTTGAATCGGGCACCGCGAGTGTTACAGGCGATAACTGGCAGATAATTGCCGCTGACAATATTTTTGAAACTGATTCTGATTGGGAAGCGCCGCCTTATTATGTAGCTCCTCAAGGTGATAAATTACTCGAACATTTTCTTTTCAGCAGCATGGACGGAATTCAAATAAAACTTGACAACCTGACTCCGGGAACTTCTAATATTTTTGCTATGCACTTTCGAGGCTGGTGGGGCGCTGATTTTGAATATCCTTTCGCTGCAAACGACGATAATGCTCCCGGACTTGCTCCTGTAGAATTGTTTGGCGTAGGTACAGGTTCTGTTTTTGAATATCAGTACAAAGCGCCTGACGACGGTAAATTTATTTTTACTTTATCAAATTGCGGCTTTCCTATGTATTCGTTTTGTAATTATGAATTGACAAACAATATTCCACCTAAACTCGAAACTGTTACTTTGCTTGATTTTGGTGAAGTTGTTGCCGGGAATACTAAAACTTATCAATTGCCTGTTTTTAATCTCGGCGCGGGAACAGTGTCGGGTATTGTTACAGGCGCTAACGCGCAATTCGGATTGTTAAGCGGCTCGAATTATTCCGCGCAGTCGGATTCTCCGGACTTTGTCAGCATTAGTTTTTCTCCTTACTCGGAAGAAGATTATTCAAATACAGTTTATCTGACCGGCAGCGGCGGAAATGCCCAGGTAGAATTGCAAGGTGCCGGCATTCCTGAACCGCTTTTATTTCCAATTTCTTATTTTTTATTTTGGATTTATCTTATCATTAAACATAGTCATTATCCCATTTTTCAAGCAAAGAATCCTTAACTAATTTAATATCTATATTATTCAGCGAACTATTGTCGTCATAAGCAGCTAAAAGAAACAGCAAAGAATTTAACGCTAAAGTTCCTCCGCTCTCTTTTTCATCTATTATAGTTCTGAATTTTCTGTATATTTCCAACTACTAAAAAAAATATTCAGGACTTCGTCAATGGGTGGGTGTGGGTGGGATTTTTTTGCTTTTCGAAAAGTTATTTGCTATAATTGAGGTCTTTCCGCGATTTTGGCGGTGTGCATTGCTCGTTAAGAATATCCGTCAAGATGTCTTTGTTCTTTTTTTTCTTAAGGCTCTTGCATAGATAAGTTTGGTGTATAACCCTAAATAAAAGTTATTTTTGTTTATTAAAGTCCCGTTGGGGACGTAATATTTGTAGCAATAAAAATAACGTAAAATACCGTGCCGTAGGTACGGAATATAATGTTTCGATAGGAAAATATGTCGTACCTACGGCTAACGGAGCAAGCTCTATATTTGATTGGCATTAAAACTCTGCTTTTAATATATTCAAAACAATACCCGAAAATTTTATTTAAACATAAACTTTTTTTATAAAAAATAGTTTTGTTAATAAAAACTTGATATTTCGTAACCGTTGCAAGCGGGGCGGCCACGCCGATGGGCGGTTGCTTACGACTCGCCCCCCCCATGCGAACCCCGGCGGTGGACTCACGACACGGAAGCGTGCGAACCCTCGCGGGAGACTATGGCTCGAAACCCGCGCAATTCCAGGCGGTGAACTCACGATACGGAACCCGTGCAATCCCAGACGATGGACTCGCGACTCGAAAGCATGCGAACCCCGGTGGACGGCTCGCACGGCACGCGCAAAATTATTATTGTAGATTTATTTCCGCCGCCGTATTCTCAAAATAGGTTCGAACTTCGTATAATAACCCTAAAGGAGCAAATGTTTTTTTTATTTATCAGCGTCACAGCTTATTTCTTCATATTTTTATCCCAATTTTACAATTATGCTTAGCATGAAAATTATAATAGGTTTGGTTATAGGCGCCGCTATTGGCGGCGCTATAGGTTATTTCGGGAAATGCGGCACAGGAACCTGCCCCTTTACAAGCACGTGGTGGGGCGGAGCTGTTATTGGCGCGGTCTTTGGCGCCTTCGTTTCTAATTTTATTTCAGGTGTGCAGCCAACACCGGAAGGTTTGACGAATGTTACAGACATAGAAAGCGCCGCGCAATTCGAGAAAATAATATCCGAATCCGGCGACAAAACTGTTTTGGTGGATTTTTATATGAACACGTGCCCTCCATGCAGAAAACTCATGCCGGTAATTTATTCTTTTGCGGAAAAAAATAAAGATTCTTTGATTGTTTTAAAAGTAAACGCGCCAAAAGTTAAGGAATTGTCTGTAAAGTATAATATTAGCGGCGTCCCGGCTCTGATTCTTTTAAAGAACGGAAAGGAAGTAGGAAGAAAAGTGGGTTATCAATCGGAAAGCAAATTGCAGGAATGGATTATTCCGTAGCCCGTTCACGGATTACGCGCTTCTTTGCCTATACAAATTTTTATCAATCACCTGAAGCATTTTCTTCGCGTCAAGCCTGTTCTCAAGAAATGAGTTGATAAGGCTGGCATATTTTTCGGGCGATTCAATCGCTTCATTGTATTTTACATAAAGCACATCAATATTAGCCCGTTCATTTAAATACTTTTCGATTTTTGTAAGATGCTTTTTGTACATAACTGAAAGCTGCTCGTCAGGAACTTTATTGTCTTCTTCACCTTTGCGAATAAGCATCTGCCTTTGCGAAGCAAGGATTTCGTCAATGTTTCTCAACATAAAAACAACTTTGTAAGAAAATTCCGGCAGCAGGTTTTCGAGAAGCATTGAAATGATTTTTACTACTTTCCCATTGGCGGAAGGAAGCCAGTCTTTGTAAGTATCCGGTTTCTTTACATTCTCCAACTCATAATAACCTTTCGGGTTGTCTTCGTCGGCAGTTCTTATATTATCAGTTACAGGTTCCAGCCCACCGGCTTCAAGCATTTTCATCATCATGGAAGTACCTGAGCGGGGGAGCCCAGAAACCACTGTTATAAACTCTTTTTTCTTTTTTTTAAATAAATTAAACATAATATCTATTGTCTAAAGTCTTAAAGAAGAAGGTCAAAGGCCGGTTAATTGTAAGTTGCAAATTGCAAATTGAAAATTACAACTACATTACTCCATTACTTTGTTTCGCCATGGCGGATCTTCGACACTCCAATACTCCCATACTCCATTACTCCATTATTCCATTACTCCATGCCGCGCGGGGAAGCGCGGCCTACTCCAACACTCCAATTTTCCCCTATTCTACCATTTTCCCATTTTTTATGCAATTTGAATTTTTTTGGCTTTTTTAATATACTTGTAGTGATTTTAGATTTGTGATTTTGGATTTAATCCATAAAACAAAGAACTATGTTTTAGCATGTTAAGAAAGTAATTGAAATTTTAATTGTAAACTTTGTCGCTATATAATTAAGTAGAAAAATTTCGGAGAAAATTCAAAAATGACTTTACAAAATATCATTATGGCCCTGAAAAAATATTGGGGCGACTATGGCTGCGTGATTTCCGAGCCCTATGACCAGGAAGTCGGCGCCGGTACTTTTCATCCCCATACTTTTTTCGGTGTGTTGGGGCCTGAACCCTGGAAAGTGGCTTATGTTCAACCTTCACGCAGGCCTGCCGACGGAAGGTACGGCGATAACCCTAACAGGCTTTACCAGCATCATCAGTTCCAGGTAATTTTAAAGCCCTCGCCTGAAGATTCACAGGAAATTTATCTTGAAAGTTTGCGGGCTATAGGAATAGATACCAGGCATCACGATATCAGGTTTGAAGAAGACGACTGGGAATCTCCGACTCTTGGCGCTACAGGGCTTGGATGGCAGGTGCTTTGTGACGGAACTGAAATTACACAGTTTACTTATTTTCAGCAGGTAGCAGGTATGGAACTCAATCCTATTTCCGTGGAACTTACTTACGGATTGGAAAGGATTGCCGCCTTCATCCAGGGCGTCGACCATGTTCTGGATATCGAATGGGTTGATGGAGTAACTTTCAGGGACTTGCGAAAACGGTTCGAGTTCGAATTTACTGGCTATAGTTTTGACGGAGCAGACCTGAAAAGGCACTGGGACCTTTTCAACATGGCCGAGATGGAATGCAAAGCCGCTTTGGAAAAAGGTTTTGTGCTGCCTGCTTACGAGTGGCTCCTGAAATGTTCTCACTGGTTCAATATTCTTGACGCGCGCGGCGCTATCAGCGTGACTCAAAGAACAGGTTACATTGCTAGAATCAGGGGAATGGCGGTGGAATGCGCGAAAGCGTATTTAGTCGCCCCTAAACAAAGCAGGTCAGGGGGGGCAGGTTTCGGGTGTCAGGAAGAAAAAATATCAAAATACAAAAGACAAGATAATTTATCGAATTGAATTTTAAATTTATTTTGTGCTCAAAATTAATTTTCTTAAAAAAACATGAACTTTTTATTAGAAATAGGAACAGAAGAAATACCGGAATCTTATCTTGCGCCTTACGGCGAGCAACTGAAAAAGATGTTCGCGGAAGAGTTTGCAAAACTCGATTTGAAAGCGGAAGGAATTGGTTCGTTTTTTACTCCGCGGCGGTTGACGCTTTTTTGCAAGAATATCGCGGACAAGCAACCGGTGAGAAATGAAAAGCTGAAAGGCCCCCCTGCAAGCGTGGCTTTCAAAGATGGCGCGCCGACAAAAGCGGCGGAAGCTTTCGCTAAAAAAACAGGCATTGCTGTTGAAAATCTTGAAACTAAAGATTTTGATGGTAAAGAATACCTTTACGCAGAAGTGGAAACAGGCGGGGCAAGTACAGTTGACCTTCTCAAAGATTCTATTCCCGCGATTATTCGCAGGTTGCGCTCGCCTAAATCTATGCGCTGGGAAGACAAACCCACAGCTTTTGCCAGGCCGATTCGCTGGCTTGTTGGTATTCTTGGAAAAGAAGTTATTCCCGCTGATTTAGACGGGATAGTTGCAGGCAACTACACTTATGGCCACCGCTTCCTTTCTCCTGATAAAATTGAGTTAAAGTCGGCAAGTTTCGAAGACTACAGAAAATCCCTGCTGAAAGCGCATGTGATTATTGACGCGTCGGACAGGGAAAATGAAATTGTCAAGCAGTTAATTTCTCACGGAGCCATTGAAGAAAAGATTGACAGGCACCTTGTTTCTGTATGCGCGAACCTTGTGGAATGGCCGAGTGTAGTTCGCGGCTCTTTTCCCGAGGAATTGCTGGAGCTGCCTGAAGAAGTATTGTTGACAACATTAAAAAAACATCAAAAGAGTTTTCTTGTTTATAACAAAGACGGAAAGGTCGTGGCCAGGTTTCTTTCTGTCGCGAATAACGACCTTAAGGACGATGACAGGATACGAAGCGGGTTTGAAAGAGTGATTGTCGCGCGGCTTGCCGACGCGAAATTTTTCTGGGATGAAGACAGAAAGAAAAAGCTTGCCGACAGGGTTGATAACTTGAAAACTGTAGTTTTTCACGAAAAGCTCGGAAGTTATTTTGACAAAACTGAAAAAATTCAAAAGCTGGTTGAGTATCTTGCTGAAGCAGTAGGGAAGCCGGAACTGAAAAAAACTGCCGCTAGGGCAGCTTATCTCTCACGCGCGGATTTAACTACTGCAATGGTCAATGAGTTTGCTAATTTGCAGGGAACTATGGGCAGGATTTACGCGAACGCTGTTGACTGTGAGTCTGAAGAAGTTTCCAAGGCAATAGAAGAAATGTACCAGCCGCGGGGAGCAGACGATAAACTGCCCGAGACCAAAACTGGAGCTTTATTGAGCATAGCTGACAAAGCAGACACAATAGCGCGGTGCTGCGCTGTGGGGCTTGGCCCGACTGGGTCGGCTGACCCTTACGCTCTCCGCAGGCAGTCTCTCGGACTTTTGAGGACTCTCGCACACCACAATTTTCATATTTCTTTAAAAGAAATTCTTGAAAAAGCTTTGGTCGGGCAGGAAAACAATTCTGAAATTTTTGAACAGGTTTTAACTCTTTTCCAAGGCCGTCTCGAAACCGTGCTCAAAGAGTTTGATGTCCGTTACGATGTTATTAACGCTGTTCTCGCTTCTGGTTGGGACGACGTTGCTCTTGTTGTTGACAAAGCAAAACAATTAATGGCGCTGGTTGACACTCAAGATTTTAAAAAAGTTTGCACAATCGCCGAACGCTGCAACAACATTACAAAAACTGAAAAATTTGAAGACACAAATGTAGATGAAAGTTTGTTTTCTGAAACTCTTGAAAAAGAGATGTGGAACTCATGGCTGGCGGCTTCAGAAAACATGAGAGCGGCTGTTAAAGACAATAATTTTGAAAAAGCTGTTCAAAGTTTGGCTGAAAATTTTTCCAACGCTCTTCACAATTATTTTGATGAAGTGATGGTGAACGTTGAAGACGAAAAGATTCGCTCAAACCGGCTGAAATCTGTGCGGTCTATCCGCAACGAGCTTGTAGAAAAGATAGCTGACTTGTCGAAGATCGTCTTTTAACCACGAAACACATAAATAGCACGAAATAATTAGACACGAATTTCACTAATTGACTCGACTCGAAAGTAAATTGTTTTTTAAGATTATGAAAAATGTGATTATTATAGGTTCAGGGCCGGCGGGATATACCGCCGCGATTTACAGTTCAAGAGCTTCGCTGGAACCGCTTGTGTTTGAAGGATTAACACCCGGGGGTCAGCTTGTTATTTCCCACGAAGTGGAAAACTATCCGGGCTTTCCCGAAACAATCAGCGGCGCGGAACTTATGATGAAATTTAAAAAGCAGGCGGAAAGGTTCGGCGCGGAATTTAAAAATGAAGAAGTCACAAAAATAGAAAAAAAAGAAAATTGTTTCGTTGTTCACGCTGGTTCAGGCGCATATGAAACTAAAACTGTTATTGTAGCAACCGGTGCAACTGCAAGGCGGCTGCCGATTCCTACCGAAGAAAAGTTTTACGGAAGGGGAGTCTCGGGCTGCGCGACTTGTGACGGCGCATTTTTCCGTGAAAAAGAAGTTCTTGTTGTCGGCGGCGGAAACACGGCTATGGAAGACGCGGCTTTTCTAACTAAGTTTGCGAACAAAGTTACTATAGTTCATCGGCGTGAATATTTACGCGCGGCGCCTATCGAAGTAGAAAAAAATAAAAACAATCCGAAAATAGAATGGATGATTCCTTATGTAGTAGAAGAAATTTTAGGAGACCAGGTCGTCGAAGGCGCGATTTTAAAGAACCGCGAAACTGGCGATACGAAAAAAATTAATTGCGATGGAATTTTTGTCGCAATAGGACATGACCCGCAGACAAAATCTTTAAAAGGATTGATAGAACTCGATGACGAAGGATTTATAAAAACAGAGCCGAATACAACAAAGACGTCCGTTCCCGGTATTTTCGCGTGCGGAGATGTCATGGACCCGGTTTATAAGCAGGCAGTAACTTCAGCGGGAACAGGCTGTATGGCGGCTCTTGATGCGCAGAAGTATCTTGAATGAATGAACAGATATTTTTTCTAAGAGTTGCATACACTTATTCACCCACATTTAATACTTGCTCCCGATTATTCCATCGTGAAGGTTTGCGGAATTGAGAGGAGCTGTATTAAGCATTCTAATATGAATAAATTCGATAAACTCAATAATCCGGAATTAATTAAACATAGAGACGATTGGCTGGAAAAGCTTAACGCTCTTTTTAGTTGTCAACTGTCTTCAGCCCACCGTCCACTATTTTTAAACGGAATCGCGAAATACACTGAAGAATTTAACTTCAACTGGGGAAACTGGCTGGAAACTTCTTTGACCGAATTGGCTGACGATTCTGATAAAGCGATGGACAATTCCGCCTTCAGGCCGCTCTGCATTAATTTCAATCCTCATGGAGTTCATTTTATTGATTTTCTTTTTGGCGCGGAGGTTTTCCAACTCGAAGATAACAGTTGGCAGGTTCGAACTTTGGATTCTCCGATAGGTTATTTGCAAAAACCCGAACTGGATAATCTGCCTGCCTGGCAGCTAATGAAAGATTTTGCTGACAAGTTTCTGAACTACAATCTTGAAACAGTAACTTTCGGGCTTCCGACTATAGCCAGCGCGCTTAATATTGCGGTAAATTTATACGGGCAGGAAATCCTGGTTGAAATGATTACAAACCCCGAAGCCGCAAAACATGACTTCCAAGTCATTTCCGATGCTCTTTGCGAAATTCATAAATGGTACATTGAATATATTCCCGCGAAAATTTTGCAGTGCATTATTCCGCATGAAAGACATTTGCCGGTTGGCTACGGACAGCTCTGCGGATGCACTACCCAGCTTATTTCGGCGCAGCAGTATTCAGATTCTATCGCGGAATATGACAATGAACTTCTTTCGCTTTATCCTAACGGCGGAATGCTCCATCTTTGCGGAACTCATTCTCAACATATTCCTGCATGGCGCGAAATGAAAAAATTGCGGGCTGTCCAAATTAACGACACGGCCGCCGAAGACCTGGAATTGTATTTTGAAGGTTTACGTGACGACCAGATTATTTACGTAAATGTTTGCGAAACAATGACCGTTAAAAAAATCCTCGAAATTACTAACGGTAAAAGAGTGGTAATAATTCAGAATTAACCTAATTTCTAATTGACCTGAAAAATGTCAAATATCCCAAAAGAAGAAATAATAATTATTGGAATTTAGTCCCCCGCTGAAGTTGGATTTGGGGAGATGGTAAAATATTCAATTAATACTATATTCAAATTTTATCAAATTTGAATTTACTCCGATTACCGGCGCCTGAAACCTATATAACATGTTTCTCCCCACTACAATAAATGAAGCGGAAAAACTCGGATGGAACAAGCTGGACGTCATTCTGATTTCCGGAGACAGTTATATTGACAGTCCTCACATTGGTGTTGCGGTCATCGGCAAAATCCTCGTCAACGCGGGATTTAAAGTTGGAATTATTGCCCAGCCCGACATTCATTCAGAAAAAGATATTAACCGGCTTGGAGAACCAAATCTTTTTTGGGGTGTTTCCGGCGGATGTATAGATTCCATGGTCGCAAATTACACTGCTTCAAAAAAACGCAGAAAAAAAGATGACTACTCTCCCGGCGGAGAGAACAACCGCCGCCCCAACAGAGCCGTGATTGCCTATTCCAACCTTATAAGAAAATACTTTAAAAATACCCAACCTATTGTCCTCGGCGGAATAGAAGCAAGCTTAAGAAGAATAGCTCATTATGATTTCTGGTCAGACAAAATTCGCCGCTCGATTCTTTTTGACGCTAAAGCGGACTATTTAATTTACGGAATGGGGGAGTCCGCTGTTCTTCAACTCGCAAATTCTTTATCCAATTTCCAATTTCCAATTTCAAGTATCAATGGGCTCTGCTTCATTTCAAAAACAAAAAAAGAAAACTACATCGAGCTTCCTTCTTTTGAAGAAGTTGCCGCCGATAAAAAAGCTTTCTCAAAAATGTTTTTTACATTTTATGAAAACAATGACCCGAAAACCGCTAAAGGATTAGTTCAAAAACATGGCGACAGGTTTTTAGTTCATAATCCTCCTGCGCCTGCTTTAAGCACAAAAGAACTCGACAAAATTTACGGATTGGATTTTGAACGTGCTCACGCTCCTTTTTGCGAAAGACTCGGGAAGGTTAAAGCATTAGAAACTATCAAAACTTCTGTAACTACTCACAGAGGCTGCTACGGTGACTGCAGCTTCTGTTCGATTTCCATCCATGAAGGCAGAACGGTTCAAAGCAGAAGTGTGTCTTCAATTATCGGGGAAGTTAAAAAGATTTCAAGGCTTTCTGGTTTTAAGGGATATATTTCTGATGTTGGAGGGCCTACCGCGAATATGTTTGGGTTCGAGTGCGCCAAGAAACTTGAAAAGGGGATTTGCAAAAATAAAAACTGCATTTTTCCTGAAGTTTGCCCCCAACTTCGGGTGAACCATTCAAAACAGCTTTCTTTGTTAAATAAGATAAGAAATATTTCCGGAATAAAAAAAGTTTTTGTTGCTTCAGGCATAAGGTGCGATTTGATTTTTGCCGATAAAAAGTTCGGAATAAATTACTTTAAAGAAGTTGTGAAAAACCATGTTTCGGGTCAGCTAAAAGTCGCGCCGGAACACATAGAGGATTCTGTGCTGAACCTTATGAGAAAACCCAAAAAAGGCCTGCTCCTAAAATTTAAAGACCTTTTTTATAAGTTAACTGAGAAAGCCGGCAAAAAACAGTTCCTGACATATTATTTTATAGCTGCTCATCCCGGCTGCACGCAAAAAGACATGGCGAAACTGAAATCTTTCACAAGAAAACATTTGAAAACAAACCCGCGGCAGGTTCAGATTTTTTTGCCGTTGCCTTCGACTTTTTCAGCTTTGATGTATTATACTGAAACAAACCCATGGACAAGAAAGAAAATTTTTGTTGAGAAAGATTTAAATAAAAAAGAAAAACAGAAGAAAATCCTGCACTGTACCATGCACAGTCTTTTAACTTATTCTCGTTGATAACTTTTTTTCCAGTAAGTTAAAAGACTGTGCATGGTACACTTTGTGCAGAAGTAATGCACAGCCACTTAAGGAAATCAATAATTCATGCTTTAGAAATGCGTGGCAGTTATGATTTTAAGGATTATAAAGAACTGGAAAAGTTTTTAAAAACACTTAATAAAAAAAGAATTCCAATAGACATGAAAAATTTTTGATAGAAAAGAAAATGTTTTGGTTTTTGGGACCCCAGGAAGTGGGAAAACTCATCTATTATGCGGAATCGCCCATGAACTTATTTTAAATAACTAAAGAATTTTATTTTCTACATGCAGCCGATTTGTGCAGGAACTTCTTGCATCGAAACGTGAATTGACACTCAATAAAACCTTGAAAAAACTTTCTAAATTTGATGCTGTAATTATTGACGATAATGGAGTAAAAAAATATTTTATTCTTCATTTAAAAGACTGTGAATGGCGTTACGGAAAAGAAATTAAAGTGTTAGAAAAAGAACTTATAAAAATATTTAAAATTTATATAAAAGAAGTGCTTGACAACCATGGGGAAGTTTTGTAGTATTAAATAACCCTAAATATACATATTATTTAGGGTTATAAACCAAATCATCTATGCAAGAGCCTAAAAAATTGACTTAGAACTTATCACTCTCAAGTATATTAAAAGTTCCTTTTTATTAAACCTATAGGAGAAAAATTATGAAAAAACTTAATTTGAAAAATCTCGTAATTTGTGTTGCAACTCTATTAACTTTTACATCAACCGCCGATATAATAAACGGCAGTTTCGAGTCAGGTGATTTAACTGGCTGGGCTTATGCTGGTGATGCCTGGAACACAAGTCCGGGTACAAATACTGCTCCTTCAAGCGGTTTTGACGGAAGCTATCTTGCAAATTCTTC
>Ga0190283_1001169_pt1 | contig 12294 bp, 13 predicted proteins | sample 48691801_MG_FD_161669 | JGI IMG/M metagenome (GOLD analysis project Ga0190283, IMG submission 161669) | Hydrothermal vent microbial mat bacterial communities from Southern Trench, Guaymas Basin, Mexico - 4869-18-0-1_MG | ecosystem: Environmental > Aquatic > Marine > Hydrothermal vents >...
TCACGGCGGGATTGCAGCCTCATACGGGTTAAGGATTGGGTTCGGATTTGCCAATCCGAACCGAGCGTGGCCCTTAAAACCTAAAACCTAAAACCCTTATTATAAGGAGGTACAGTACATGAATGAACAGGCAGACTCATCCGGAACGAGCGCACTGAAATGGCATGAAGAAAGCGCAATCCGCCTTTCAGAGGAAGAACAACACCAACTTGAAGTATTGAAGGTCATCCTGCTCTCTCCGAGACTTGTGGGGAAATATATGGCTTTTCTGTACCAGTATTTTTGTACGGCTATTGAACAGTGGCTGCCGGTATTAACTATCATAGCTTTTATTCTCGGAATATTCGGTGCAAAATATTTCCCCGTCCTCTCGGACGTAATAGACAGCCAGATGAACATGTTTCTGGATATATACGGCTTTATTGCTCCCTTTGCCATCTATTTTATCCTGACTCCGTCACTGGCACGGATTTTGTCATCATCAACCGGAAAGGGCGGAAAATTTGCAACTTATGCAGTCATTTTTCTCTCAGTGAGGCGGTTCTTCTCACTTATATGGGCTGTGATATTTACGGTCATTATTTTCGATTTTCCCCTTGTTGTAGGCGGAACCTCAAATTTCTGGCCGAGTATAGAGCAGTCTGTCACATCTCTTGGGCAGATGATGTTTGAAAGCCCCTATTTCTATGCCATGTACGCTGCAATAGTGACAATCATCATCGCGAGAAAACTGGACTGGATTAACCGGATACTGTTCAAAACAGCCACTTTGATTGAAACCGCGGGCCAGTTCCTCGTTCCGGTCGTACCTTTATTTATGCTGGTCATTGGCATTTATGTCTATGGTCTTCCGCGTAATGTTGAAAATCAGATCAGAGAAAACAGCAAAGCAGTGCTGACATTTCAGGAATACGCGGCCATGAAAGCGGAAAATCCCGGGGCCGGGGATATTCTGACACAGCTTGAGGCAGTGCGTATAAGGGATAATGACGAGATCATCGTAGAGATAAAAGGGAACGAGATCATTGTTTCAACAGGCATGTTCTCTGAGAATGACAAAAATGCTCTGGGAAATGAAGTGATTGCCTTTTTTGAGCAATACAGCAGAGGGGTGGATCTTCAGGAAATAAGCATTTTGGGGTTAAAGATTGACTCAGCCACTCCGTCAGGCATGCTGATCGGCTATGTTGTGATTTCCCTTCTGATCGGAGTTGCCTGTTTTATATGGCATTTTGCTTTTCTGACACATTGCAAATACACGATCAGAGGTTTTTCGATCATGGGATACTTTACAAAATACTGGATCAAGGTATATCCGTTGCTGTGGGCTACAAGCAGTGAAGCATTTGCCACGCCTCTGAATCTCTATCTGGTAAAAAAGTATTATCCGGACATCCGTGCTGATGTGAGGCGGTTCATCGTCGGTGTCGGAAGTTACCTGAATATTAACGGCACAATGATCTGCATAATTGTTCTGGCCGGATATGTGGCAAAGATTATCGGCATTGAATTGTCCCTCTTGCAGTTTCTCCTCTGCATACCCCTTGTTTTCATTATCGGTTTCGGAGTGCCGGGCATTCCCGGAGAACTTCTGCTGTTTGGCGGGCCCTTGGTACAGCTCCTGGGTTTTCCACCGCAGATTGCAAGCACTTTTCTGGCTCTCTATCTGGGATTGCAGTTGGGGTTGCCTGATTCATTCAGGACAGGCAATAATTCGACTGATGATTGCCTGATGGCCCTTATTATGAATGAAAAATATCTGAAGAAGTTTCTGTGAAGGATGAATTGTGAAGGATGAATTGTGAATTATGAATTCATAATTCACAATTCATAATTTTTTAGTCTGTCATTTCTTTGACCATGTTTTTGATGATCCTTTTCTTAAAATCACCCTCCTCCATGGCCGCACTGTACAATTTCTTTTTAAATGTCGGGTCATCTTCAAGAAGGTCGGCCAGCTCATCGGCAATGTCCTCGGCCACTTCGCTCAGGGCCTCCGGGTCATCCAGAATCTCTGCGATGACAGCGTCAATAAGCTTTTCATCCTGCATTAACCTGACTACATCAACAGCGGATATCAAATCACTACTCATTTTTACTTCCTCCTTCAACTCATCAGTCGTAACTTCTCAGAAAATTTTGGGAAGTTATGAGAACTTGCGGCTGACGGTTACTTAAATATTCCTGATTTGTTTTTTTCAAAAAAATATTACAGCTTTTTATATAATTTTATTTGTTTCCAGAAAAAATAATGCCAATGTATGGGAGTCTTAGCCTTAACCCTTTTCCCTTTAATCCAGCAACTCTTTGGCAATCTTTTTTGCAACCATCCTTCGGAACTTTGGCATACTCATCAGCTTGTCTATGAGTTTCTTCTTAAATTGCGGATCTTTTTCCAGTACTTCCGCGAAATTTTCTATCAAATTTTCCATTCTGTCTGACATTGCCATCCTCCTTTTTAAAATTGGCGATTTTATGTCCTATTATAGCTCTCAACAAAAAGATTGTCCGGAAGGAGTGCAAAAATTAAGCGAGTGCAGCGAGCGATTTTTTGCAAAAAGATTGTCCGGAGTGCAAAAATTAAGCGAGTGCAACGAGCGGTTTTTTGCAAAAAAATTGGCCGGAGTGCAAAAATTAAGCGAGTGCAGCGAGCGGTTTTTTTGCATGTCATTCCAAATTATATATCATGCGTGTTTTGCAAAAAACCGCACTCCGGACAATCTTTTTGGGATAAAATATTATTTTCCCATCTGGGCAGATTTGTCATTCGACTGAAGATTTGCCATATATTCCGCAATCATATCTTCGAGCTGCTCTTTCCGGACCATCATTTCCTTCAGACTCATTTCTTCCCTGCTTTCGGACGAGCCACCAAATTGCTCGTAAAGATGAATGCCGACAAGGGCAGTCCCTGCGCCGATTGCCATTGAAAGCAGAAAATCAGATGCACTCATCGCATTTCTCCCCTCGTTCATTTTTAGCATTGTTCCCGGACGGTTCTTCCCCTCTGTTTTCAGGATGACCTTTTACATCAGCGAGTCCGCCCAGAATATCTTTCATTAAAGAAGGCAAATCGGAGAGTATTTCCGGTTTTTTCCTGAGCAGAAGAACCAATCCTGCCCCTAGCGTGAATCCCCCCAAATTAAACTCCATCATTTTCTCCTCAGCCTTTAAGCTTCTTTGTTAAAATCAGTTTCCATTCCCCTGCGGCATTGTTCTCCAATGTTATACATCCCATTAATGCCTTTAACACAAGAATACTTGTTGAAAAATACGGTATCTCATTCAATTTTTTTGTCTTTTCGGATCTGATCTGATTAACTTTTTCTGTAAGTTCCACCACAATTTCGGAGCCCGGATACCATTTAAAATTGACAGACATGGTGCGGTCAGCAGACACTCTGTTCCTGTAAATCAGGAAATATGCTTCCAGAACCGACTTTCTGAATTCCTCAATCTGATCTGTGCCAAGGGACATCTGACTGCCAACAGCAACCGTACATAAGCTGAGATAAGGAACATAATGTAATAAGCAGGGAAATTCCAATCTGACATTTTCCATCATAAATATTTCCATTTGTTAGAACTCTGATCTGATGCCACAATATTTATATGCCCTCTTTTGTGAAAAAATAAACTTCTGCACAAATAATTATTATGAGCATGATAATAAATCTTGACAGTCAGAAAAATATGTCATAAATTAATTGGAAGATATGCCGGACTGCCAACCTTGCAGTTTGCCAGTGACAAAGCCCGGAGTGCCAAACTGTAAGTTCGGCATTCCTTTCCTGTTTTCGATAATATATTCGGAACGATTAACAAGTAACTTACAAACTAAGGAGTGAATATGATCAGCATTAAGGGACTTACCGAAAAAGAAGTCGGTGAGTCAAGGAGCAGACACGGAAGTAATCAGATCAGCGTTCAGGAAGTCGCAACATTCTGGGACAAGCTCAAAGACAATTTTAAGGATCCCATGATCGTTATTCTTGTTTTTGCACTTGCTATTGTAATGGTGCTCTGGTTTTTCGGCTTTGCCAAATGGTATGAAGGCGTCGGAATTGCCGCGGCAGTGACTTTGGCCACGCTTGTTTCCACCGCTTCCGAATTCAAAAACGAGCAGACCTTCCAGAAACTTCAGGAAGAAGCCTCGAAAATATTCATCAATGTTTTCCGGGGCGATGCTTTGAAAATGGTCGGCATTGATGATATTGTTGTCGGAGACAAAGTGTTTTTGCAGCCAGGGGACAAAATTCCCGCGGACGGGAAAGTTGTCCAGGGAAAAATCAAGGTGAATCAGGCCATGCTGACAGGGGAGCCTGAACCTGTCACCAAAACCCCCGGAGAGACCGATGACCTTAACCTGGAAAACCCCCATTCTGTCTATCGGGGAACCATTGTTGAAGACGGCGAGGCGATCATGGAAGTTCAGGTTGTCGGTGACAACACCAATCTGGGAAAACTTGCCGGACAACTGAAAACCGAGGACAGACTCGGCCCCCTTCGCATAAAACTCGGCAAACTAGCGGATGATATAGCGATGTTTGCCTATATCGGTGCGACCGCCATTGCAGTCGCTTTTATGTTCAAAGCCATATATCTTGACAATGGCGGAGATGTTTCCGCTATGCTGGCTTATATTTCCGACTGGAAAATACTGATATATGACATTGTCACCGCTCTCATCCTGGCTATCGTCATCATTGTTGTTGCTGTGCCCGAAGGTCTTCCTATGATGATTGCCATTGTGCTGGCTCAGAATATGCGCAAGCTTCTTAAATCAAATGTTCTTGTGCGCCAGCTGCTCGGAATTGAAACATCGGGGAGCATGAATCTGCTCTTCAGTGACAAAACCGGAACCATCACTCAGGGGAAGCTGGAAGCTGTCGGATTTCTTTCAGTAAACGAGGAGAGCGAAGATCATCTGAACACCTACAAAGCTTATGATGAAATGCCGTCAGAACCGGCCAGTCTTCTGAACATATCCCTCAGAGAAAATACCTCCTGCATTGTGAACCCCCGTGCAGATAAAGAGGCTGAACGCATTTTGGGCGGCAATACAACGGAAAGGGCACTGCTGAGATTTGTCAAAGCTGATGTCGCGGATTACAAAGCAGAAGAGACCAGAATGATTTCTCAGGTGCTTTTCAATTCCGAGCGAAAATTTTCCGCTTCCCGGATCAAAATCAAAGACAGCGATGAAATCACCCTGATAAAAGGAGCCGCTGAAAAAATTCTGGCGAGTTGTTCCTTCTATTATGATTCAGACGGAGATATTCAGGCCCTGTCCGAAACCACAAAAGCATCACTTTCCGATCAGATGGATCAGAAAGCAGATGACGGATTTCGGATCATTGCCACTGCAACAACAAAGGAGACTGCTTCAGACGACGCGGAAGGGCTTCCCGAAGGACTGACACTGCTGGGCTTCAGCCTGATCCGTGATGAACTGCGGGAAGATTCCAAACCTACCATTGAAACCCTTCAGAAGGCCGGTATCCATGTGGTCATGCTCACAGGTGACAGGCACGGGACAGCAATGGCCATTGCAAAAGATGTGGGACTGATAGTTTCGGATGATGATGTCGCGGTAATGTCCTCGGAAATGAGCAAGCTTTCTGATGACGAGGTCAAAGAAATCATTCCCAAGCTGAAGGTGGTGTCGAGATGTCTTCCCCAAGATAAAACCCGTCTGGTAAAGCTCGCTCAGGATATCGGACTTGTTGTCGGCATGACCGGGGACGGCGTGAACGACAGCCCCGCGTTAAGCAATGCCGATATTGGTTTCGGGCTGGGGAGCGGCACCGAAGTGGCAAAGGAAGCTTCGGAGATTGTGGTGCTGGATGACAATATCCGTTCTATTGCCAATGCTGTGCATTATGGACGGACGATTTACAGATCCATACAGAAGTTTATCACTTTTCAGCTCACTGCCAATGTCAGCGCCATTCTTGTCGCCTTTCTCGGGCCTTTTCTCGGGTTTGAGCTTCCCCTGACAATGATCCAACTGCTCTGGATGAACCTCATCATGGATACCCTTGCCGCGCTGGCGTTCAGCGGAGAGCCGCCGCTTCCCTCACACATGGAGGAAAAACCCAAGGACAGGGAGGAAAAACTCATTACCCAAAAGATGTGGTCCTCTATCCTGTGCAATGGCATTTTCATTGCCGCCTTTTCCGTGTTCTTTCTGAAAAGCGAGTTTATCCGCTCTCTTTTTCAGAGGCCGGGAGTGCCGGACGAACTTAATGAGCTTGTATTTCTCACAGCTTTTTTCGGTATGTTCATTTTTCTGAACAACTTTAACAAGTTCAATGTCCGGGTGGACGGATTTAACCTGTTTCATCATATCTTCCGGAACAAAGGCTTTCTGCAAGTTGTAGGCCTGATCTTCATTGCTCAGGTTCTTATGATCTATTTCGGTGGAGAAATATTCCGGACTGTTCCGCTTCAACTGAATGAATGGATCATCATTGTGGGGTTGTCTGTCCTGATCATACCCTTTGATCTTGCCCGGAAATATTTTAACTGGGTTTTGGAATAAGCTGACTAAGATAATTCCCTCGGCTCGGGTTGGCAAATCCGGACCTCTCTGCCGGACGGGGTTCTCTGCCGGACGGGGTTTGTAACCCCTCTCTGCCGGACGGGGTTTGTAACCCCGTCCGCAATGTTTTGTCAATCCCCGGCAATCGAAATCAGAATATATTCAATCATTTCGTTTGTGCGTTTGTCAAGGTGGGTTGCGGGTTTCGTTTTTTACTGCGTAAAAAATCGAAATCCTCCACCCACCCTACAGCCCGGGATTTTCTCCTCCTCTGCAAATCAGAATATATTCAATCATTTCGTTTGTGCGTTTGTCAAGGTGGGTTGCGGGTTTCGTTTTTTACTGCGTAAAAAATCGAAATCCTCCACCCACCCTACAGCCCGGGACCTACAGCCCGGGATTTTCTCCTCCTCTGCAAATCAGAATATATTCAATCATTTCGTTTGTGCGTTTGTCAAGGTGGGTTGCGGGTTTCGTTTTTTACTGCGTAAAAAATCGAAATCCTCCACCCACCCTACAGCCCGGGATTTTCTTATGTGCGTATGTCATCGGCGGGCCGATGTCATGGCCGCTCCTTTTCCAAATCTGAGACCTGATCCCAGAACAGGTCATCCTCTTTTTCCGGCAGGAGTCTCTTTTGAACCAATGCGGTGTCTGATCCACTCATGAAGTGCTTCGGGCGATTCAAAATCCAGAAGCTCCTCCCCAAGCTCCAGCAGGTCATCCGCATTCAGTTTTTCCAGCACCGTCAATTCCCGGGCGGCATCGGAACTGAACTTCTTTGCAACGAGTCTCGCAATCAGAGCAGACTCTCCTTTGTGAATCCCTTTGTGAATCCCTTTGTGATCACCATCCTGAAATCCTCTCTTATATCCGATTCTTTCAACACTTGTGATATACGGCATTTTCTCCTCCTTTTCCAAATCTGAGACCTGATCCCAGAACAGGTCATCCTCTTTTTCCGGCAGGAACATCATCCAGTCAATGAACCGGAACAGATTGATAATATCCTGTTTTGAGAAGCCTTTCCGGTAAAGATGTCTTATCAGCGTGATTTTTTCCCGTATCCGTCTTTTGCTGTCCTTTGCCGTGGCCTTTGTTTTCAAATGCGCCAGCACGACAACCGCAAAGGGATTGTCGCTCTGTTCCAGAGATTCCGTGTCTTTTGCATAATCTCCCAGTTTTTTCACAGGAAAACGGAATCTGACCTCGCAGTCCCACAGCTCCCTCTCAAATTTTCCGGTATCCTTTCTCATTCCCGCATATCCGATCACGGCAAAGCTTGCCGAATGGCGGCGGTAGCGGTCATAAAGCCGATAGTTGTAAATATACATCCGCTCGGAGAAATCCTTTTCCCCCTCAATCTGAATATCCGCATGGATCACGGCCCAGACGTTCTTCCCGTTTTTAAGCCATACTTTGACCAGCTTGTCCACATACCTGCGTCCTGTTTTGGCATCTTTCGAGATTTTCTGCAATTCCTTATCCAGAAATTCGTATCCCTTTTTCCAGTCAATATCCTGGAATGTCCCGGGAAAAAAGAACCGGATGAATTCCGGAAAATAGCCTTCGATCACCTCTTTCCACGGCGTGTCATAATCGTGTTTCTCTGTCATATCCTCAGCTTTCATTATGCCGGGTCAGATTCACCTGGCTGGTTTATAGGGGTTTTCAGATTTGTTAATTCTTAAAGTTCCAAACAGCCTGCAAAGCCGTTCTGCAAATTTTCACCCTATAATATGTTGTATATATCAGAAAATAATTTTGTAAGCAAACGGATTCTTCTGCCATGTCTGGGGCCTCGTTCGGGAAAAAGCCGGTTTTTTTTCTGTCCTGCAACTTTTCCTGTACACAGATCCAATAGAGCGAATGGGGAATGAAAGGCTGATACAATTTTTTTCGACCTGTGCGGTTACAAAAATGTGGGTGAAGCAAAGCAAAACCCACCACATCCGCAAAAATGGTGGGTTTCGCTTCGCTTCACCCACCCTACAGCTATATGTAATTTCAAATAGTTACATTTAACAGGTCGAAATTTTTCGAGTCAACTTGGAGGATATGACATCCCCGGAGGCAGAAAAAATAATCTGACCAGACAATTGAACACTTTGTCTATACAAACTGTTCAAAATTGAACAATTCATCATTTATTTACTCCCGGCTTGTCCGAAATTGCCAAATCCCGGACATTCACCGCCGTATCTGGCAGTCCCGGAGCGGGCTCACACTCTCAGCTCGTCCGGGATTGCCAAATCCCGGACATTCACCGCCGTATCTGGCAATCCGGTCGGAACGGGCAGCGGACCAGGCATCTGCTGATTATTGATATTCTCTATGGAACAGCCCCCTCATATTGATATTATATATTTGACTCCTTCAGTTCTTTCATATAGCTTCTGCTCCATCGCAAACACGGAAATGGAAGAGAATAAATTATGGGAGTCCCAAGTATAAAAATTGTATTCGACCCGTTTCCCAGAGGACGTATGTCCCAAAGATTCTATGGCTGTCAATAACGAAAGGAGAAAGAAATGAGAATGTGTAAGAGAAAGATTTTCCTGGTATTTCTTATATGTGCGGTGCTGCTCCCGACCCTGACAGGCACCGGATTTTGCTGGGGAAAAAAGGAGCTGAACACCGGCCTGCCGGCATCCGGGCGGAATCAAAGCATGGGATGAAGCTGACTATCCGATCGAAAAGGCGGACTGATTCCCGCACTTTAAAAAATAGGGACGAAATATACCTGCCCCGGGCATCAGAGGAACTGGTCGGCCTTATCCGGGCCAAGACAGAAAATCTGTTTGAGACACGCCAACTCTTCTGTTCCGAGGCCGTTCTCTTTGTCCTCAATCAAGGACTGGGTGGAGGCCTGCCCCCGGAAACTGCTATTAATCTGGCCTCATGTTTCGGAGAGGGCATGGGTGGGGCCGGCTGTCTTTGCGGTGCTGCCAGCGGTGCGCTGATGGCGATAGGGCTTTTCCTCGGTCCCGGACAGAGTTCAAAAAAAGTCCGAGACAAAGGCAGAGAATTTCATGATATTTTCCGTTCCGAATTCGGGGCTGTCTGTTGCAGAATCCTGAAGAAAAAGGCGCGTGATGATCGCAAGGGCCTCTTCAGGCAGTGCATGACTCAGACCGGAGCGGCGGCCGAGCTGGCAGCCCGGATGATCCTTATGGAGCGTCCTGAACTGGCGGAGCATGCCGACCGGGATTTCCTCGAGATCCGGGACTCGAAACTCATGGCTGCTCTTAAAAGACCATTTAAATAAATAAAGGAAATGTAGGGTGGGTGTAGCGAAGCGAAACCCACCTTATGCGAATGTCTGGTGAATAAATAAATAAAGGAAATGTAGGGTGGGTGTAGCGAAGCGAAACCCACCTTATGCGAATGTCTGGTGAATTCATGAGGTGTCCGAAGCCTGGTGGGTTCCGCTACGCTGCACCCACCCTACATTTTATAAGGAAAAATGATGCTCTTCAGAAAAAAAAAGACATTGATGAACCTGTCCCGCACCTGCGGATGAGCTGCAAAAATCGGTCCGACGGATCTGTCGGAAGCACTTAAAGTTATAGAACCGCCACAAGATTCTGATTTGCTGGTAGGCTTTGAAAGCAGTGACGATGCAGCAGTGTATCGCGTCTCGCCCGACATTGCCTTCGTCAGTACGGTTGATTTCATCACTCCGCCGCTAGATGATCCGTACTGGTTCGGCCAAATTGCAGCGGCAAACTCCCTTTCCGATGTTTATGCAATGGGAGGCAAGCCCCTGACAGCTTTGAATCTGGTCATGTTTCCCTCAAAAAAACTGGACATGGAAATTTTAAAGGAGATACTCCGGGGCGGAGGCGAAAAAGTAAAAGAGGCAGGTGTTTCCATGGCCGGCGGACATTCAGTGGATGACAATGAGCCTAAATACGGCCTGGCTGTCACCGGAAGCGTTCACCCGGATCGCATCTTTACCAACCGGGGAAGTCAGGCAGGGGATGCCCTGATTCTCACCAAACCGCTTGGCACGGGAGTCCTCTTCAATGCAAACCGGTCCGGAAAACTTCCTTACAGTGAATTGGAAGCTATTTTGCCCCAAGTTGCCAGCCTTAACAGAAAGCCAGCAGAGACGGCCGGGAACTTCGATATCCATGCATGTACAGACATCACAGGATTTGGCATCATAGGGCATGGGCTGGAGATGGCAAGAGGAAGCGGTATGCAGATCAATCTGTACTATGACAAACTTCCGTTTTATCCCAATGCCTTTAATATGTATCGGAAAGGGGAGACCACAGGAAGCAACAGGGCCAACAGGAAACTGGCCCAAGGTTTTTGGGAAGCAGCGAGAAAAATGTCTTCCGAAGAAGAAGACTTGCTCTTCGATCCCCAGACATCCGGGGGACTCCTGTTGTCTGTCTCCGGAACCCAGGCAGAGGAACTCATTGCCGTGTTGAAAACAGCGGGCATCGAATCTGCGGCTTGTGTGGGTGAAGTCGTCACCGGGGATCAGGTATGTGTTCGTATGGTCTGAACCCGGATGAACGCAGATAAACGCAGATGCCTGTCTGCCGCGTTTCCTCCATCCCGGAGTAAAGATGCTGATACAACTGCTCCAGCCTGGCCTCTCCCTTGGCAAGTGCGTAAGCGGTCTCCGCATCAAACGGGTTGAGATCAAGAGCTTTGGCCTCCTTCAGCACTGTCTGAACTTTTTTCTTAATTGTCAGCTCTTTTCGCCGCTGCTTCATCAGTGAAAAAAGTTATGGAACCCCTGATCCATTCTCCGGCATCTTTAACGGATTTTATATGATTACTGATTCCAGCCCTGATCGCTGTTTCAGCAACCTTGTTGAGTATCAGTTGAGTTGTGTCCGTGGCCTGAGCAAAGGCTGCTCTGAATTTGAATTTGTCATATATTGCCACGGCAGATGCTTTCAGTTCTGTATCACTGATATTTTTGGCACTGTCAACAATATTGCAACTCAGAGCCGTGACTTCCCTGCCCAGTCTGCATACTTCCTGCCCCAGCTTTACGCAGTCTTTTTTGACTTCTGTTGCTATTTCAGAAGACCTGTCAAATAATTGTATAAAGTTTCCAATGTTCGTTTTCGGCATCATTTCTCCGGCTAAAGCCGGACAGAGCAGAATCGTTACTGCCAAGAACCCGCCAGAAAAAATTGTCAGTTTCCGTGTTTGGGAATTAACAGACCTTATCATGAGGATTCCCTCCTTTCTTAAATTGTAAACTCAATGTTCAAACTGATAGCAATTTATTCCGAATATGGAAATAAGTCAATGGGGTGGAAGGAGTATTCAGGCGGGTAAAATACCTTATTGCCGGGTAGAAATATTCTACCTTTGAATCATGTGCCGGACGGGGTTCTTGTGCCGGACGGGGTTTCTTGTGCCGGACGGGGTTCTTGTGCCGGACGGGGTTCTTGTGCCGGACCTTGTGCCGGATGGGGTTTCTTGTGCCGGACGGGGTTTGCAACCCCGTCCGGCAGTCGGAAGCAAAACCCCGTCCGGCAGTCGAAAGCAAAGGTTTCGGACGGGGTTGCAAACCCCGTCCGGCAGTAAATCAAACCAATCATAGGCCCGCAGGGTCGCCATGTTTGTAGAACCCCGCAAAACACCGTCGGTCATAGGCCCGTAGGGTCGCCATGTTTGTAGCATGAAAAATCAAACCAATCATAGGCCCGCAGGGTCGCGGCATCACCACACGGCCTTATCCCTCTCGCAGGCAGGTAAAAAGCTTTCCAGCAGAC
>Ga0190283_1001170_pt1 | contig 12276 bp, 10 predicted proteins | sample 48691801_MG_FD_161669 | JGI IMG/M metagenome (GOLD analysis project Ga0190283, IMG submission 161669) | Hydrothermal vent microbial mat bacterial communities from Southern Trench, Guaymas Basin, Mexico - 4869-18-0-1_MG | ecosystem: Environmental > Aquatic > Marine > Hydrothermal vents >...
ATTATTACAGGTATTGCAAAAATAAGTATGCCGGGAATGATTATTCCTTTCTGTGCGGAACGGGTGACTATTGCGATAAATGCCTTTGGATCTCCCTTCTCCTTGCCTGAAAGTATGCCTTTTATCTGCTTGCGCGCCTCTATCACAACTTGATTAGCAGCTTTTCCGACTGCATTCATAAGAAGTGATGCAAAAAGAAACGGCATTATTACCCCCACAAAAAGTCCCGCAAGGATCTTCGGGTCCTTCATGAAGTCAAGCACAACATTTGACGTAAGGAGCTCGATCTTTGAAAAATAAGCCTGGCCGAGCGCAAGAGCTGTAATGGCAGCGCTTCCTATTAATATACCCTTGCCGATAGCAGCAGTGGTGTTTCCCACGGCATCAAGCTTATCTGTCGTCTTTCTAACTTTTGGATCAAGTTCTGCCATCTCGGCAATTCCTCCCGCATTATCCGCTATCGGTCCGTAGACATCTATGGCAATGGCAAAGGGAGAAGTAGAAAGCATGGCCACAGCCGCTATAGCTACACCATACAGGCCCATCTTGAAATCAGTTGATCCTCCTGAAATATAGAAGCTTGCAAGCATGACCACTATTACGGTAAGTGCCGGGAGTATGGCTGATTCCATACCATATGCCAGCCCGTTTACGACAAGTGTCGCGGGTCCGGTCTTAGCCGATTCCGCGATCCCTCTTGTCGGCCTGTACCTTGAATCTGTATATAGAAGTGTAAAAAGTCCTATTAAAAATCCTGCCGCAAGCCCGCATATTGAAGAATAAAAAAGGAAGTTAAAACCGGTTCCTATAACATATTTTACTACAAAAAATGAAAATCCCATTATGACCAGTACTGTTATCAGGAGCCCTGACAGTGTGGTGCCTGTAAGAAGGGATACCGTTGCGTTTTCCTTGTATCTTGCGACAATAAGTTTTATTACAAAGATCGCAATAATGGATGCCAGTGCACCGGAAGTGGCAATTATCATAGGAAGTATTATGGATCTTATCATGAGCGGAGAACCCTGAAAGGCAAGAAAGCCTAAAAACTCTGCAGCTATTATAGAACCTACCCAGGATTCCAGGGCATCGGCCTTCATTCCTCCGACATCGCCTACATTGTCGCCTACATTGTCTGCTATCGTGGCAGGATTTCTGTAGTCATCTTCCCTTAGCCCTGATTCAACCTTGCCTACATAATCAGCACCCATATCGGCTGCTTTTGTAAATATCCCTCCGCCGGTTCTCATGAAAAATGCGGCAAAAGATGCGCCGATCGTAAACGTTATAAGTATATTTACAACAGAGTTAAGTGTTATTGTCAGCTCTCCGCCACCCCTTCCATACCACCACAGGAGTGTATTGAACCAGAATGCGGTATCAAAGAGCGCAACAGCGGCCAGAAGAAGTCCCGAAGATGAGGCTGCGGTAAAAGCGATATTCATCGCTTCTCCAAGGCCCTTTTCCTTCGCTGCAAAAGTCACCCTTGAATTTGCTGTAGTGGATATCCACATGCCGATATAGCCTATTAAGAGGCTGAAACCCATACCAGTGGCAAAAGCGGGAATGGATGCAAACTCCAGATAGTCAAAGTATACCATTACGCCAAGAAGCGCTGTTATTACCACAAAGAAAATGGATATAACTTTTAACTGTTGATTAAGATAGGCCCTGCTGCCGGCAAATATGGCATCAGATATTTCTATCATCCTCTTTGTTCCCCTGCTCTTTTTCGATACCAGCACGGCCAATATAATGGCCAGCATGAGCGAGACCAGAGCTCCGATGAAAGGAACGATCCTGAAAAGCATCAAATCAGACACTAAAATACCTCCCTGTTTAGCTTAAAGATCATATTTATTTTAAAACCAATAAAATATCCTGATTATTTTACTTAAAATAGGATTATTAGGCAATGAAAAACATTAAATTTTAGTATCATTTCTTCGTGCAAATTAATGCACTTTAGCGGACCGTGGGGACCTTAACTTGATCTATCAGATCTTTACTTGATTATTTAAAACTCTTTATCCATAGCAATAATAGATAACTATGCTAAATATCTGTTTGTCCCGTTACGGTCATTGGATAAAAAAACAGACCATATACGCATATTGTAATAGAATATTAATTGAATGTTTTATTGCATAGAGTATTTTATGATGATAATATGATTGAAGTAATAATATTTGGAAGGAGTATTGTATGGACAGCGGAGATATTTGGGGTATTTTTGGTGGAGCTTTTGCAGTAATAGTATACATAGCAGTCGCAGTTTTAATAATTGCGTCTCAGTGGAAGATCTTTACAAAAGCCGGCAAGCCCGGTTGGGCATCTCTCGTGCCTATCTATAATATTATTGTATTGCTGCAGGTCACAAGACAGCCATTATGGATGATATTTCTACTGATTATTCCAATTGCAAATATAGTTGTTATGATCATTGTGGCTATTGAGCTTTCCAAGAGTTTTGGCAAAAGCGGCGGTTTCGCAGCGGGCCTGATCTTGCTGCCCATAATATTCTATCCAATACTTGCTTTCGGAAGCGCCGAATATCAATAGGCAGTGCTGATTCTGTATAAATGCAGTAAAGCGATATGGTGTCTTGACATCATTTTAGATGATGCTATGATGACAACATGAGAACAACAATATCAATTGACGATGATGTGATGGAACGTGCACGTGCCGTTGCAGATAAATTGGGTACACCGTTTAAGACTATCATCAATGAAGCCCTCCGTAATGGTCTGGATCAAGTGGAAAAACCGGCAAAGCAGCGTGGCTATAAAACGAAACCTCATAAAATGGGCCTCCGGGCTGGCCGTAATATAGATAATATTCAAGAACTAATGGCCCAGATCGAAGGTGAGGATCACCGTTGATTCTAGTCGATGCTAACATACTATTATATGCGGAAGATTCTCTTCATTCCCGGCACCAGGAAGCTCGTATGTGGTGGGATAACAAACTATCCGGAACTGGAGTTGTCTGCCTGTGTTGGACAGTTATATCTGCATTTATCCGTATAGGAACTAATCCGAGGGTCTTCGAGTACCCGCTCTCCCTCGAACAAGCGCTCACTCGCGTACAGAGCTGGCTGGATCAGCCTTGTACGAGGATCATTCGTCCGACCGAACGGCACTGGACCGTTTTTAAGCAAGTACTCACAGATGGCAAAACCACTGCTAACCTGGTTTCAGATGCACATCTGGCAGCTCTGGCCATTGAACATGGCTGTGAGCTTGTGTCTACCGATTCTGATTTTTCTCGTTTCCCTAAACTGAAGTGGAAGAACCCTATTGACTGACCTACTATCTTAATAGCTTCAAACCCCGGTAAAAACTTCTTCTACTTTTTTTCCCTCTCCAGATGCATGAGCCCATATATTATGGAGTCCTCAAGAGCCTGCCAGCTTGCATCAATGACATTCTCGGAGACTCCTATGGTGCCCCATGTCTTTTCTCCATCAGATGACTCTATCAGAACGCGGACAACAGCCGAGGTCCCTTTTTTCTGGTTGAGCACCCTTACCTTAAAGTCAGTAAGCTCGATCCTGGCAAGACCGGGAAAACAGCTCTCTATGGCTTCCCTCAGAGCACCATCAAGCGCGCTGACAGGTCCATTACCTTCTGCTGTTTTTATTATCCTTTTATTTCCGACACGGACCTTTACCGTTGCTTCCGATATCGTCCCGCCGCCAGCTGTCCTCTCGTTTAATACCCTGTAGCTCTCAAGTGTGAAAAATCTGCTTTTCCTGCCGCCTGCCTCTTCCACAAGCAGCTCAAAACTTCCATCTGCAGCCTCGAACTGGTATCCCTGATGCTCAAGATTTTGTATCTTTTCAAGTATTATGCTTACAGTTTCCGCATCATCTTTTAAGTCTATCCCTAATTCTTTAGCTTTCAGTATTATTGACTTCTTTCCAGACAGTTCGGACACGAGTATCTTTCTGGTATTTCCTACTTCTTCCGGTTTTACATGTTCAAAAGATTCAGAGGTCTTGCTGACACCGCTTGCATGCATCCCGCCTTTATGTGCAAAGGCAAAACGCCCCACAAAAGGCTGGTGGTTATTGGCTACCTGGTTTGCAGTCTCACTTACAAAACGGGAAAGATTTGTTATATGCTCCAGGTTATTTTCCTTCAGGCATGACTTGCCAAGTTTTATCTCAAGATTGGGTATTATTGTACACAGGTCGGCATTTCCGCATCTCTCTCCGTATCCATTTATTGTCCCCTGCACCATCACTGCACCTTTTTCCACAGCTATAATGCTATTGGCATCCGCACAGCTGCTGTCATTATGAAAATGGGCACCCAGGGGTATGTCAATACAACTTTTTACTTTTTCCACTATTACTGCAGACTCCATTGGAAGTATTCCGCCATTTGTATCGCAGATACAAACAAAATCAGCCCTGGCTTCCACGGCAGCTTCAAGAGTCTTTATAGCATATTCCGGATCTTCCCTGTAACCATCGAAAAAATGTTCAGCGTCAAAATGCACCTCGTCAAAATATTCTTTAAGATACCTTATTGTATCAGAGATCATGGATAGATTGTTTTCCATTGTAGTCTCTATTACTTTTTCTACATGTGATCTTGATGATTTTCCTACAACACAAACACCGTCTGCTCCGGAATCAATAAGTGCTTTGATGTTCTTATCTTTTTCTACTTTTATGTCCTTATATCTTGTCATGCCGAAGGCTATTATTTTTGAGTATTTGCATTTATGTGACTTAAGCCGGTCAAATAACTGCATTTCCTTGGGGTTTGATGCAGGAAATCCGACCTCGATATAATCAATGCCTATATCATCAAAGCGTTCGATAAGCTCCAGCTTATCCTTTACCGAAAATGATATATCTGCTCTCTGGACCCCGTCCCTAAGAGTAGTATCATATATATAGATCTTATTCTGTTTTTTATCTTTTTTCTCTGTCATCTGGACCGCTTTCTAAAAGTTTCGCATATATTTTATTTTGACTTTGCCAGCTGCTTCCTTGTAAATTTCATATAACCCCCGCTTGAGATGACTTTCTGTATGAAGTCAGGCAGGGGCGGGACCTTAAAGGTCCTGCCGGTTGTGATATCTTTTATCTTGCCGCTATCAAGGTCTATCTCGACTTCGTCAGAATCCTTTATATGCTCGCTTGCTTCAATGCTCACCAGTACGGGCAGCCCGGTATTTATCGAATTACGGTAAAATATGCGGGCAAATGATTTTGCTATAATAGCCTTTATGCCGCTTGCTTTTATCGATAATGGTGCATGCTCCCTTGAAGAACCGCAGCCAAAGTTTTCACCGCCCACTATTATTTTTCTTTCTTTTGCTTTTTCCTTGAAGTCCCCGTCAAGATCCTCAAAACAATGCGATGCAAGCTCGGCCTCATCGATAGTATTTAGATACCTTGCAGGTATTATCACATCTGTATCAACATTGTTGCCATATTTTATTACTCTGTCCTTTATTATCATTATATAACCTCCCCTGGTACTGCTATTCTTCCGGCAATCGCAGAAGCGGCGGCTACTGCCGGTCCGCTTAAATAGACTTCGCTCTCTGGATGTCCCATCCTTCCCACAAAATTACGGTTAGTGGTAGCGATCGCTCTTTCTCCTTCGGCAAGTATTCCCATATGGCCGCCCAGGCATGGACCACATGTAGGAGTGCTGACCACGCATCCTGCATTAACAAATATCTCAAGTAACCCTTTTTTCATTGCTTCAAGATATATCTTCTGTGTGGCAGGGATTATTATTGTCCTTATGCCCCTGCTTACCTTTTTACCTTTTAGTATTTTTGCCGCCATCTCCAGGTCCTCTATCCTGCCGTTTGTGCAGGACCCTATGACTGCCTGGTCCAATTTGATGTCTCCAAGGTCCTTTGCGTCCCTTGCATTTGAAGGCAGATGAGGCACTGCAACTTGAAGCTCAATACCTGCACAATCTATCTCAAAGACCTTTTCATAAGCAGCACCTTTGTCGCTTCTAAATATTTTATAACCGGTTTTTCCTTTTGATCTCATATACTCTTCAGTCTTTTCATCCACTTCGAATATCCCGAATTTTCCACCAGCCTCAATAGCCATATTTGCCATTGCAAACCTTGAATCCATAGATAATCCATCAATAGCTGATCCGGTAAATTCCATTGACCTGTAGAGTGCGCCGTCAACCCCTATCATACCTATGGTGTAAAGGATGAGGTCCTTTCCTGTTACCCAGTCCCGCAGGTCTCCATTATAGATAAATTTCAATGTAGAAGGCACCATAAACCATAGTTTTCCTGTGGCCATTGCTACTGCTACATCTGTACTCCCCACACCTGTAGAAGCGGCACCAAGCGCGCCATAAGTACAGGTATGAGAGTCTGCTCCGATTACCAGGTTTCCTGAAATAACCAGCCCCTTCTCCGGGAGGAGAGCATGCTCTATACCCATTTCTCCTATCTCAAAATAATTTATTATATCCTGCTCACCCGCAAAATCTCTAAGGATCTTACATTGCTCCGCCGACTTTATATCCTTATTTGGTGTGAAATGATCCGGCACCATCACTACTTTTGTATTATCAAAAACCTTGCCGGCTCCGATTTTTTTAAATTCTTCTATTGCGAGGGGCATAGTTATATCATTGCCAAGAACGATATCGACAGATGCATTTACTATTTCCCCTTCTTCCACAAACTCTTTTCCAGAGTGATCCGCAAGGATCTTCTGGGCCATAGTCTGCGGTCTCTTATTCTCATCCACTTTTTTCTCCTTTATTATTTCCGGACCTGTAAGCTCAGCGCATAATACTTCTCAGCTACCGGCTTTCAATCTATTTGCTGCATCAATATATGCTTTTATGCTTGCTTCCACAATATCAGTTGAAATACCGCTGCCCATAACTTCATTACCTCCGGCATCTACAATTATTTTTACCTGTCCTATAGCATCCCTGCCCCCGGAAACTGCCTCTATAGCATAATCTACAAGAGTAGCTCCCGTGCCTGTTATCTTATCTATTGCTTTAAATGATGCATCAACAGGTCCGTCTCCTTCGGCAGAGGCAGTCTTTAACTCGCCGTTTATCTCGATCTCTACTTCTGAACTGGCAATTATGTTTGAGCCGCTTTTTACCTTATAATCTTTAAGCAGGTAATATTCTTCGACTTCCCTCATCTCATTTTCAACTATTGCCCTGAGATCCTGCTCATTTATTGCACCCTTCTTCTCGGCAAGGCTCTTGAATCTTTCAAACGCTTTTTCAAGATCTTCTTCCCTTATTTTAATTCCGGTCTCTTCAAGCCTTTTAATAAACGCATGCCTGCCCGAATGCTTCCCAAGAATGAGTTTTGATTCTTTAAGGCCTATATCCTCGGGCCGTATTATCTCATAAGTGGACCTGTCCTTCAGCATTCCGTCCTGATGAATACCGGCCTCATGTGCAAATGCATTCCTTCCGACTATAGCTTTGTTTGGAGCAATTACATAACCGGTAAGCGATTTTACAATACTGCTTGTCCTGACGATCTCTTCTGTCCTGATATCTGTATATGCTCCAAGATCCTTTTTACGGGTATCTATGATCATGGCGACTTCTTCAAGGGATGCATTTCCTGCACGCTCACCAATACCATTTACGGCACACTCGATCTGCCTGGCCCCATGCTGGACAGCCATGAGGCTATTTGCCACTGCAAGGCCGAGATCATTGTGGCAATGCACACTCAATATTATATCTTCAATACCCCCGACATTAGCATATATATAGTCTATTAATCTGGAAAACTCATCCGGAAGGGCATACCCTACAGTATCAGGTACATTTAGTATCCCGGCGCCGTTCTTTATGGCTGTCTCAAACATCCTGCAAAGAAAATCCCAGTCGCTCCTCGTGGCATCCATAGCAGAAAATTCCACCATGTCGGTATACTGCCTGCTTCTTTTAACGGCCCTTCCAGCCATCTCCAGAGCTTCTTTCCTGGTCTTTTTAAACTGATATCTGAGATGGATATCAGAAGATGAAATAAAAGTATGTATGACTGGTTGTTCTGCATCCTTCAGGGCCTGCCCGGCAGAATCTATATCCCTGTCGTTCGCTCTGGCAAGAGCCGCTACGGCCCTGCCTTTTACTCTCCTGGATACTTCCCGGACCGATTCAAAATCACTTTCAGATGAAATAGGAAAACCTGCTTCTATAATATCTACATTAAGTCTTGAAAGCTGTTCTGCTATCTCCAGCTTCTCCTTTACATTTAAATGTATGCCGGGAGCCTGTTCCCCGTCCCTTAGAGTAGTATCAAATATATATATCTTATTTTTCATCACAAACACATACTCTGTTTCTTTTTATTATAGATTGACTATATTAATATTCTTAAATCCGGTATCCTCCCTGAAACTATCAAGCATCTCATTTGTAACTTCACTGTCAAGGTTGAGCCCCATTACGGCAGCGCCGCTCATCTTTTTCCTGCCCACATGCATTGCGGCAATATTTACACCTAATTTTCCAAAAGCTGTGCCTATCTTGCCGATCTGGCCAGGAACATCATCATATCTGATAAATGCCATATGTGGTGAGGGCACCATATCTATCTCAAATTTATCAATAGCAATAAATCTTGGTATATTCTTTTTGCCGGTCACAGTTCCCGAGATCGAAAGTCCGCTGTCCGGGCCCTTCCCGTTAACAGTGATAAGATTGACATAATCACTTGACTGGCTGCTTTTCTCTATTTTTACCTTAAGGCCCGCCTCCCTTGCAATAAGGTCCACATTTATCATGTTCACACTTTCTGCGGTATATTTTTTGAATATTCTTACAAGTATCATCGAAGTCAGCACTCTTGTATCATATTCAGATACTTTTCCATGATAACCAATATCAATACTATCCATATTTCCCTCAAATAGACTGGTAAACAGACTTCCCATATTCTCTGCAAGTTCAAAGAATGGTGACAGCACTTCCATTTCCTCCGGTCTTACCGCTGGTGCATTTACGGGAAATGCTGCGGTCCCGCCATTAAGCACCTCGATAACCTGATCGGCGATCACTGTGCCCGCACGGCTTTGCGCCTCTTCCGTAGATGCTCCGAGATGAGGAGTGCACACTACTTTGTCCATCCCAAATACAGGAGAATCCGTACATGGTTCCGCTTCATACACATCAAGTGCCGCTCCGCCTATCTGGCCCTCCCTTATGGCTTCAGCCAGGTCCTTTTCCACTACTATGCCTCCTCTGGCTACATTCAGGACCACGGTTCCTTTCTTCATCTTATTAAACTGTTTTTTATCAAACATGCCCAATGTTTCTTTATTCTTAGGGAGGTGAATCGAAATAAAGTCAGCAGCACTATATATATCTTCAAGTTTATTTGCTTTTACTATCCCCAGTTCCTTAAATCTATCCCCGGAAACAAAGGGGTCATAAGCAGTCACTTTCATGCCAAGGCCGATCACCTTTTTAGCTACAAGGCCCCCTATCTGCCCAAAACCTACTATGCCGAGCGTCTTCCCCTCGATTTCAATACCCTTGAATTTTGATTTCTCCCATTTTCCTTCCTTAAGTGAATAATTGGCCTCAGGTATTTTACGCGCAAGTGAGAGCATGAGTGCGATAGTATGCTCAGCAACTGTAACCGCATTACTCGCAGGGGCATTAACAACGATTATTCCTTTTTTTGTTGCGGCTGGCAGGTCTATATTATCAACACCTATACCGGCCCTTCCGATGATCTTCATATTATCTGCATTCTCTATAATATCAGGAGTAAGCCTGGTAGCGCTCCTTATTATTATGGAGTCATATTCTCCTATATCCGCTTTTAGCTGTTCAGGAGCAAGACCCTTTTTCTCCACCACATCGAAATGTTTCTTTAATTTCTGTATTGCTTCTTCAGCAAGTCCGTCAGCAATAAGTACCTTTTTTTTCATTTTATCCACCATCTGTTTTTAGATAATTATTTTCACTAAATACTTTCTGCGCAGCAGTTATGCCTGCTCCAATTTCAAAATCATAACCAAGGTCGGCCAGCGTCATCTCCAGAGCGGAGACCGCTGTGATAACATCAAACATCCCGACATATCCCAGATGGCCGATCCTTATTATTTTCCCTGCTATCTTACCCTGGCCGCCAGCAATGGTAACACCGTACTTTACACGCATTATCTTTACCAGCTCTTTACCGTCAAGCCCCCGGGGTACTTTGATAGCCGTAACCGAGAAACCTCTTTGGCCCGGTTCTGCCACTAGAAATTCAAGCCCAAGGGCCACAGCTGCTTCCTGCGTGGCCATCGCAAGTATCCTGTGTCTTTCAAACATATTCTCAAGACCTTCCTCGAACAGGAGATCAAGAGCCTTATTCATCGCCACAATTATGGAAATACCAGGGGTCCATGGAGTCTGGTTTTTTTGAAGAGCGGTTTTTGCTGCCCTCAGGTCAAAATAGAACCTCGGTATATCCGAGACCTCAACAGCCTTCCAGGCTTTCTCGCTTATACTTACAAATGCAATACCTGTCGGTGCGCTTATGCCCTTCTGTGAACCTCCTATGACTATATCTATGCCCCAGCCGTCTGCATCAAAATCTGAAGCTGCCAGCCCGCTTATTGCATCTACTATAAAAAGCGCAGGATAATCCTTTACGATTTTACCCATTGCCATAATATCATTTAAGGCTCCCGTGGAAGTCTCGCTGAACTGGGCCATAACTCCCCTTATGTCTTTTTCTTTATCCAGGGTTTTTTTAATATCTTCAGGATCCGCTGCCTCTCCCCAGCCGTAATCAAGAGAGATGACCTCAAGACCATACGCCATACTGATCTTCTTGAATCTTTCCCCGAAATTTCCAATGCTAACCACAAGCACCTTATCACCTTTTTTGAAAGAGTTCGTGATGGCCGTTTCCATTGCACCCGTGCCGGAAGAAGTCAGGATAAAAACATCATTTTTTGTTTTTAAAAGCTTCTTTAGCTTTTCAGTAGTCTCACTGAATATTTTCCCGAATTCTGGAGATCTGTGATGCATCAGGGGTTTTCCATGCTCGCTGAGGACATCTTCAGATATCGGGGTCGGCCCCGGTGTCATAATATACTTTTTTATCATTTCTTTCCTTCTTTCGAAACAAGGTTTACTAATTATTGAAATCCATTTATCCTTTTACTCCGCGCATACAGGCTATCTTTCCTGTCCTGACCAGCTCAAGTATGCCAAAGGGTCTCAGGAGGTCCTCCAGCGCTTTCACCTTCCTATTGCTTCCGGTTATCTCTACCACAAGTGATTTTTTACCCACATCTACAATATTGACCCTGAATATATTAACGATCTCCAGTATCTCCGGACGCGTTTTAGAATCAGCGCTGACTTTAATAAGGACAAGCTCCCTTTCCACTATATTCGAAGGGTCCAATTCCTGGATCTTTATTACATTGATCAGCTTGTATAATTGCTTGGTTATTTGCTCGATGCTGTGATTTTCAGCATTGACAACCAGCGTAATCCTCGAAATAGCATTATCATCGGTGGGTCCGACAGCAAGACTTTCTATATTAAAACCCCTCCGGCTAAAGAGCCCGGCTACTTTTGCCAGGACACCTGCCTTGTTTTCTACCATTACTGATATTATATGTTTCATATCGCACCTACTTACTTTCTATCATATTGTCTATGGATGCTCCCGGAGTGACCATCGGAAACACATTTTCCTCCCTGTCTATCCAGAAGTCGACAAGCACAAGCCTGTTGATCTTGAGAGCTTCCTTTATCGCACCTTCTACCTCTTCCTTCTTCTTGACTCTTATGCCTGTGCCTCCGTATGCTTCTACCAGCTTAACAAAATCCACACAATTATGTACGCAGGTCTGAGAATATCTGCTTTCCCAGAATAACTCCTGCCACTGTCTTACCATTCCAAGATAGCCATTATTTAAAAGCATTATCTTGACAGGTATCTTATTGGCTGTGGCTGTCGCCATCTCCTGGGACACCATCTGTATGCTGCCATCTCCCGCAATATCTATTACTGTGCTGTCCGGCATCCCGATCTTAGCTCCTATAGCGGCTGGAAATCCAAAACCCATGGTTCCCAGCCCTCCAGATGTCAGCAGCCTGCGCGGTTCCCTGTATTTATAATACTGGGCGGCCCACATCTGGTTCTGGCCAACTTCGGTACATATTATCGCATCTCCTCCGGTCAGCTGGTCGATCTTTTCTATTATATAGCCCGGTTTTATTTTTAAGGAATCCCTATTATATTTTAGCGGATGATCCTTCTTGA
>Ga0190283_1001172_pt1 | contig 12269 bp, 8 predicted proteins | sample 48691801_MG_FD_161669 | JGI IMG/M metagenome (GOLD analysis project Ga0190283, IMG submission 161669) | Hydrothermal vent microbial mat bacterial communities from Southern Trench, Guaymas Basin, Mexico - 4869-18-0-1_MG | ecosystem: Environmental > Aquatic > Marine > Hydrothermal vents > Microbial...
GGAAAGCTCCAGGCATACATAGGGTTCTATGGTTGTTGTCACAGCCTGCCCAGGAATACTTGTGCTTGTTGTTGTCGAGCCGACAGTGGATGTGGTTGATGTGGAACTCGTACTGGTGGATGTGGTTGATGTGGAACTCGTACTGGTGGATGTGGTTGATGTGGTACTCGAAGAGGTCGTGGAGCTGGTGGTGCTGCTTGTAGTTGTGGACGAAGTCGTTGAACTCGTAGTTTCAACTGTTTTAAAGATGACCTCAATTTCATGGTCTATCTTGATAGTATGTGAAGGAAAAGTATAAGTCTTATCTGCTCCCAGTGCTACCGTCTCCCAATCCCCATCCAGAGGTTTCACCTTGACAGAGTCCACCTCACATCCTGAAACAGTGGTGATGGAATATGTCTGTGCTTCCTCCCATTTCAATACACTTTCACCCGCCGGAGATATGCTCCCGCCGCATGAAGCTCCATCTTCGCTTATTGAGGCTGTTATCGTAGCAGGGTAATTCTGCTCCCCTTCATCCTGGCTGCATATCACAGGAATAGGAGGAAGCTCTGTCTCCGCTCCGTCAACTTCATAAGTTATATGTAAGCTGGGCGACGTATCTATTCCGCCGATATCCTGTGACTTGGCCCGTCTTACTCCTGCTCCGGACTCAACTTCAAATATAAAAGCCATGCTGTTCCCGGGCAGCCATCCGTCTCTTCCCACAATTTCCTCAACTATACCTTTGATCTCCGGTGTTTTATACAAGACATTAAGAGACCACTCATTAGGAGACCACGGAACAGATACGCCGGTTCGCTTGGTTCGGTCATTTCTGCCAGTGGGCAGCTCGGGTTCGATGTCATCAATCTTGTCATTCATATCAAATGCCGGCGCATCATCAACGGCCTCTCCATATATCTCCAGGGCGACATCACTGTCACCAGAAGATTCATAAGCGTTAAATTCTATGTATGCCTCATTGATTGTAGCATCCTTAGGCACAGTGATGTTCTGGAAACGGATGCCGACCAGACTTTTCAATTTCTGATCACCCTTTCTGCCAAAGTCCAGTTTGCTGCTGTCCATCCTGTCCATCACTCCGGGAATTTTGCCTGCATCCGGATTTATTTCCTCGCCTTCTGGTGGGCGGCAGAAGGCTGCGTAGATTTCACCGCTGTCATAGTTAATCGAAACCGGAATCGGATCATCTGTATTCCCTTGAGACACTCCGTTTACAAAAACATTTCCTGTCGAATACCCATTGTTGGGAGTTATTGTAAAATCCAGAGTTGCTCCGTCAGGCACGGTAATATAGCCATCATCTATTGTGTAGCCTGTCGGAACTTCAATAGCTCCGCCGTCCTCCGGAGACCATGTCACTTTGAATTTGTGGGCCTTTGCAAAGGTTACTTCGATTGTATGGTTGTCAATGACAGCTCCGGTGGTGTATGTTTCTCTGTCGCCGGACAATTCCCCGTAAGGTGTCTGTCCCTCTATCACCTTAATCTCTTTTACAACGAATCCCTCAGAAGGTGTTATTCCAAAAGAACCTGTGCTAAGCCCCTCAACCTGTATTGATTCGGGGGTTATAGCTCCGTTGCCCTCTGCGGAAACCTGGGCTGTCACCGTATATGTGTCTTTTTTGAAATTTGCAACGATCTCATAGTTATCTTTGATTTCCAGAACATAAGTGCCTATTCCTGTATTTTCATCTGTGGTCAAAGTACCTGCTCCACCCAATGTAACCGTAACTGTATCCAGCACATATCCGTCATCGGGATCTATTGTAAATGTTTTGAGCGTACCCCAGGCCACATCTGTCAGACTGCTCGGACCTATACTTCCGGCAACTTCTCCGACTGACGCAGTTACATCAAATTGCTTTAGTTTGAAAGTTGCATTTACAAAACGAGTGTTGTCAACCACATTGCTGAAGGTGTAAGAGAATTCTGTTTGTCCATCTGTGATCGTCTGCTCGCCGCCATCTGTTGTCACTGTGGCAATCTCATAACCTTCGTCTGTTTTTGCTGATATCGTAACTGACTGATTGCTGCCATGCGAGACATTAACTGGCAGAACAGGGGCTATGCTTCCACCACCACCTATTGTGCCTGTTATCGAATATTCTTTTAACTTGAAGGTCACCTCAATTGACTGATTGGCTTTGACTGGTGCGAAGGTAAAGGCGTTATCTGTCAATGTCATGTCTGCTGCATCCCCTCCTTCCGGTGTCACTTTGACAAGATTACCCACCACCTCATATCCGTTATCTGTGTCGGGGGTTACTGTGTATGTCGGTTCACTCCCCCAGTCCACTGTGAGTGTACCCGGTGATATGGTTCCTCCAACGTCTCCTGCAACCGAGGCTGTTATCGTATATGTGAGTATCTTAAAGGTTGCAGTGATGGTATAGTCAGCATCAACATTGAATGTAAATTCATTTTCACTGTCCAGAGTCACAGGTATGGAGGCACCGCTTGGTTCGCCTGCCAGAAATTTTTGAAGGACAACGCCATCCACTTCATAGCCGGTATTGGGTTCTATTGTAAATATCGGCGTGTCTTCCCGGTCCATCGGAATATCGCTCGAACCTGAATCTGGTATGGTTCCGGTTTCTCCGTCATTATCATACGATATGGTTCCGCCGCCTCCTGATGAAACTTTTATCACAGGTTTTTTAAAGGTTGCAACGATTTCATAGTCAGCGTCAACACCAGTAAAAGTGTAGGTTTTACCATCGGGCATTCCCGTTTCCGAAAATACTGAATTTGCCTCACCAGTCAGAGTCTTTGTCACGACAACATCTGCTATGATATGGTCATTGTCATCTATTGTATCCTCTATTGTGAATGTATGGCTTCCCTTTGCGTTCACCTCAACAGTAAAGGCAGATGAAGGATCCGATGATGAGGCAGACACGTCGCTTATGGTTCCGTTACCTTCTGACCAAGCTTTTATTTTAGGTTTCTTAAATTCTACATTGATCTCATAATTATTCTCAATATTTTCAATCGTATTCGAGTAATTTTCCGCAGTACTTATTTTACTCACCTCAACAGTATCCTTCAATATTTTGATTACTGCGATGTAGTCGTCATTAGGATCTATTTCAAAAGGCAGATCATCACCCTTTTTTACCTCTACTTTCCCATCGGAGATATCGTCTCCGGGATAAGTTACACTTATGCTCCCATATTCCTCTCCTACGGGTACAACCGTCACAATTTTAGGTTCATCAAAAATCACTTTGAGAGTATAGTTGGCGATGACCTCTGGGAAGGTATATTTATTGTCGGTTAGTGGCAGTTTTGACACATCATCTACCTGAACATCTGATATTATCATATCATCGTCGGGTATCATTTCAAATATCTTGTCAGCAGTACCTTTTGATACAGGGAGAACATCACCAGAATTCACATTTGCCCCGTCTGTTTTAACTTCTCCGCTCCCCTCTATTATAACCGTTATCGTAGGCTTGGTGAAGGTTACACTTACAGCATGATCAGCAGTGACCTTTGGGATGGAATAGGTGTACACAGAAGCATCAGCGTTCGGTGTCAGGGTTGGTTTGAAGTCATCACCATCAGGAACAGGAGGGGTTACTGTAACTTCAGCTACGATATATTCCTCGTCAGGTGTTATCGTGAAACTCGCAGGCTGAAATCTGGTCACCGGATTAGAAGTGTCCTGAGATATACCCCCATTTCCGTCTGGCGCGTCAGATGACAGGGTGTATTCGCCTAATTTAAAGGTTGCATTGACCGAGTGGTTATCGGTGACCTTTGGGATGGTGTAAGTATAAACAGTGGCATCAGCGTTCGGTGTCAGGGTTGGTGTGAAATCATCACCATCAGGAACAGAAGGGGTTATTGTAATCTCATCTATGGCATATCCCGATTCAGGTGTTATTGTGAAACTGGCAGGGTGATGTCCGCTCACTGGATTTGAAGTGTCCTGGGATATGCTCCCGTTCAGGCCTGATGTGGCTGACAAGCTGTATTCGCCTGGTTTGAAGCTTGCCACAATTGCATGGTCGGCCGCGGTGACCTCTCCGGTAGTGTAAGTATTGTCAACCAGTGTCCCCGCAGTTGTTGTTTCAGGTGTCACAGTAACCTGATCCGCTACATATCCAGGCTCAGGTAGCAACGTAAATTCTTTGGTTTCACCCTCATTGACGTCAGCTGTACCAGGAGATATGCTCCCCGTGTCTGCGTCTGCCGAGGTGGCGGTTATCGTAGAGGCATGAGCATTCCCAAACATCCCTCCGACTAATAGAAAAACAACGATTATGGCTATTTTTTTCATCATTATTATTTTAATCCTTTATCTTTATTTAATAGATAGTTTTGATTTATAAACACAAAAATCCACGACAAGAAAAAGGGATTTCTTTCAAACCCTTTCTATTCATTAGGAATCCGTTTCCTGTAAGCCGTCTCAATAAGAACCAGCCCGTAACTTGGATCCTCGTAAAGCCCGAAAACAACATATTCGATCAGTTTATCAGATGCTGTCCCCGAAATCGAATCACCGGCAACCTCCCTGGGGCCAACTGCTGAAAAGCGGCCGGCGGACCCGATGATCTCTGATGCCTTGCAATTTGTACCTTCATTCCAATTATTCGGTTCTCTCATCGTATCGCGTACGCTATCGGAGTAAGGCTTTTGCTGCCAGTCATCATCATCTTCATTTCCAAATTCCTTATGCTGTTCATCTAATTTATTCAATCTCCGGATGGCTTCCAAATTGGCAGCCTCGGCCCTGTAAAAATTTCGTTTATACAAAGAATTGTTGAGTGCGGTCCGCAATTCAATATTACTGGTATCCAGTGAGGCAATGCCTGTCATTGTCAGCAAAAGCAGAAATACCAGCGACATAATCATCATATAACCTTCTTTGTTTCTCAGTATCGGAAGCGTTTTTTTCATAATTTTGACCCTTAAAAGAAATGAAAGGTAAAGCATTGGAGGCAGTATCCAGCATCCAATATCTAAAGTTTGACCCCTTTTATTTTTATAAACATAAAAGAAGGAATAAATGTTTTCAGCCTCCCGCGATCCTTCCACTCCACATTGAGCATCACCCTTTTGGCATCCATTTCTCCATCTGTCGGAAAATCAAAGTCTTCTTCTTTGACCTCCCAGCTTATGGTATATGTGTTGCCATTGTTCAAGATTTTGGCTGTGCCATCAATAACATTATCATAATCCTCCATTTTGAGCTTTTCTATCCTGTCCGACGCCAATGTGGCAGCTTCTGTATGCATTTTGGCAGAGCCGTTGCTGGTGACCGCCAGGCCATGCATCCCTACAACCGCCATCATGCCAATGGAAAAAATTACAACAGCGAAAAGTACCTCAAGCAAGGTGAACCCTTTTTCCTCATAAGACCTTTGGGATTTTATCAGCATAATTTCTCCTCTGTAAATCCAATTTTTTGTAATGATTTCGTTTGTGAATTTATCAAGGTGGGTTGCGGGTTTCGTTTTTTACTGCGTAAAAAATCGAAATCCTCCACCCACCCTACAACCCGTATGTCATCGGCGGGCCGAAGTTATGCCGCTCCTTTTAACTCCATGCTTGCAATCGAACAGAGCGTGGCAGGTATGTCCGTTCGGATTTGTCAATCCGAACAGAGCGTTGTTTGCTTAGTCAACATTAAGTCCGAGATTTCGGCATTTGACTTGCGTCCTCAGAACCCTGCGGCGAAAATGATCGCCCGGTGCAGTGAAAATAGGGGGTGTTTCCTCTTGTTGATTATAGTATTCAGTATTATTTATGTAATTGGAATATCCTCTCGCTGCCCTGGCAACAATTGTGATCTGAACCGATCTTATGTCATTCAGGTTCCCTGTGATATTGCCGTTTCCGTCCAGATATACAAAATCAAGGGCACTAACATGTTCGGCCACAGGCTGAGGGGAGTTGAACTCCAAAGGATCGGGATCGTCTTTCTTATGGAATGTTTTCATTGTCGCCCTTCCCAATTTTTGTATTCCGTCTTCATCAGTATAAAGTTCATACTTTATGCCCTCCAATAATTCATCTGACTCATCAATAAAACCATCGCCATCATTATCCTTTCCGTCTTTATCTACCGCATAAATAAAAACAATTTTGTTGTTCAGGGCCTCCCTGATTTCAGCATCGGAATTCCCTCCCGGCTGTCGGTCCGGATCATATCCAGCCATCCGGATTTCATCTTCCATATAATATATCGAAGCTCTGAGACCCTGTTCCATGGCAACGATCCCTTCCTGAATAATATATGTTTTCTGATAGTAATCAGAAAAGGAATAGATGGCAGCCGCCACAATGCTTGATATGGCAATGACAACCATCAGTTCAATCAGTGTGAATCCTCTGTTCTTTTTTTTCATTATTGTCATCATTTTTGACCTTGCTTTCTGAATCATCGGCTCCAGTTCACCCCGTCTGAGCTTTTTTCGATTCTTGAATGACCTGCCTTGCTTAATATGACCTTATGATACTTACTCTTATCGTTCTTCATATAGACACTACCCATTAAAGTGGGATACCCTCTGCTGTTAAACCGAGTCCTTGATCCTGTTAAAAATGCCGCTTTATATAAATCCACACCGCTCGGCATATTTCCCGTTTTAATGATTTTTTCATCCCCATCCCGCACCTGATTATCTCTGGTCCCCCCAGTTCCCGCCCCGTTATCCACAAAAGCGATATAACTGTTATTAGCGGCATCAAATGACACAACAACATAATTTCTCTCTTTGACCGCGGCCACTCTTGCAGCCTGCATCACAGACCGTATGCCGAATGATGCATCTTTCAATCTGTAATTCGACACCCATATAGTAAAATTAGGTATGGCAATAGCCGCCAATATGGTCATAAGCGCTATTACTATGAACAACTCTATCAATGTGAATCCGGCATTTTTGCACACTGTTTCTGCTCCTTACTGAAATGATCTGTTTCCCTGAAAATTAAAAACCGACAAAACGGAGATTATCCTGCCTTTTTGTTATATACAAATTATGTGCCACCCTTGTCCTTTTCTGCAAAAAAAGTTTTGAAGCATAAAGGAAAAACAGGAAAATATTAAAATTATTTATCTGAATTAATTATAAATAATCTTAAAAACAAACAATCTGAATAAATATTGGCGGGTTCACAGAATTCAACCCCTGACAATCGTGTTATAATTTTTTTTACAGTAGCATTAAAAAATTTTACACTTAATCCAGATTCGACAAATGAAACTGCATTTGGAAATTCTGTCAATAATCAGCATTTTAAAAAAAAAATCTCCAAAGGTAGGATTTTCCCACCCTCCGGGTAGCATATTGCTCATCCTGAATACTCTCTCCGCCTTATTGATTTATTTTTTTATTATAATAGTATGTTCAGGCTTCCGAAGGTTTGGAAAACAATATCAGGTTTCAAAATAAAACTTGCAAACCATGGTCGGAACATGCTTATTATAGAAGACCCTGACACAACGAATGATGAAACATGATCAGTCCACCAGTTTCAAGTAAACCGCAACATTTTCAGAGGAAGAGAATGAAAACATTTCAATCTGCTGACCATTATTCTTTATGTTTCACCGTCATTATGCCTGTCTGCAATGGCGGCGACAATCTGCGCCGATCCCTTGAGGCACTGGCAACATCCACCCGGCCGCCGGATGAGGTTATCGTTATTGACGACTCCTCCTCAGACGGATCCGCAGATATGGCCCGCAACTATGAAGTAAAGGTTATTTCCATATCCGACGGGTCTCAGGGGTCTTATGTCGCCCGGAATCTCGGAGCAAAAGCAGCACAGGGAAACATTCTTGTATTTATTGACGCTGATGTGGCCGTCCGCTCCGATACCCTTGCCCGCATAGAAAGATACCTGATCAAACACCCGGAAATTGATGCACTGTTCGGATCTTATGATGCAGATCCTGCGGTTCGCACCTTGGTGTCGCGCTACAAAAATTTGCTTCATCACTATGTTCACCAGCACAGTCCGAGGGAGGCATCCACTTTTTGGACAGGATGCGGTGCCATTCGCCGTGAGGTGTTTGATGAAATGGGCGGTTTTGACATAAGTTGCCGCACTATCAGAGATATCGAACTGGGCGGACGGCTGCGGCGAGCTGGTAAGCAGGTATGGTTATGTCCTGAAATACAGGTGAAACACCTCAAACACTGGAAATTGACCACCATGATCCGCTCTGATATCTTTGACCGGGCCATCCCCTGGACCCGTCTGATCGTTGGCAACACCTCCATGCCCAATGAACTGAATCTTAAAAAAGGGAATCTCGTGAGCGCAAGTGCGGCGTGGATGACTTTGGGTTTTCTGGTGACAGGATTTCTGTTTCCATGGGCGTGGATCGGAATGGTGTTGAGCATGGTGACGCTGGGAGTGCTGAATGCCGATCTGTATCATTTTTTTTTTCAGCAGGGCGGTTTGGGATTTGCCGCGGGTGCGGCCGGGCTGCATTTCCTTTATCTGCTCTACAGCAGCATGACATTTGCCCTGATTTCCGGACAGACTCGGCTTTCCCCCAAAAAAAAACAGGAATAGGTGTGGAATCATGTCCCGGGAAAATTGAAATTTTGGGAGGATAAATAATAATGATGAAGCCGAAAAAGCCATTTTTTTCAATTATTGTTCCCAGCTGCAACCGGCCGGAACAGTTGAGGGAATGCCTTGAATCCTTCTGCCGTCTGGACTATCCAAGGGAGCGATTTGAAGTGATTGTGATAGACGATGGGAGCAGAAAGCCTCTGAATCAGGTAGTCAAAAGATTTCAGAATCAACTTGACACGACACTTGTGAGACAGGAAAATGCCGGGCCGGCAGCCGCGCGCAACACCGGTGCCAGTCATGCCAGAGGTGAGTTCCTGGCCTTTACTGATGATGACTGTACATCTGCCTCTGACTGGCTTCGGACATTGGCAGATCGTTTTGACACGCCAGATCACATTGTGGGGGGGAGGACTGTCAACGCTCTTCATAACAACACATATTCAGCAACGACCCTGATCATCAGGGAGGCTGTTTACAGTTACTATAACGCTGATAACAGGCAGGGACCTTTTGTCGCTTCCAATAACATGGCCCTGTCCGCAGGGCTTTTCAACATGTCAGGAGGGTTTGATACGAATTTCAGAACATCAGAGGATCGGGAGTTTTGTGACCGATGGCTGCTTCATGGATATGGGATAATTTACGCGCCTGAAGCTGTTGTTTTTCACGCACATCCACTGACATTCCGCAGCTTCTGCAAACTGTATTTTAACTATGGCCGGGGCGCATTCAGATACCATCAGATACGCGCAAGGCGCAAGTCAGGAAAAAAGCGGAGTGCCGTGAATTTCCACCTTTGCCTGCCCTGGCTGCTGAAGAGGCCCATGTCATTGCTTCCTCTGGGACATATCCCGATTGTCATAATGCTTCTGATGGTCTGGGAAGTCGCTAATACAGCGGGGTTTTTTTATGAAAAACATATTGCATCTGCCAAGACGCACGGAGATTCAAATGACTGATATGAAAATATGTGAAACCGTTTCGGGTTTATTGGATAAGGAGGTTCGGACAGCTCACATGACGGCACGTCAGATCGGCCATGCTTTATGGGATATCACACGCAATTATCCGATATCTGCTTACGGGGCTTTAAAACATCGGCTTATGCTTGAAGATATCGAAACCTACTGTATGTTCATAGGTTATCAGAGAAGCGGTCACAGTTTGATAGCTTCTTCATTAAACGCACATCCGAATATAATGATTGCGGATGAGTTGGGCGTATTGAAATATATCCTTGCCAGATTCAGCAAAAAACAGATTTATCACCTTCTGCTGGAAAATTCCAAGATGTATGCAGAAAGAGGATCGGTCAGGATATTTGCGGAAAAAGGCGTAAAGGCGGCAGGGAAATACTCATACAAAGTTCCTGATCAATGGCAGGGCAAGTTCAGAAAATTACAGGTGATCGGAGACAAACATGCCAACGGTGTCACCAGCAGACTGATGGCAAGACCCTGGCTTCTCCCGCGCCTTCAGCATACGATCAACGGTAATATGAAAGTTTTCCATATTGTGAGAAACCCTTATGACAACATAAGCACCATATCCAAAAGACTGAATATAAGTCTTGAGCAAAGCATTGAACTTTATTTCTCTCTGTGCAAAACTGTTGCGGATGTCAAAAAGCAGTTAGATGTCAGTGATCTGTTTGAACTCAGGCATGAATCTTATGTTGATGATCCGAAAAAATTTCTGAGGCAAATGTGTTCTTTCCTGGGAGTTGATGCGCCAGATGATTATTTGGACGATTGTGCGGGCATTGTCTTCAAATCCCCGCGTAAAACTCGGCATACTGTTCAATGGAACAGTGGATTAACAGATAGCGTATATGAAAAAATGTCTCAGTTTCCTTTTTTGGAAGGTTATTCATACACAGATTAATCCTGCTGAGACGCAAGGAGATTTTATGGCTGACATGACAGTCCGTGAGACAGTCTCGGCTTTGTTGGACAGGGAAGTCCGGCCAACTCGCATGACAGTACGTGAAATCGGAGCTGCGCTATGGGATATCACACGGCATTATCCGATATCTGCTTACGGCATCCTGACAAACGGGCGTCTGTTTGAAGATATTGAGACATACTGCATGTTCATAGGCTATCGGAGAAGCGGGAAAACCCTGACAGCGTCTTTGCTTGATGCCCATCCGAATGTGATCATTGCAAACGAACTGGGTGTACTCAGATACATTTATGCCGGGTTCAATCGCCGGCAGATATATTATCTCTTACTCAGGAACTCCCTATCCTTCACAAAGGCGGGGCGAAGATCAAAAGGGTATTCCCACAGAATTGCCACACAATTTCAGGGCAGTTTTAAAAAGCTGCTGGTTATCGGTGATGATCCCGGGGGAGGAGGTACTTTAAGATTGTGTGCAAGACCCTGGCTTATAGATCGTCTGTACAGAACAATAGGTGTCAGGATGAGATTTTTTCATGTTGTCAGAAATCCCTATGACAACATAAGCAGCATATCCAAAAGAATGGATAAAAGTCTGGCAGAAAGCATTGAATATTATTTCTCTCTGTGCGGAACTGTTGCAGATGTCAAGAAACGGTTAAAAAAAGATGAACTGTTTGAATTCAGACACGAGCTGTTTCTTGCTGAACCTGAAGATATTCTCAAAAAAATCTGCACATTCCTGAGGGTTGACGCGCCGGACGATTATCTGAAGGACTGTGCAGACATTGTCATTCGCTCCCCTCACAAATCTCGCTACGATATCCTGTGGGACAGCAGTTCAATAGACATTGTAAAGGAAAGAATGTCTCAGTTTCTTTTTCTGGAAGGCTATTCTTATGAAGATTGAGGAGCCAAATTGAAAGCGGCCTGCATCCCACTTTTGAACAGAAAATAATTTGAAAATGAATCAGTCTTCATCCCGAACCGGCCGTCAGATGATGGTCGGAAGCATTCGCATTTTTCTCGCCGAAGCCCTGATCCTGCCAACAGGATTTATCACAGCGGTCTTTCTTGCCCGCAGTCTTGGCCCTGTGAACTACGGCCTGTTCGCTCTGGTTTCAAGGCTGATTGACTGGACAGAGATGATCAGCACGTCAGCTTTTGCCAGCACAACCGTCAAATTTGTCGCTGAGGAGTCTGACTGGAAAGCGGTCGGCGCTACAGTGGCCCGTCTGCATCTTATCATGGGAGGCAGTATCGGACTGTTGCTGTGGCTGTTGTCATCTCCTCTTTCACACCTGTTCAATGAACCGGCAATGGATGAATATATAAAGCTTTTTGCCATAGACCTTCCAATATTCAGTCTGGCCTGTGCAAACGGAAACATTCTCATCGGGATGGGCCGATTCAGGGAACGGGCAAGAATGAGAGCGGGCCGATGGATTGCAAGATTCATGCTGATTGTCTTGTTCGTGGAGATGGGACTCTCAGTCAGAGGTGCGATACTGGGGAGCATCGGTGCCTCGGTGGCAGAATTGGTGATCAGCTGGTTTTATGTCCGTCCGTCCCTGATTTCCAAATCTGCATTTCCCATACGGCGGTTGTGGGGTTTTGCAGTGCCGCTTTTTATGTCTGCAACGAGTCTTCGCATATTCAAACTGGATTTGTTCGCTCTCAAAGTATTAGGAGGAACCGCGGCTCATGCGGGCTTTTACGGTGCAGCGCTGAACCTTGCCAGACCCATTACATTAATTTCCCAATCCTTATGGCCGCCCTTGCTTTCAACTCTGAGCCAGTTGCTTGCTGAAG
>Ga0190283_1001173_pt1 | contig 12247 bp, 9 predicted proteins | sample 48691801_MG_FD_161669 | JGI IMG/M metagenome (GOLD analysis project Ga0190283, IMG submission 161669) | Hydrothermal vent microbial mat bacterial communities from Southern Trench, Guaymas Basin, Mexico - 4869-18-0-1_MG | ecosystem: Environmental > Aquatic > Marine > Hydrothermal vents > Microbial...
AGGTGTTTTTCCTGCTGCTGTCAGATCATCAGCTTTTTTCTCCATTTGAGCCATCATGTCAGAGCCGCCTTTAACAACTTCTATACTTTTTACACCAAGAAGCTCAAAAAGGAAATTGTTGCCGCTGGCTTTCTTTTTATAAGACCCCTTAACACGTTCTTCAAGGAGCAGATGACACTCAAGACCTTCTTTAGCAGACCATGAAGCTGTTAATCTTGCATGATTTGACTGAACAGCACCACAGGTAATTATGGTGTCAGCACCTTTTTCCAGTGCATCAGCAATACAGAACTCAAGTTTGCGGGTTTTATTACCACCGGCAGATCCAGGCAGCAGGTCATCTCGTTTGACATACAAATTAACATCTGTACCAAGCACTTTGCTCAATGCAGGCATAGATTCAACAGGGGTTGAGCCCTGAAGATATTTTCTTCTTGGAAATTTTGTGAAATTCATTAGGATTATCCTTTCTATATATATGGTTATAATTGAAAAACAGCTTTCACTTCCACATCAGCACCTAATGGCAATGCAGCCACCTGAAAGGCACTTGGCAGGAAACGGTTTTTTAAAATATTGAGCGTAAATTTTATTGACTCTGGCAGAAGGGGCCCTATCGGTTGTGATTACTGTTTCAGACATAATATTTCCTTATTTCAATATGGTTTGAGCAACATCTTTGATGATTTGTAAAATCAGTTTGCAGTCCTTTATGTCAAATGTCAGAGGGATGCGCATATCGCACATTGTGGCAAGAATGCGCTTGGTATTGGCAAGATAAGGCAGATTATTAAAATACTCCCAGCTTGAATAAACACTTGTAAAGCCAACAGGTTTTTCGCTGCCAAACCATTTGAGTTCAACACCCTGATCCATGCATTTGATAAGAAATTTTTTGATGGTTGTTTCATCTTGATCAATTAGGGAAAATTGGATGGAGCTGCCGACATAGTTTTCCCGAGGATCTCTTTTCGGACAGGTAATACCCTTGATTTGAATTAAACCCTGCTCCAAAAATCTGTAACGTCTGTTCCAACATTCACACTGGGTATTCAGATTTTCCAACTGAGGTCTTAATATGGCTGCTCTAAGATTATCCATTCGGCAGGAATAGTTAGGCACCATTGTGTTAATATTTTCAAAAACATCCATTGGAGGTCGTGCAGTATGCCGTTCATAGAGCATATATGATCCTGAATAGATAATTGCACGCGCAATGAGATCAGGATCATCTGTAACAAGAAGTCCTCCTTCTCCTGAATTCATATGTTTATATGTCTGGGTGCTGAAACAGCTGACTTTTCCAAACGAACCTGATCTTTTGCCATCCCATGATGCCCCCATTGTGTGGGCACAATCTTCTATCAGGACCAGATTATCAGCATTGCATATTTCAACAACTCTTTCCATATTGGTGATATGCCCGCGCATGTGGGACAGCATAAGCCATTTAGCATTCTTCTCTTTTTTGGCTTTTCTTTCAAGGTCATCCAGATCAATGGTGTAATCATCTACTATATCAACAAGTTCAATGTCAGCTCCTGAATTTTCAATTGCTCCAGGAACAGGAGCAAGAGTATAGGCATTACACAAAACCTTATCTCCAGATTTTACGCCGGCACTTTTAAGTGCGAGATACATAGCACTTCCACATGATGCACAGGCAAGGCAATATTTTTTACCCATATATGCTGCAAATTCCTCTTCGAGCAGAGCAGTCTCGCCTTTTTCTCCCTCATCCACATTATATCTGTGAATCTTACCGGAATTCAATATTGAGAGGGCTTTTTCAATCCCCTGTTTTCCAATAGGTTCCTGTAAAGTAAAATTTTTTGTGAATTTTTTTTGATCTATATCGGTCATGAGATTCACTCCTGATTCATGTTTAATACTCCAGAATCAAATATTCTGATTATAACGGATACGGGATCCCTTGAACTTAAAGTCCAAGTTTACGGGCATGTTCATAGGGCTCCCCGCATCCGTTATAATCAGTTAATATTCAGTCTGTTCATAGACATTGAATTTCCACGCCTGATTCGGGAAATATTTTCTTAATCTGAAATCACAGGCTCTTGCATGACCTTCCATTCCTTCAACCCGTGATAATCGAGATGCAGCCCCGCTGATGACCATGTTGGCTTCTTTGCTGATCTCTTGATATGTATAAATTTTGAGGAACTTAAAGACATTTAGCCCACCTGAATAATACCCTGCTTTTTTGGTAGGAAGAATATGATTAGTGCCGGAACACTTGTCGCCGTGGGGAACTGTACTTCCTTCACCAAGAAACAGGGAACCATAGGAGGTGAGGTTTTCTTTCCACCACTCAATATCCCGTGCCATCACCTGCACATGTTCAGCAGCATACTGGTCATTTACTTTACAAATCTCTTCTCTATCCTTACAAAGAATTATTTCTCCATAATCACGCCATGAGGATGCAGGAACATCAGGATCAGGCATATCAGCAATAATTTTTGGTATCACTTCAAGGACTTTTTCTCCCACTTCTTTTGAATCTGTGAACAGCCATACAGGCGAATCAATCCCGTGCTCTGCCTGGGAAACAAGATCAATCGCAATAGTCATATAATCAGCAGTTTTATCTGCGATAATGGCAGATTCCGTTGGCCCTGCAAACACATCAATTGTGCATTGTCCTGCAGAAGAGAGAATACTTTTTGCTTCAGCAACATAGGAGTTGCCGGGACCTGCAAGGATATTGGCTGGTTTTCCTGTGAAAAGACCAAATGCCATGGTGGCAATTGCCTGAACACCTCCCATCTCAAGAATAATATCTGCACCTGCGACTTCCAAAGCATACACAACAGCAGGAGCAATACTGTCTCCACGAGGAGGAGAGCAGGCAATAACAGTTTTTACACCTGCAGCCTTTGCTGTTGCAACGCTCATGAGAGCGGAACAGGCATGGGCAAAGCGCCCACCAGGAATATAACATCCGGCAACCTCCATGGGAACAATTTTTTGCCCAAGACGAACACCTGGAATGGTTTCTTTTTCAAACTCTTTTAAGCTCCCTTTTTGAGCTTTTGCAAATCCATATATCTGTTCATGGGCAAACCTGATATCTTTTTTTATATCTTCAGGTACTTTATCAATTAAACGCTTCTTTTTTTCATGGCTTAAAATAAAATCGCCTTCCCACTTATCAAACTTTTTGGCAAGGGCATAAATTTCCTTTTCACCATTAGCCTCAATATCCGAAAGGATACTCTGTACTATACTACGGGTTTTATCTGAATTTGACCCTGCTGTTTTTGCAGCTTTTTTTATAAACTTCATTTATGTTCTCCTGTTTTTCTGATTATAACGGATGCCTATGAACATGCCCGTAAACTTGGACTTGGTCCAAGTCCAAGTTTAAGTTTAAGTTTAAGGGGTCCCTGAATCCGTTATAGAGCTTTAAATAAAATCTTTGTCATCTCGGAGGTGTGTGGTGCAAAAAGCCGCTTCGCTCAATTTTTGGCACTGGTTCCGTTCAATGGGATTTTTCAGGAAAATTAGCTGAATTTGTTTGGAAAACCGGCAACTTGGCTGATTTTCGGTCTTACAATGTTATGCTAAAAGAGTTTTAGCAAATCTGGCAGCAGAACCTGCATCCGCTGCAAAGCCGTCAGCTCCGATCTCATCGGCAAATGCCTGGGTTACAGGCGCACCACCCACCATAACTTTAACCTGATCTCTCAAACCTGCTTCAACTATGGCATCAACAGTCTGTTTCATCATGGGCATTGTAGTGGTCAAAAGAGCTGACAGGCAGACAATCCGGGCATTTTTTTCTTTTATCTGAGTAACAAAATCTTCAGGTGCAATATCAACTCCCACATTATGAACTGTCATACCGGCACTCTCCATCATCATTGCAACAAGGTTTTTACCTATGTCATGAAGATCACCTTTGACAGTTCCAATAACTACATTACCACCTTTTGAAGACTCATCCTCACCGAGCAGTGGCTTTAAAATAATCACACATTCACCCATTGCTTTGGCTGCCATAAGTACTTCGGGAATAAACATGTCACCGTTTTCCATTTTTTCACCAACAATATCCATACCAGCGATCAATCCCTGGTTTAAAATATCTGATGCACTTATGTCTTCTGCCAATGCTGCATTTACCAGACCCACAAGTTTATCCTTGTCACAGCTAACTAAAGACTCCTGCATTGCATTAAAATCCGCCATTTGTTATCTCCCTTTTTATTTTTATGTTAAAAATTGCAACTTATTTTTTATTCTAAATCTCACTTAACAACAAATTTAGAAACTTTGCATGATGTATGCCACAACTTAATTATAAATAAATATCTTTTTGAAATTAAAATATCTTATTGTTTTTATTATATAAAAATGAATTTATTTTAAATGAAATTTTTCAATGTTATCTTTTTTAAAGTATTCAAAATTGCAAATTTCTAAAAGAATACAATTTTTATCAACTCTGGTTGCAGATAAAAATAAAGTTGAAAAATTATTAAAAAGTTGAAAAATTCTCATATTATTTTTCAGATAAGAATATAAAATCAGAATTTTATTAAAAACTGTAAACCGGATTTAAACTGCAACTATAAGGCATTAGGTCCGGTGACCGTATGAAAGAGTGGTTATGGTATATATCTTGAATACTGATTTTAATATGTGTTACAATCAGTAAATCATAAATAAAGTGGTACAAAACAATTTTAATAGGTTAAAATAGCAGATATGGACAACCAAAGGATAAATTTAATTTTACGAGCTGTTATTCATGATGTTCTTTTTTGGTTAGCTATTCTTTTTTATTCAACTACTGGTTTTGCCGGAAACGATATCTTAACCAGGGATGAACGGAAATGGTTGAATGTTCATGACGGAAAAATCAGGTTGGCACCTGCTCCTGACTGGGAACCCATGGAGTTTTTTGATAAAAACGGAGTGTATCAGGGTATGGTTGCTGATTATATTCGTTTGATAGAAAAAAAATTTGAGTTTAAATTTAAAATTGTCAGGATTAAAAGCTGGGAAAAAATACTTTCTCTTGCTAAAGAGAGGAAAATTGACATCATTAGCGCAGCTCAGGCTACCCCTGCAAGAAAACTGTTTATGAACTGGTCAACCCCTTATCTGGATATTAAAACAACAATAATTGTAGAAAAATCCAGAACAAAAACCTTTACCCTCGATCAGATGCAGGGGATGAAAATAGGTGTGCCAAAGGAGTATGCAGTGGGTAAATTTATAAGAGATAATTATCCTGAACTTACCCTCACAGATGTGTTAAACGGCAATGAGGGTATGCATAAAGTCTCTTTTGGTGAACTTGATGCCATGATCATTGAAGTGCCCAATGCCCTGTATGTCATTGAAACTGAAAAAATTACAAATCTTCGACTGGCTGGTGATACTGGTTTTGAACTCAATCTTGGTTTGGGGATAAGAAAAGACTGGCCTGTTTTGGCTGAAATTATTGAAAAAGCCCTGGCAAATATCAGTGAAAAAGAGCACAAAGAGATACATGCCAAATGGATTCGGCTTGAAACCATAAGATTCTACCAAACCCAAATATTCTGGTATATTGTTTCAGCAATTGCCCTGACTGTTCTTTTTATCACCAGTTCAATTCTGATCTGGAACAGAATGTTGAAAAATCAGGTGATGCAGAGAACCGAGGAACTCAGATTTAATGAGATACGCCTTGAGGCATTACTGGAATTGAACGAACGTACCCATGCCTCTATCCGGGAAACCATTGATTTTGCCTTTCAGCAGATGATTCGTCTGACAAAAAGCAACTTTGGATATCTGGCTTTTGAAGATCAAAAAGGAATCATGTATGAGGTTAATCCAGGCAGCACTTTTTCGATAAAGAAAAAGATTGAACATAATCTTGCTACTGGATTCGGCGCTGATACCGAAGGATTTTGGGGAGATGCTATCCGTAAAGGTAAACCCTCAATTTCAAACAAGTATGGATACCTGCTGTCCGGCCTGGAATGCCATCCGCTGCAACCGGGAATCCGCTCCGGGAACCGATGCGTTGCCCGGCAGGGTCATACCCCATATATGGGGTCATACTCAGGGCCTCGGCCAGGGCCGCCATTGTGTTGCCCATGACAGGGCAGGCGCCGGTACCCGGACATCCCCTGTTCTTAACTTCGCAAAATTCAACTTCCGTCAGATCGCCTGCCTTGAAGTCCTGATAGTGCCTGGCCGCCACATCCAGCGGATCAAGGCGCCGGCCTTTGAAGCGGTTGAGCCGCATGTAGCCGCCGGTAACCACTATGGCGGGAATATCACAAACTGGCAGGAAAACCATAGCGTCAAACAGATTGGTCATGGCTACTACAGCAAATCATAAATACGTCACCCCCCCTTGTATCTATTATATAACACATTTTTAAGATTCCTTTGTAGCATATTAATTTATAAAAATAAAATCAGATTTTTATTCCGACCGTTTTTTTGATGTGACGGCCTTCAGCCCTTATCCGGCGGGACTTTGCGGACGCTTACAACTTTCATGGCAGACAGATTTTCGGGTGTCCCACCTTTTACACAAAACGGGGCTCTGCCTTCGGCCGGAATGAGGCGGAATATCAGATCATTATATTGAATATACTGATAATACTGATAAAAAATGCTTTCTGTCCGACACCTGTGAAATCCTGTCACCCGGCAGACAGACGTATGACATCCGCCCCTGTGTAAAAGGTGGGACATCAGTTAATATCCTGAATATGTTGCCAATTGTCACTTATGAGCCACAGCGTGATCCTAAGCGGCAAAATCTGAAATCTGCTCTCTGTGTAAAAGGTGGGACACACCCGAAATTATTGATGAGGCTTCTGACTAAAAAATATGAATTGAAAATTTTTCCAGCGGAAAGTTGATCGGATGGACTCTAAATCCATATAGCCGGGTGCAACTCCCGGACTTTCCGCCATTTGTATGCTGTTGTCGAAACACTTCCTGCTCTGTTTTTCGGTTTACACTTTCCGGAATTTATGGTATGGGAATAAATTATGCATGAATTAAATTGGACCGATGTTCAAAGGCATCGCCTGAAAACGCTCAATGCGCCCCCGAATACGCTGAAAGATCAGTTTGAAACGGCCAGTCAGCGAAACCGGGCGTTTCAGGATATTGAAAAACAGCTGGTGCGTCAGGAAAGGGAGCGTCTTGCCACGTTTCTGACAGACCGGCTTCGCCCCCGGGTATGTGTTTTGGAAAGCCTTCTGATAAAAACTCTGAACCGGCATGGTTTCGCACAGGTCACAACACCTGCCATCATTTCCCAGACTGATCTTGAAAGGATGTCCGTCAGTAAAAGCCACCCACTTAACCGTCAAATCTATTGGGTTGACTCCCAACGATGTCTGCGCCCCATGCTGGCACCCAATTTATATAAACTGATGCGGGAACTGGGGCGCGTATTCAAAGAACCGGTCAGGCTGTTTGAAGTAGGCTCCTGTTTTCGCAAAGAATCCGACGGAGCACTGCATGCCAGCGAATTTACCATGCTGAATCTGGTTGAAATGAGGCTGCCTTTGGAAAATCGCAAAGCGCGTCTGCAAGAATTGGCTGAGATCGTAATGACGGCGGCCGGGATTGAAAATTATGCGTCAGTGACAGAATCATCCGAAGTTTATGGGAATACATTTGATATCGTCTGCGGAACGGACAATTTGGAAGCAGCCTCCTGCGCCATGGGACCGCACCCGCTGGACAGCGCCTGGGGAATCACAGACGCCTGGGTCGGTCTGGGGTTCGGGCTGGAACGCCTGATCATGGCGTCACAAGGCAGTGACTCGATTGGGAAATGGCGCCGAAGCCTGTCTTATCTGGATGGCATCCGGCTCAGGATTTAATACTGGTGACGGATAATAAAGGGAAAGGCCCGCGCTCGTTTCGGATTGGCCCGCGCTCGTTTCGGATTGGCAAATCCGAAACAACTGCCGGATTTGAAATGCAAAAAATCGCTTCGCTTAATTTTTGCACTCCGGATTTGAAATGCAAAAAACCAGCGGGAAACAGGAATAATAAAATGATAAATTCCGGATCAGATGCTGTCTTACAAAACGCCCTTCATGGCCAAAAACTCAGCCCTGACGAAATCCGTCATCTGCTGGGATTGCGTGAGGGCAAAGCTGTCAGCCGGTTATTCAGAACCGCACGGCAAATCCGTGGCCGGCATTTCGGGAATAAGGTGTTTCTTTACGGATTTCTCTATTTCAGCACATTCTGCCGCAACAACTGCCGGTTTTGCCAATTCCGAAAAGCGAATTTCAGCCTTGAAAGATATCGTAAGACCGATTCTGAGATTATTGAAGCGGCGCGCCGAATGGCCGATGCCGGAGTTCATCTGATTGATCTGACCATGGGAGAAGACCCTGATTTTCTGCAAATGAACAGCAATGGCTCCGTAAGACTTGAAAATCTTGTGCATAAGATCAAAACCGAAACAGGACTGCCCATCATGGTGTCCCCCGGCGTAATATCGTCTGATATGCTGAAACGCCTTGCAGAAGCCGGGGCCGACTGGTATGCCTGTTATCAGGAGACGCATCACCGACCGCTTTTTGAGCGGTTAAGGATCGGGCAGAGTTATGACGAGCGTTGGCAAGCCAAAAAATACGCTCAGAACGCGGGTCTCCTGATTGAGGAGGGCATCCTCACAGGGGTTGGCGAGACTGCTGATGATATCCTGCATTCTCTGGAGATGATGCGCTCTCTGAAAGCTGATCAGGTGCGGATAATGTCATTCAGACCGCAAAACGGAATTCCCATGTCAGATGATTTAAAAGCGGATGATCTGAGTGAACCTGTAACGATAGCTGTGATGCGGCTGATTTTTCCGGGTGCCATGATTCCGGCATCATCGGATGTGGACGGTCCGGACGGACTTCGCCAGCGTCTGCGGGCAGGTGCCAACGTGATTACCTCTCTGATACCTCCGGGAAAAGGATTTACCGGTGTTGTGACAGCGGATACTGACAGCGCACAGCGTATGCCGCGAAGTATTGCGCCTGTCCTTGAACACTGTGCATTGGAAGCTGCTTCAGCCAAAGATTATATGCGGTGGATTGAAACACGCCGCTCTCAAAGTGAATTTCATCAGAAGCTTCAGGACAGCGTATGTTAGTCGCAATTATCGGAGGCAAACTTCAGGGTGCGGAAGCAGCCTATCTGGCGCGCAAAGCCGGCTGGGATGTCCTGCTGGCTGACCGCTATGCAGACGCACCGGCTTCAGGTCTTTGTGACCGCTTTATCCCTTTTAATGCTGTCTCGGCAAAGGAAACATCACGGATACTGGGCCAAGCCGATCTGATTCTGCCGGCTCTGGAAAATCGTGACACTCTGAGCATATTGAAAAAATGCGCTGACATCACCGGGATTCCGCTGGCGTTTGATGCTGACGCGTATGCCGTCACTGCTTCCAAAATTCGTTCAGACCGCCTTTTCACCCGCCTGAATCTGCCTGCACCGGCAGTCTGGCCGGTGTGCGGCTTCCCGGTTATTGTCAAACCGGACCGTGCCAGCGGGAGCAGAGATGTTCGTGTCATCCCCGATAAAAAGGCCCTGCTTCCTTATATTGAGAATGAAACCAGATACGTCATACAGGAATTTTTGCAGGGGCCCTCCTATTCTCTGGAGGTTTTCGGTTTTCCGGGACATTATAATGTCGGCCAGGTGACAAAATTGGAGACAGACGCAGGTTTTGACTGCAAACGGGTTCTGGCTCCGGCGGGACTGAACCGGAAACTTGTCCGGGAATTTGAAAGGATGTCCGTCATTATCGCGGAAGCGCTGAGTTTGAAAGGACTGGCAGATGTCGAGGTCATTCTGGACGGAGATGTGCTGAAATTGCTTGAAATTGATGCCCGGCTCCCGAGCCAGACACCGACCGCAGTTTACTGGTCAACGGGTGTCAACCTGGTGAAAATTTGGGGTGAGCTGTTTGTCAGCCCCGGAATCGGAACAGCTCCGATTCTCCCTGAAAAGCCGCGGGCGGTCATTTATGAACATATCCGCGTGTCCGGGGGAAGAATCGAAGTTGCGGGAGAACATATCATGAGCGGTTCCGGTCCTCTGTGTGTCCGTTCCGGTTTTTTCGGTGCGGATGAGGCTGTCACCAGTTACAAACCCGGACGTGACAACTGGGTGGCCACACTTATTTTCTCAGAGAAAAATATGGCCGATGCTCACATCAGAAAGGCCGAAACCATCAGTGCCATTATGAGGCATTGCGGCTGTGACAGATACACAGACCCTGTGCCGGAGACTTTTGATTATGACCCGTCTAAGAATAGATGATATTGCGGATATCGCCAAGCGTCTGCCTCAGTACGATGCCCAGCTGACGCGGCAGACCGGGCAGACATTGAAAGGCGTCGCCTGTCATGCCCTGGGAATCAGAAAAGAGTATTATCTGTCCCGGGCAGACAGGATGAAGGTCAGTGTTGTCCCGTTCTCCTGCGGGCACGGCGTTATAAGCGAATTTGCTCATACAGTGGCGCAAATTGCCGATTATATGGGATTTGCAGCTTTTGTGACTGAACGCGGGGATGTCAGAGGGCTGGCTGATGCTTTTCGTAGAAATGCGGACATCATTTTTATGGCGGATGACAGGCAGTTCGCGGCTGTCAACCTTCACACCAGGCGCGTGTCGGACAATGGGGAAATGACGGCCAGAGGGTTCGCTGCCGGTCTGGAACTTATGGTCGGCGGTCTGAAAGACCGCAGGGTTCTGGTGATCGGATGCGGAGCAGTGGGACGGGCGGCTGTCAGAACACTGCTGACCCGGGGAGCTGAAGTGGCAGTGTATGATGTGTCAACCGCCCAGTCACAGGAACTGACCACGCTTATGAAGGGCAATGTCAGGATTGAGACGGATCTGCCCTTTGCCTTGAAACATTACCATTTATTATTTGATGCCGCGCCTGCGAAAAATATCATCACCGCGGATGCTGTTTCCGCCAGAACATTTGTCGCGGCTCCGGGAATGCCTTGCGGGGTGACACCGCAAGCCGCCGAAAAATTAGGCAGACACCTGCTGCACGATCCGCTTCAGATCGGCGTGGCCTGTATGCTGGCAGATGCTGTCGCACGATAAGGAAATCTCTGAATATGAAAAAAACAGATAACAGCGCCAATATCAAAAGATTCTACAGAAAACGTACTGAGCTTTTCCGGCTGATTGACAAAATCAGAATCTGGCCCTCGCGCAAAGGTGTGCTCCACGGCATCCGATCGGTTGACAAACGGGGCGATATGGCCATTATCACCACCCATTGCAATGAAACTTTCACCATCCGGAATTCACGCAACAGCCGGGCCGCGCGCTGGCTGAGAAACAAATGGTTCAGCTCAGCCTGCTCAGTGTGCAGGGTGCCGGACTGGAAAATGGAGAAATATGCCTCAACACGGTTTAAACGGCATTATGGGTCGTTTCTTATGAACAAATCCGATTAAGTGCCTGCCGTAAATTTTCGGCACTGGTTCAGTTCAATGGGATTTTTTAAGAAAATCAGCCCATATACCGTTTGAAAACAGACAGTTATCAGTCTTTTTGCATATTTTGACAACCACTTGATTTTAATACGATTCCCATTCAACTGAACCAGTGCCAAATTTTCTGGTATTTGCTTATAATGGAAAATCAAATTTGGCTTGACAAGCTCACAATAACTTTGTAGGAGAGATAAAAGAAAGTTGCAAGGTTCAGAGCCTTAAACAAAATATTTGTCATCTTGGAGGCGTGTGGTGCAAAAAACCGCTTCGCTCAGTTTCTGCACTCCGGACAATCTTTTTGTTATGTAAAAAACCGCTTCGCTCAATTTTTGTACTCTGGACCAATACCGTTCGGCATATTTTTTGCATATAGCGATAACCTGCTGAATTTATTTGTCCATAAAAATTGGATCGGAGCTTTTCAGATCTTTCTGAAAACTGGTTTTTAAAAAATTCAGACGTATCGGGATTCTTCATCCGTGCATGCAAAAAATGTGCCGAACAGTATTGACTCCGGACAGTCTTTCTGTGTGGTGCAGAAAACCGCTTAGCTCAGTTTCTGCACTCCGGACAGTCTTTTTACGGTGTGCCGAACGACAGTGCGATCATTAACAGCAAAACGCTGCAATCCGTGGATACCTTTTACCAGAAAATATAAAAAGCCGGTAATTGTCGGTGTTGAAATCCTGGTCAATCCCAAGCTGGATTTCGGGACATTTGCCGTGATCCA
>Ga0190283_1001174_pt1 | contig 12243 bp, 10 predicted proteins | sample 48691801_MG_FD_161669 | JGI IMG/M metagenome (GOLD analysis project Ga0190283, IMG submission 161669) | Hydrothermal vent microbial mat bacterial communities from Southern Trench, Guaymas Basin, Mexico - 4869-18-0-1_MG | ecosystem: Environmental > Aquatic > Marine > Hydrothermal vents >...
GTCGACGGAGACGGTGAGCTTTTTCGGCTCGTTTCCGAGGCGCACCGCATCCGCCTGGCTCACCTCTTCGATCCGGTTCTCGCGGTTCACACATCTCTGGTGGAACCTTTGCCCCACCAGATCACCGCGGTCTACGAGGCCATGCCGCCTCGCCAGCCACTTCGGTTCCTACTCGCCGACGACCCGGGTGCCGGGAAGACGATCATGGCGGGACTCTTCATCAAGGAGCTGATCGCCCGGGGGGACCTCCATCGAAGCCTGGTCGTCTGTCCCGGAAGTCTCGCCGAGCAGTGGCAGGACGAGCTCTTCCGACGTTTCCAGCTTGATCAGCGACAATCATTTTTCCTGGCGTGGCCAGAACCGTGGTAATGTGCTCAACGCCTTTCGACATCAGAGGAAGGTTCACGCCGGCACAATCACCCCCGGCCTCGGCGGCACGGGTGGCAGTGCTCAACGCCTTTCGGCATCAGAGGAAGGTTCACTTTGTGGCCCTTGATCGCCCGATAGAGATCACCAAGCGTGCTCAACGCCTTTCGGCATCAGAGGAAGGTTCACAGGAGAGCCTCTGTCAAACTGCCAGCGCTGCCCTGTGCTCAACGCCTTTCGGCATCAGAGGAAGGTTCACGCTCGCCCATCTCACCGAACGACAGCCCGTCGATCGGGTGCTCAACGCCTTTCGGCATCAGAGGAAGGTTCACACGCACGCGTCGTGGAATCGATTATGAACCATTTTGTGCTCAACGCCTTTCGGCATCAGAGGAAGGTTCACTGCGCCCCTCCCAGGGCGCTTCTTTGCAAGGGGTTACGCAGTGCCGATTCATGCACCTCGCCCTCACGAGGTTCTCCGCGCTCGAAGTAGTCGCGGGGCAGCCGAACGCTCTGAGTGCAGCCTCGCTTAACCTGTGTCTGTGTCGTGTGATGTGCCAGACTCTCGTTCATTCAAGTACCTTTCTCGCTGTGGGATCGTACCAAATTGTTAAAGAGCAAGACACTTACAGCACGATCCCGCTGCCGCATGCTCACCACTCGCCGGTGCTTGACTCCGCTTAGACAATCGTGTACCCGGTCGGATCGGGCGGCCAAGTCTGCTTCCGGTCGTGTTGCCGCAACACCGACATGCAGTCACGGCAAATGCTGAAGATCAAAAGGTCGTCGTTTTTCTTCAGAATACGTGAAAGCTCCCAGCGTAGTCGCTCTCGCTGCCGTTCTGACATATAACACGAAAACATGCTGTACTGCACGCGCGCACCGTAGCCGCCGAGTAGTTTGGCCGTTTTGCGTAGACGCTTCGGATCGCGCACATCGTACGCCACAAGATGCCAGCGCTTTGTCGAGGATGCAGACATAGCATCAACTCCCGTTCAGTCGGCGTCGTTCACGCGCCTTCGTCACCTCAAACGGGCACGAGCGAAGAGCCCGGGCTGTCCCGACCACTCCTTCTCGAGCAGTCTGACTTCCAGTTCCATAGCCCGTTCGTACGACAACGAGTAGTCGGTCACCGGATGTTTCCACGTCTCCGCCAAACGGTTTTCGTAAAGTCTGATCGCTTTGCGCCGGCCTTGGTCGGACAGCCAGACCTTGGCCTTCGTCACCGCGAAATCCTCGTCGACATTCCACTGGAGCCGATTCACCGAACCGACCAGGGCCACGTCCCACACGGGAACGCGAAACAACTCCATCAGATCGAGAACCAGAGGGTGCGCGGCCGACCTTGGTGTGTGGTAGAACCCGAAGGCCGGTTCTAGGCCCACGGCCACGATGGCGGTTGTGACCGACTGGTACAACAACGCATAGCCCATGCTCAACAGAGCGTTAAACCGGTCCTTTGGAGGCCGGCGGCTACGTCCATTGGGAACCATCTCCGCTGGGACTTCGTCTCGGAACAGACGAGGCAGGGCCTGGAAATAGGCCCGGCCGGCGTAACCCTCGTACCCTCGCAGAGAATCGGTGCTCCCGCAGGACGCCATGGACTTCAGAGACCGGCGGATCGAGTCCACCGCTTGCTTCACAGGCTCGGAACGCTCTCCTTTGCCACGCGTGCTACGCAGCAGGTACCGCAATTGTCCCTCGCTGCGAGCGGAAGCGAGGCGCTTTGCCAGTTTGAACTGCATCGCTTCGTTGGCCAAAGCCTGGAACTGCCTGATGTGGCGTTGCACCGGCCCGGCGCCGGCCACGAGGCCCGACACGTACCGTCCGCTTGTCGACACGAAGTGAACAGAGACGTCGTTCTGCGCGCACAGATGAACGGCCTGAGTCGTCATCTGCGGGTAGCCATGCAACACCACGGCAGCCACCTCGCGAATCGGGAACGTCTGTTTTTCGCCTCCGGGGAGGCTTACCGCAATAGCGTCCGACGAACGACCGAGACGGGCGCCGTGCTCGACCACGTGCAGCACTTGCCCGTCTCGATCCGCCGGGAAGAGCCTCACGGGCTCCCACTCGTGGTCCGCGACGAGACGCTCCTCTTCCGGCAGACACACTGGAGCCAGGGAGCAGCTTAAGCACAGTCGGTCGTTATCCGTGACCGGCGGGCGCTCGCCCGACGCCCGCAACTCTCGCGCCCGGAGTACGGCCTTGCGCACCGACCTCCGGGCCGAGTCGTCGAGGGGCACGCGCACGGTAACGTTGTCGTTATGGTAGCGGACCCGGCCTTCGGGCACGGTCTCACCGAGGTGCTCCTCGAGGAGCATGCCGTAGGCCGAGACCTGGAGCGCGTCCGAAGGCCAAGCCACGTGCGCCTTGCCCATCTTCATCGAACGTCCGCGTTTGTGTTCGTATACGGTCCACGAACCGTCTCGTCGCCGTACGCAATCGCATTTGCCCAAGAGCCCGAGCGTCTCACTGGACAGCTCCAGGTTACGCGTCTCGACCACGTCCGACTCGTCCGACCCGAGCCCCTCGTGCAACGCCCGTCCGGCGTACACTGCCGCGTCCGCCACACGAATCTCCTCAACCTCCTCGAGATAGAACAGCCGCTCGCAGTAGGCCAGGGCGTGGAGGGCCATGACGCGGACGAGGGAGTTGTCAGTCGCGGTCATGGGTAGCCCACATCTACCCAAGCTGCCTCGGGCACTTCTGTGGTTGCTTGGCGCGATGGTGCGAACAAGGACGAACGTGTTCCTGGAATGTCCTTTCGGTCAATCGTGATCGTCAGGCGCGTGATGCCGTCGCGAAATCCATCGTCATCCGCGGCACCAATGAGTTCGAACCACCTTACCCGGCTTGGTTGCGCTACGACTTCGAGTCGGTCGATGAGGAAACTGTTGTCTCCAAGGAATGGCAGACCGTAATCCCGTCTCCCACACCCGGCAAGACCGTCCGCGACGGCCGCCTCGAATGCAGGATCAGCATCTATACAGATGTAGGCTCTCACGTCGCAGAGGAAGGCCCGTCGAGCGGGAACAACGTTGTACTTGGATCCCTTTGTTCTTGGAGCGTGTTCCTTGCCAGTGGTTCCGATGGGGTAGTTGTGCAACTGCTGGTAGATTGTCTGTTCCCGTGGTAGCTTCAGTGCTCCCAGGGCCAGCTTGAAGCATGGCAGCCCGCGTTTGATCAACGTCATGACCTCTTTACCCTCGTTGGACCGCATCTCGATCCCTGCTACGTTCAAGAGCAGGCCGTAGGCAGCCGATGGGGTGATGAATCCGGCGGTCGGTCGGAAGCTGCCCGCAGTGAAAGTCCTGAACGCGGCAAACGGCGCTTGGAGATAGAGGTAAAGCATCGCTATTCCTCTTCGCCGAAAGCCTTCGCCGCAACAGTATCGAGAAGGCGTTGAGGATTGCGGTCAAGGGTTACCTTTGCCGCTCTCAGCGAGTCGGCGACGGCTTCCGACATGTCCTTCACAATCTTACCGCCGAGGAAGATCTCCTCGCTGGGGTAGTCGGGTATTTCCCTGTCGATTCCTTCGTCCCCAGCGTCATCTTTCTGTCTGTTGCTGCCTCTGACGAGCCCGTCAACGACTTCGGGGAACAGGTGGCGACCACTTTCGTCAACGGCAAAGCCATATGTGTTAAAACCTGCCACGAGTCTCTCGGTCAGCCTCAGGACGATGCTCGCAGGGGCGAACTCGAAGTAGCTTCGAGCGTGATTGCCCGCGACGTTGTTGAGTTCTCCGATAGCTCTGAGAAGCGTCTTGGTCCAGTAGCGCTTGCAGACGCTCTCCTCGCCCGCCTTCGGATCCTTATGCTTGCACTTGGAATTCCGGCAATCGCAATCCCCAAGGTTTATCGCAAAGGGATACCGGTATGGGGTGTACGCTGTCTCGCGGTGGAGCAACTGAGAGGAATCCGCGTTCTTCCACGGGCTCTCAACGTTTAGCGGGGACTGCGTGAACACGCTGTCGTGTCGGTACGGCTCGAGAGCAACCGCCATGTTCATTCGAAGGATGGAGTCGCGCTTGAACGTGAACTCTTTGAGATCCCGCTTGTTATCCTCCAATTTCTTCTTGATCTTCTTCCGGTCATTCCCGGACGCCGCAACCAGCCAGCCCATGAAGAAATCGTCCGCGAAACGATCCGCGTCAGGATAGTCCTCGAACATGACGGCGAGCTGCTCTTCGTCCGGCAACCTGCTCCTATTGCACGGGAGCCCCAGTTTCTGGAGCGTCTCGCGCAGAGCGTTGCGCACGGCCTCTGGCGAGATGATGGGGTACTCGAACCTCCCTTTGGTAATCTTTTGAATCACGGCTCGGTTTTCCGCGCTTTCGCCTCTGTAGTTTGCGCTCGGGGCGGGGTATGTCAGCACGCTTGCGAACAGGTTCATTCCTTGTCTCCTTTCAGTGCTCCGGGGGTCGGAAGTTGAGAGTGGGCTGACAGTGCCAGCATCGAGAGTGTCTTGACCTTCTGCCAATCTGACATGAGGGCCGCGCTGACTCCCAGAAACTCGTCTTCGGGCAGGTACTGGGGTACGGAACAGATCGTGCCTGTGAAGTACTCAACGAAGTCGGCGTCGCGCCGCCCGCGCATTGCCAGGAACGCGTCGCTGCAGACTTTTGCATTGACCTCGCGGTACTTGGACGCATCCTCTTGCCTCGTCGATTCGATAAATGCCTTCCACGACAACCCGGCCTTGTCTTCGGTCCGGTGCATCACGTAGGCCCGAGTTAGCTGGTACACCCTTCTGGCCAACTTGTCATCACTGCCATTCTCTGGAGTCATGGCACCTCCTTTCTGCAATTTCAGTTCCTCCTCGATCGAGTGAAATGCCCTCTTGGCGTCCCACGCGAAGAAGGGAGGCGTTCTTGGGGTCTTGCCTGGCGTCTGTACGAAGAACTCCCACGGGTGTTCTGAGAAAACACCGTCCATACCGTCGTACCAAGGCCCGCCGACGAGCAAATTATGGATTCGCTGCGACTTGTAGAGAGGGTTATCGCAGCTTTTTCTCAGCAAGCCGTATTGGTCCAAAGCCACCGGGTCAGGAAGAATACGGCCGCTGGATAAAATCCGAGTGTTTTTGCCTTGCTTCTCAAGGTGGTAGAGTTCGACCCCGGACACGGAAAACGCGAAGTCTGTTTGACGCGCTCGATGCTGTACAATACTGTGGAGGTACTCGAGTCCGCCTTCTTCCGGCAGATCGACCAGGGATGCTCGAGGAAGATATCCAGCCGGCTCCGTCGGTAAGTTGGCCAAAAACTGCTCCACATCCGGTAAGAAATGCTCCAGATGACAGGGCTCCGGTACCGCTAGTACGTATCCTTTGACTTCCGTCTTGCCATCAGCGGTTACCACGCGCGGGACGTAGATTGGGGAGACGAGCGGCCAGAAGGACAACAACAGATTGTTTTCCTGTTCGTCCACGAAAGGGACGCGCTCAGCGTTTCTGGCCTGGGCACCGATGAACAAGGAGCTTGACAACTTTTCAGTCTTGATATGCCTTTTGCCACGCGCGGCTGATGATCTCAGTAGCTTGAGCCACATCTTGCGAGCGACAGAGGATTGCTTACCGTTGGCACGCTCTTCATAAACGTTCCGAGTTTTGGGAATACCTCTTAGAGTCCCCCAAACCATATCTTGCCAGAGCTTGATCCAGAGACTATCCTGGGCTGGGTAGTACACTTAGAGGAACCCGCCGCTCGGGACTACCATGTCATAAATATACAGCTTCTCGGTCTTGGGCTTGCCGCTTTCCGTCGCAACTTCCAGCTTTACAATACGCTTGGGTTTCTTGTTCGCCCATTTTGCCTTGGACTCTCTTTCGACCCATGCCGCCGCGTACAAGTCGTCGAATAGCGCCTGCAAAGACTCCTCTGAGACGACTATCGTGGCCGTTGTAGGTGTCAAGGACTGGACAACGGGTGTATTGGGCAGACGTCGGCGAACCATAGACTCCGTCATGAGCAAGAGACCTGCCAGACCGGCCTTGTGCTGGGCGGTCGGTAGATCAAACAGATCATACTTCAGCGTCAGTTGTGATTCGTTCTGGTTGCTCATCTCACGTTCTCCACCGACTTTTTCAGAAAACCGTATTCAGCGACGTAGTGACTGGCAGCAGCGATGCAGAGGCCATGGTGCAGACGGTCGAACGACTTGGCCACACTCCAAGGGACATTGAGTATCAGTCCATCCGTAGGGCAACGTCTATTGCTTAGGTCCTGGTACTGTTCGACGTCGCTATCCAGGATGCAGCGCGCGGTTGGCCCCGCTTCGTCCCGCAGAGCCTTCTCGCTGGCGATTGCCCAAGGACCGCACTCTAGGAAGGCTGCGTACCGTTTCGGCTCGACCCGACCGGGCGCAATGTCAAGTAGATCCCGCAAATCTCGCTGACTTACACACTTGCCATCCACCGCCTTCAGGAACTCCTCGACACCGTCGAAATCATCCGACAGGTACGGAGCCCGTGTTTCGGGAACACAGACCCAGACATCTCCGAGGAAGCCTTCCGGCGGTCGTGCGCGCCGATTGCACCGTCCCATCCGCTGGATCAGACTTGTGATTGGAGCCTCTTCTGTGATAAGTACATCCGCGTCGAGATCGAGACTCATTTCGCACACTTGCGTTGTCACTGCCAGGTATGCCTGTGTCCGCTGCTTGAAGGCGTGAATGACCTCCTCGTGGCGCCGCTTTCTGTCGCAAAGCCTGAACCGACTGTGGTAGCAAATCGAGCCCAACTCTCGGGCGAGAGCTTGACATCTGTCGACGGTGTTCACGACCCAAAGAACTCGCCGGCCCGAATCGTGCGCCTTCAGCGCCACCTCGCGCGCCTGAGTTGCATTCTTCAGACGGTTAACCACGTATCGGGGGACAGCTGCAACTGCCTCGAGATCATCAAATTGCGCCGTCTGAGAAGGGAACAGGTGCAGACCTCGTTCGACCAAGTCTGTCTGCCGTTCTCGCGGCAGGCTTGCCGTCATGCACAAGACTGGCACGTTGAATGTTTCGAGAAACCTCTTCAGTGCGGCAAACAAGCTCCGGTCGAAGCTGTGCACTTCGTCGATGACGATGACGCTGTCGACAAGAACGGGGAGCAAACAGATTGACCTGTAAGCGTTTTGCATGAATCCGAGAAACTGGTCGACTGTTGCACTGAATATGCGCCGTTGCCAGTACCCGATCGCAAACAACCTGTCATCTGTCGTGAAATCTCTCCCGTGCCGATCGTCGTCGGGGTTCTCGAAAAGCCCCTCCAGTTCGTAGGAGGAAGTCCCGTGCATCAATGCTGCGTCGGCCTCTGGAGCCCAGGAAACGTAATCGCGGAATCCCTCGGTAGCCGTGGCTCGCGTCGGATAAAGGAATACCACGCGTTTCGTCGGGCTTCCTCGAAGTTGGCCCATAATCCATTTCCAGGCAGCCAGAGTTTTGCCACTCCCGCATGGAGCAAGGAGCAACGCTCTGTTCGGCAGACCTTCCGATGCAGTCTGGAAGTCACTCCATGCAAAAGGCTTTCCAGATTGCTCGACCTGGCCAATACGCGGCGCGATGACCCCCTTCTCGACGTCAGTCGCTGAGACTAAGTCCTCTTCATCAAACGCATCGTAAAGCCATTCTGACGCAGGAGCACCAACTCGAGCCAAGCCAGAGCCCGCGGCGTCGGCGACGATAAGGGCGGCTCTGATCGCCAGTAGAAGTGGAAGCGCCGTCCCGCAAGTGCGCAAATCTCGCTGAAACCGCTCGAGACGATACACAAGATCTGACTTGAGATCCCACACAATGCCACCTGGCTCAAATGTCCACAGCGCTGGCGCTGACGTCCGCGGCGGAGAAGGCAGATCGAGAGCGGTAGCGGCGGCCACAAGCACCTCGCGAGCATTCTGCAAATGCACTTGGAAACAACGACGGTCTAACAGCAGTTGCCCCGCTAAGGCATTTCTGTCTGCCTTGAGATGGTGTCCCACGATGGAAGTCACGATGGAAGGCCAACTAAGTTCCGGCGATGCGGCGAACCATTTCACCATCTCTGGCAAGGTAAGGATCAGGCCACTTAGATGCTCATGTCGGATCACTTGACAACCGGATTTCCCCCTCGCTGTTTCCTGGAAGCCGCTATTCGCCTTTCCAAGATCGTGAAGCCAGCAAGCGATCAACCCGTTGAGACAAAACGCCTCGGATGCGTTATCGTCTACCCTGAAGAATCTCAGCCACCTGTGGCCGAGACGTGTCATCCCCCCACGCCCCCCGAAGAGGCGATGGAAACTCGTGGCGACCTGCTCGGAGTGCCCGAGGAGGGTCACCTGACGCGGCGGATCTCTCTGCTCTGTCCAGCTTTTTGCCAACAATGGACTTGAGGGCGTCATGGCGCTATCTCCTCTCCGGAACGAACACCCCGCAGCCGAACCGGCGCCGCCCGCCGAGCCCGCGCTCCTGGACGCGCAACGACTCCTCGGCGGTCAGTTCTTCGACGTTGAGGGCGAAGCCGACGATTTCCCTGTCGCGGATCCGGATCGTCCGGCGCAGGTAGGGAGAGTGCGAGCCGGAAGCTTTGTCGCGATTGATTTCAGCCACCTGTGGCTGAGCGACCGGGTGGGGCTGCCCCTTCACGTCCATTTCGGCCAGTTGGCGCCGAGCAGCTTCGAGGAACGGCTCCGGCTCCATGAAGCCCTTGATGATAACGAGACGGCTGTAGAGACGCGCGGCGGGAGCGAGGGCTCGCGTCTGCGGCATACCGACTCGCAGGTCGTGGTCTCCAATCCGCAAGGCCTTACCGGCAAGCGGCAGCACCTGCCGAACGCGATCCGAAGCAATTCGAACGGTCAGGAAGCTGCGGTCACTGAGCGCCAGAAGCCGGTTTCCCACGAACCGGCCGGAAACCGTGTGTACGCTTACTTCGCTGTCACCGTGGAGCTCCGGCACCACACGGCAAAGGGCCGCAAAGAGCGCAAATCCGTGGTCAGCGGGGATTCTATCCCCAGTGAGACGGAACGCGACGTCTACCACAGGCATGCAGATCCTCCTTTCGTATTCGTCGAGCCTCGAACAGACGTTCTCCCGTTCAAGACTCCAGGTGCATGTTTCACGGTGCTCGTTTCAGGTCTCGAATACTATTTCTTGCTTTCCGTACTTTTCGTGGGCTTTCGTCCGTTTCCAGAATTGCTGAGTATGACTTCGGACTTCGTCTGGTCTTTCGTTCCCCCGATTACCGCCTCTCGTACTTCTCTGCCATTTCCTTGGTCAACCGCGCCATTTCTTGCCGCAGGGTCCTTGGTGCCAGGGCCTCTGCGTGATCGCCCCAACTTAGCAGCCAACGCTTGAATTCCGTCAGGCCGCTCAGACGCAGACGCAGCTCGCAACCGCCGTCGCGCCGCAGCTTGATCTGCTGAGACAGATGCCAGAACCGCTCGCGAATGAACCGCGCGGCCCATTCGTCGAAACGTACGCGCACGGCGTAGTCGCCTCCCTCGGACATGACGCCGAAATTGCCGCCCAGATAGTCGTCAATATGAAATCCCTCGGGCCGCTCGAATGTCTCCCCCGTGGGTTCGAGCCCCCGGATGCGGGCGGGGGAAAAACACCGCACGCCCTTGCGCAGGTGGTCGTACGCGTACAGGTACCACTCGCCGTCCACGTTCATCAAGTGGTACGGATCGATGTCGCGCTCGCTCTCGACGTTGCGGCTCGCTGTGTAATAGGCCACGTGGAGCCGCCGCCGACTCGTGGTGGCGTCGACCAAAGTTCGAAACGTCTCGAGATCCTGCAACGTGTACGACGTGGCCCGGAACCCCAGCGAGGCGTCGAGGTCCGGGAAACTGATCGAAACCTCGGCTGGCAAGGCGTTGGCTATCTTGTCGAAGGCCCGCCGCAGCGTGTCCTCAAAGGGCGTTCCCTTGTACTGGCCGAGGGCCTTCTCTCCGATAAAAACGGCGATCAACTCGCCCTCGGTCAGTTGAAGACACGGAAAATCGTGCACCGGCTCCGAGTACTGGTAACCCCGGCGACCAGCGTCGTAGGCGATGGACAGATTGAGTTGGTAGCGCATGAACTCGATATCACGCACGATCGTCTTGCGGCTGACCTCGAGCTCTTGAGCGAGGGAAGGAGCGCTGGGAAAGCTCTGCGACAATATGGCGTGGTGGATATAGATCAGGCGGCGGTAGACGGAGCGAGAGTCACGTATGAGTCGTACGTTCCCCGAATTCTCTTTGGAACGTTCTGAACGACTCTTTTCCGGCTTGGCCATCAGGTTCCCCAATTGCCGAGAAGGTATGTGACTCCGCGTACCTGGCAAGAATTATACACCAACCGGTGGGTCATGGACTGTCCCTGCTTCCAGGATTGCGGAAAAATCGCAGGGGTGGCGCGTGCCGCGGAGTCGCGTGTTCCTCCGTGATACGATAACTGATGACCGATGACGGACTGGTCACTGACCAGCCGCGTGCAACTCGGTGATCCCAGGTCGGTGACCTTTCCCCCTGAAACGCGCCCATCGATAATGTAAGATTGATGGCCAATTGAACTTGCTCCCGGTGAAACGGGCGGTCTTTGTAGGTAAAAAGATTTCCCCGGGCAACACGGTCACCAAGCACGACGGCACGGTGGTGCGCACGTTGTGGGGCGAGCTCGCCTGGCAACTCGGCGGAAGGGAAGCCTTCGAGCGGTTCAGGGCCGACGACGAGCACGGGACGAGCCCCGGGGATCGGCTGGGTAACATGGTGGGGCGTTTAGAGTCGTCGTGGCGGCCGGCCACCGCCGAGGAGGGCTTCGAGATCGTGAGGCGTCGGCTCTTCGAGCCGATGACCGACCAGGCACGCTTCAAGGAGCGCGACGTGGTGGCGCGGGCTTTCGCCGACCTCTACCGAGGGCAGCACCAGAAGGTCCCGCCCGAGTGCCGCGACAGCGACTACGAGAAGCGCATCAAGGCGGCCTACCCGATCCACCCGGAGATCTTTGACAGGCTCTACAGCGACTGGTCGACGCTGCTGAAGTTTCAGCGCACGCGCGGCGTGCTGCGTCTGATGGCCACGGTGACCAAGCTGGCCGAGGACCGCGCCGAGCAGATGAAGCGCGATCCGGATTGCGTGGAGCAGGAGCTCGACGGGCGGCTGCGGGCCGACCTGCGCAGGCCCGGCGACTTTGCGCGCATTCACGCGCTGCCGGCCTCGGGGCAGGACGTGCCAGACGACCTGGATGCGCGGCTGGTAGTGCTGGGCATCGACCACCCCTACAGCAAAGATCTCGACTGCGCGGCGCTGGCGGCGGCGAAGGCGATCCTCGAATCGCGCGGGAGCGCACCGAGGCTCTTCCGGAACACGCTGGTGTTCCTGGCCGTGGACAGAACGCGTCTGCAAGACCTGAACGAGGCGGTGCGGCGCTATCTCGCGTGGAGCTCGATCCTCAACGAGAAGGAGCGGCTCGATCTCTCGCCGCACCAGGTGAAACAAGCCGAGATGCAGTTGCAGACGGCGGAGAGCACGGTAACAGCGCGCATCCCCGAGGCCTATCAGTGGCTCCTGGTGCCCACGCAACCTACACCGAAGGCTGCCATCGAGTGGCAGGCGATGCGGCTCACCGGTCGTGAAGCCCTCGCCGAGAAGGCCAGCAAAAAGATCCGCGGCGATTTGCTCTACACGAGTTTTGCATCGTCGTTGCTGCGCATGGAGCTCGACCGGGTGCCGCTTTGGCGCGGGGGAGGAGATAGTGTAGCCGTGCGGCAGCTCGTCGAGGATTTTGCGAGCTACCTCTATCTGCCGCGGCTACGGTATCCTGATCTGCTCCTTGCTGCGGTGCGTGACGGTGTCGAGCTCTTGACCTGGGAACAGGACGCCTTTGCCTTTGCCGAGAGCTACGACGACGAAGCGAGGCGCTACGTGGGGCT
>Ga0190283_1001183_pt1 | contig 12211 bp, 8 predicted proteins | sample 48691801_MG_FD_161669 | JGI IMG/M metagenome (GOLD analysis project Ga0190283, IMG submission 161669) | Hydrothermal vent microbial mat bacterial communities from Southern Trench, Guaymas Basin, Mexico - 4869-18-0-1_MG | ecosystem: Environmental > Aquatic > Marine > Hydrothermal vents > Microbial...
ATTGCTTGAAGATATAAGCAATAAGATACTGTTCCTGCGACCGCGCCGCTTTGGCAAGAGCCTGTGGCTGTCGGTCTTGGAGAATTATTATGACCTTCGTAAGGCGGATGAGTTTGAACGGTTGTTCGGACATCTAACTATTGGGCAAAATCCGACGCCGTTGCATAATCAATATTTCATCCTGAAATGGAACTTCTCCGCTATTGCCACGGTAGGGACTGAGGCTGAAATGCGCCAAGCGATTCATGATGATTTGAACAGTCGCATCAGAAAGTTCATGATTCGCTATGACGGAATATTACAATATCCGGTTGAAATTCATCCCCACAACGCCTTAGCCTCTCTGAATAATCTTTTAGCTGTTACTGAGGCAACTCCTTACAAAGTTTATCTCATTATTGATGAGTATGACAACTTCGCCAATGAAGTGCTGATGGGAGGAGACCCACAGGGACAACAACGGTATGATAAGTTGGTCAGGGGAGAGGGCCTGCTGAAAACCATCTTCAAAGCAGTCAAAGATGGCCTCGAAGGTCAGGGTATTGACCGGCTGTTCATCACCGGAGTTTCTCCATTAGTGCTGAGTGACATTACCAGTGGCTTCAATGTGGCTGACAATATCTGCCTGTTACCAGAGTTCAACGACCTGTGCGGTTTTTGGGAAGATGAAGTCAGCCAAATAGCAGAGCAGGTTGGCAGGAATTGTGGCCTGTCCGCGGCAGATACAGCTTCAGCCTTGCAGATGATGCAAACTTTCTATGATGGCTACAGCTTCATTTATGAAGGGGATGCCAGGGGAGGCTTGTACAATCCTACTTTGGTGCTTTACTTCCTCAAATATTTCCAGCGATATTGTAAATACCCTCGTAATATGCTGGATTCCAACCTGAGCATGGACAGCAACAAAATCGCTTACATCGCCCAACTTCCTCAAGGAGAGCAGGTTGTTGAGCAAGCCTTGAATGAGGCGAATCCGCTGAGTATCTTCCAGATAAAAGACCAGTTTGATTTGCAGGAGATGCTCAAACCACAGCATGACGAGACCTTTATGGTTTCTCTGCTCTGTTATTTCGGGGTGATTACCCTGACCCCCGAACTGACAGGCAGTAACAAATTAATATTTCGCATCCCCAATCTGGTCATCCGCAAACTGTATGTGGAACGGATTCAGGAGATGCTTCTGCCTGATTTTCTCAGTCGGCAGGAGGCTGACCGGATTGTCGAAAACTTCTATCAGACCGGAGAACTGCAACCGTTATGTGACTATGTGATGGAAAAGCAGTTTGCGGTTTTTGACAACAGAGACTTAAGATGGACGAATGAGCTGACCTTCAAGACCCTGTTTCTGACCTTGCTGTTCAACGATACGGTTTACATTATGGATTCCGAACCGGCCCTGAAACGGGAATATGGCGATCTGATTATGCTGGTTCGGCCCGACATGCGACAGTTTCACTTGTCAGATTTTCTGATTGAGTTCAAGTATGTACCCCTCGGCAAGAATAAGTTGACTGGCAAGAAGGTCAGGGGTATGAGCCAAACTGAGTTACTGGCTCTCAAACCGGTTAAGGCGGAATTGGCGGAGGCTGAGAAGCAGCTGCTCTCGTATCGGGCTACCTTGAATCAGGTTTACGGGGCGGGGTATCTGCGGTTGCGAACTTATGCGGTGGTCTCTGTGGGGTATGACCGGCTGGTGTGGCAGGAAGTTCCGTGAACAGTTCCAAAAAATAATTATCTCACGCAGAGGCGCGGAGTCGCAGAATGACAGAGATTCTTCTCTGCGTCTTTGCGCCTCTGCGAGATATATGAAAGTAGCAATTACTTGGTTTACCGTACTGTGCTGGAGGCGGATAATCAGGCCGTCATTCTCAAAGTGCTAAAGAAAGATTATCCCCACGCCGGAAGATATACAAATCGCTGGCTGAAAACAAATAAAAATGTGGACGTTGGCCAGATCGTGAATGATTGCTTGCGGCTGTGATGATTGACCTGGGTTTTTGTGGGAGGATGGGGCTTCGGACGGGGTTGCAAACCCCGTCCGGCAATGGGGTCCGGCAATGAATGGTGAATAGTGAATTAGGGACACCTTCAGGATTCAGCTTTTTCATGTTTCGTTGTGACGTGAGGTCATGTATGTTATTGGATAAAAAAATCAAGCTTGATATTGTCAAAAAAATATATATATTAAAACCTGTTAAAATTCTGTGGGGATGAAAATCAGATTTTCATTTCAAGGGAACACAGATTAACACGGATTTTTATATTGGGAAATAGCAAGACCGTTCTTCAATCCGTGCTCATCTGTGTCAATCCGTGTCCTGATTTCATTTGGATGTAACCAAAACAGGGCATTTAAACAAAAGATACCGAATTTTCATTCCATAATTTAGGAGAAACAATGGCTGAAGCTGACAGAGATGATCTCATAAGTATTATTGAAGAAGAAGATAGCGAGGAAATCAGTATTCCCGCTATTTTGCCCATGATGCCGGTACGGGATGTTGTGATTTTTACGGATATGCTTCTTCCGCTTTTTATCGGGCGTGAACAATCTGTGCGCGCTGTGGAAAAGGCAGTGGAAAATGACGGATTTTTGCTGCTGGCCACCCAAAAGGACCCGGACCATGAAAACCCCGGACCGGATGATATTTACAGTGTCGGCACGGTGGGAAGAGTCCTGCGTATGCTGAAACTTCCCGACGGGCGACTCAAACTCCTTGTGCAGGGCATCACCAAGGCAAGAATTGTTGACTATGTCAGGAAGAAATCCTGGTATCGTGTAAAGATCGAAATGATTTCGGAAGAGATGATGGGTGAAAACAGTATGGAAACAGAAGCCCTCCTGAGAAATGTCCGGGAGCATTCTGAGAGAATACTGTCCCTCCGGGGGGAACTGACCGGTGATGTCACCACCATTCTGGAAAGCATTGACGATCCCGGCAAACTGGCTGATCTTGTGGCCTCAAACCTGAGACTCAAGCTTGATGAATCCCAGCACCTGCTTGAAATCCTTGATCCTGTGGAACGTCTCCTGAAGGTCAATGACATGCTCTCGCGGGAAGTTGAGCTTTCAGCAATGCAGGCGAAAATTCAGTCTGAAGTAAACGATGAAATGTCAAAAAGCCAGCGTGATTACTATTTAAGGGAGCAGGTCAGGGCAATTCACAAAGAACTGGGAGAATTCGATGAGAGAGCCCAGGAACTAAAGGAATATACCAAAAAGATAAAACGCGCCAAAATGTCCAAAGAGGCCCAGAAAGAGGCCCGGAAGCAATTGAAACGTCTGGATCAGATGCATGCGGACGCTGGTGAATCTTCGATTGTGAAAACATACCTGGACTGGCTGACAGACATGCCCTGGAGCAAGTCGAGCAAAGATGTCATTGATATCAAATACGCAAAAAAGGTGCTGGATGAGGAACATCACGGGCTGGACAAGATAAAGGACCGTATTCTGGAATATCTGAGCGTCCGCAAGCTGAATCCGAAAATGAAGGGACCGATTCTGTGCTTTGCAGGTCCTCCGGGGGTGGGAAAGACCTCCCTGGGACGGGCAATTTCACGGGCCATGAAACGCAAATTTGTCCGCATCTCTCTCGGGGGGATTCGTGACGAAGCAGAGATCAGGGGACATCGCCGCACCTATATGGGCGCGCTCCCGGGGCGCATCCTCCAGGGGCTGAATCAGTGCGGCAAAAACAATCCTGTGTTCATGATGGATGAAATTGACAAGCTGGGATCCGATTTCCGGGGCGATCCCTCTTCCGCACTTCTGGAGGTCCTTGACCCGGAGCAGAATTCCGAGTTCAGCGATCATTACCTGAATCTGGCATTTGATCTTTCCAAGGTCATGTTCATCCTGACTGCCAACCTGACCGACACCATCCCCTCGGCGCTTCTCGACAGGATGGAGATCATCACGCTTTCAGGATATACTGAGGAAGAAAAAAAGGTTATTGCGGAAAAACATCTGATTCCGCGTCAGGTCAAGGAGAACGGTTTAAAGAAAAAGACTTTATCCATCAGTTCGGGTGCATTGCTGCAAATTATCACAGAATACACCTCCGAAGCAGGACTGAGGAACCTTGAAAGGGAAATCGGAAAACTCTGCCGCAAATTGGCGCGCAAGATCGCTGAAAAGAAAAGAGGGCCTTTTACCATTACAAAGACCAATCTGCACAAGTATCTGGGGGTTCCCAAGTATTTTCCGGAAATGGACCAGGAAGAGAGTCAGGTCGGTCTGTCCACAGGCCTTGCCTGGACACAGGTGGGCGGTGAGGTGCTGTATGTTGAAGCGTCCTTAATCGGCGGCAAAGGGGAATTGGTCATCACCGGACAGTTGGGAGAGGTGATGCAGGAGTCTGCCCGCGCCGCGCTGACGTATGTCAAGGCAAATCTTATGATGTTCGGTCTTGAAGAAAATATTTTTGACAATATTGATATTCACATTCATGTGCCGGCAGGCGCCATTCCCAAAGACGGACCGTCCGCTGGCATTGTAATTGCCACTGCCCTTATTTCCGTTCTGACAGACTCTCCTGTGGACAAATACGTCGCCATGACCGGTGAGATTACGCTCAGGGGAAGAGTGCTTCCCATCGGCGGCCTGAAAGAGAAGGTGCTCGGTGCTCTGAGAGGCGGAATTCGCAAGGTCATCATTCCTGAAAAAAACAAAAAAGACCTGGCTGAAATCCCCGCGAACGTGAAACGGAAAATAGAGTTCATCCCTGTAAAGCACATGCATGAGGTTCTGCCGATTGCGTTTGATAATGAATGAATGACTTAAATAGGAAGGGGCCGGAGGCCGACAATAAATGTCCGCAGCCTCTGACCCCTGACCCCATAATTAATTATGAAAATACTTGCTGTTGATACTGCCACTGAAAGTTGCAGCGTTGCGATTGCGGACGCTGATCTGGGGACACTTGCCGAGGTGACAAGCCTCAGAAAGGAGACCCATTCAAAGCACCTGCTGGGGATGATCCGGACGGCCCTTGAGCTGTCTGGCCTTGGAATTTCTGATATGGACGGGTTTGCCGTTGCCAGGGGACCGGGAAGTTTTACCGGCTTACGCATCGGAATCAGCACTGTGAAGGGATTTGCAGCTGCATCCGGAAAACCGCTGGCAGGGGTTTCAAACCTTGATGCCCTTGCGTTTCAGTTTCCTTTTTCACCCAATCTCCTATGTGTGCTTTTGGATGCCCGCAGAAAAGAGGTGTATTGTGCGTGTTACCGATCTGAGCGCGGTGCGCTCAGAAAGGAAACAGAGGAGCAGACCCTTTCTCCTGACAAAGCCATTGCCAATATCGGTGAGCCGTGCCTGTTTGTGGGAAACGGTGCTGTTCTTTATCAAAAAGTTGTGACTGAGCAGAAGGGCGAAATGGCTCATTTTGTGCCCTCCTGTCTCAATGTCATCCGGGCCTCAACTGTTGCACATCTCGGTATGGAGCGATTTGAAAAAAATGACGTGGATGATGTGGCCTCGTTTGTGCCCAGTTATTTGCGGAAATCTGAGGCGGAACTGAATTTCGAGAAGAAGATGAATTTATACCCGGATTGAATGATCCGGGGGACGTTCTGGCAGGGTTTAACCGAGGTTTGAACCGCAGATTTAAGCAGATTGCAATGATTCCGCAGACAGTCTTTCAGACTTTCATCTGAGAATTCTTATGAACCTGTCTGATCAGCGGTTCAGAACCGCGGGATATGACAAATGGTGAAAAACGCAACTTCAGGAGACTGAGAAAATGAACAAACTTCAAATTTCAGAACTTATGAGGAAGAAGCAGACTTCCGGGACGCTCCCGACTCTGACCGGAAAGATCGGGGCTTCTGCGGTTCATATCGGCTTGGTCACCCCTGTAATCACCCCATGACACCGGCAGGCTGTGCTTATCAGCATATCTGTTCTGGCGTTTTCCACCTGAGCCAGAAGGTCAAAGAGCTGCACAGGCCGATACCCGCCGATGCCCGGGCCCAACTGATGACTCCGAATGACCAGCGACTGAAACGCCTGCAACTGAATATCTCCAAGAATTTCAAACATATTCTGTTTTCTGAGTTCCCGGGTGACAGTGCAGATATTGCGGGGTTCGGCGCAGTCTTCCGGGCATCTGAATGTGGCATGACTGACATAAATATCCCCGTTGTTTCCCCGCATGGGATTCGGAAGCAGTTGGTCAGTTTCAGGGGGCAGGCCAGTCCGGCAAAGTCGGCCGGCTCCCAACCGCAGCAGACACCATTCAGCCGCCAGGTGAATCGGCAGTGCCGGGATGATCCAGTCCGGCCCGTTCCCGGCATGAAGATGCTGATGCAGAAAATCTGCCCCATCCGCCTGCTCAGGCACACGATTTGGCCCTCTGACCTGCTCAAGATTTGCCCTGACCGGATCAACCAGGGTGAACTGCCTGTCATTATGATTTTCTGACAATTTCCGGAGCGCGTGGTGTCCGAAATGGCCGGTGCCGATGATCCATATTTTTTCCATAATAAATTCCAACCCCGCTTTCAATTGTTCAATTTTCTTGATTTTTAAAAATAAATATTATATCTGATTTTTAAAATCAAGGACAGAAAATGAATGGTGAATGGTGAATGATGTCGGATTGCCAAATCCGAACCGTTCCCGGCCGGATTTGGCAATCCCGCGGGAGCAGATATCTATAAATCTGCAAAAAAGGTGGGTTCCGCTTCGCTACACCCACCCTACATTTATTTTATTGACATAAAAATAATTTTATTCTATTGAAACAGATTTGACGGGTGGTAAGAATCAAACCATTAACAGAAAGGAACAGAAAATGAAAAAGATCATGGTGTTTTGTCTGTCAGGTATTTTTCTTCTGACAGCCTGTGCAGGAGGACCGGAATCAAAGACAGGCCAAGGTGCGGCTCTCGGAACCCTTGCAGGCGCAGCCATCGGCGCAATTGCCGGCCAGACAATTGAAAAGGATACAGAAGGTACGCTTACAGGTACCGTTGTTGGTGCGGCTGCGGGCGCGGCCATCGGTGCAGGTGTCGGCGCGATGATGGACAAACAGCAGGAGGAACTTAATGAGGCTTTGGCAAATTCCGAGGCTGCTGTGGTACATAGAGAAGGAGATGTCCTGGCCATCAACCTCAAGGGAGATGTCACCTTTGACAGCGGATCATCAAAGGTAAAAACCGGATTGTATTCGGAAATTGACCGCATTGCGGAAATCATGGTAAAATATCCTGAAACGGCCATCATCGTGGAAGGACACACTGACAGTGTCGGCAAAGAAAAGAGCAATATTGAATTGTCAAAGCGGCGTGCCGAGGCAGTTAAAAATTTGCTCGTTCAACGCGGCGTGGGCAATTCACGGGTGAGAATCGTAGGTTATGGCGAATCCCAGCCCATTGACGATAATGGCACCCGGGAAGGACGCCAGAGAAATCGCAGAGTGGAAATAAAACTTGAGCCTACTGGCACACCTTCTTCATAACATTCTCGTTCCCAGGCTCCGCCTGGGAACGCATTTCAGAGGCTCCGCCTCATACAAACAGATTTCGTTCTTTATCGTTATTTTTGACAATATGAGGAAACTCAATGAGAACACTGAAAGACTTTTTTGAAATTGTTGATATTCACATGGTTATTGTGATATGTCTGTCTCTTTTGCTGACATATCTGTGTATCCATTTCAATTTGCAATCTGATCTGCCTTCCGGATTTGTTGGGATTGCAATCGTTTTCCCGGTGGTCTTTTCCATCAATGCGGCTTATAAGCGCAGGGAACAGGCCCTCGGATATTTTGCCGACTTTAAAGCCCATTTTGTATCCCTGTACTACGCTCACAGAGACTGGATTCCTAAAGCAGAGCAGAATCCGACGATACAGGATTTCAGAAATATCTCTTTGGAAACATTTACCAGACTTCATCTTTACCTGAAGAATGAAGAGCCTGATGCAAAAAATGAGACAGCCAGGGTTTACAACCAATTCTCAGAACTCTCCAAATTGAACGAAAAAATGCGGACCTGCGGCGTTCCTGCAAATGAAGTTTCAAGAGCGAATCAGTATTTGCGGGCGATAATAATTGATTTTGAGAAGCTGAGAAATATCCGTCTGTACCGCACACCGATTGCGCTCAGGGCATACAGCCGAATATTTTTGAACATCTTTCCGATTATTTTCGGACCATTTTTTGCGAACCTCTCCGTCAAATACTATCCTGTAATCGGGTATATTCTGGCGGTTCTGTACAGCGTTGTCTTACTCAGCCTTGATCATATTCAGGAAGACCTGGAAAATCCTTTTGATGAAATTGGCGAGGACGATATCAAGCTTGATGTTCGAGAACAATACGAAACAATTATGAATGATGAATGATGAATTGTGAATGATGAACTATAAATCAGATTAGTCAGTAATTCATACATCCACAATTCATAAGTCACGATTTTTGGAGAATATTATGAAAAGCACTGTTTATTTTATGGATTTAAGGGCAACGCCCAAAGAGAATCTTTTTGGAAAAATCGGGAGACTTCTGGATACAGCCGGTCTTTCGGAAATTTTCAAAGAAAGAGACCTTGTTGCGGTGAAGCTTCATTTCGGGGAATTGGGGAATGCGGCGTTTGTCCGGCCTGTGTTTCTGCGGAAGATCGTGGAACGCATCAGGAAACATGGCGGCAGTCCGTTTCTCACGGATGCCAACACCCTTTATTCCGGCTCACGAAGCGATGCGCCCGGCCATCTGATCACAGCGATTCAGAACGGTTTCGCGTATTCTGTGGTGGATGCGCCGATTGTGATTGCCGACGGGTTAAGGGGCAAGTCAGAAACCGCTGTCACTGTCAATGGAAAACATTTTAAAAAGACATACATCGGATCTGAGATCGTCCAGGCAGATGCGCTGATATCAGTGGCCCATTTCAAAGGCCATGAACTTTCCGGTTTTGGCGGTGCCATAAAAAATCTGGGCATGGGAAGTGCGTCGCGAAGAGGAAAAATGGCCCAGCATTCAGGCGTGTCTCCGAAAGTGAAACAGAAGAAGTGTGTGGGGTGCGGAGATTGTATTGATCACTGTTCCCAGAAAGCCCTTTCCATGGCAGAGGAAAAAGCGACCATTGATCAGAAAAAATGTATCGGTTGCGGGGAGTGTCTCCTGATTTGTCCAAACAGCGCTATTCAGATTCAGTGGGAAAAATCTGTACCTGTCTTCATGGAGAGGATGGTGGAATACACCGCAGGAGTGTTGAAAGGCAAGGAAGACAAACTGTTAAATGTGAACTTCATCACTGATATTTCTCCGGCATGTGACTGTTATTCCTCCAACGATGCTCCCATTGTGAGAGATATCGGTGTTGTGGCTTCCAAAGACCCGATTGCCATTGATCAGGCATCGGTGGACCTCGTGAATCAGGAACATGGGCTTCCGGGATCATGTCTTGAAACAAATGTGGAACCCGGGGGAGACAAATTCAAAGGTATCTATCCCAAAGTGGACTGGCCCCTCCAACTGGATTACGCCCAGGAGATGGGGGTTGGAACCCGGGAATATGAGCTTGTGAAAATTTAAGCTCAGTCTGAAGACTTCCAAAAAATAAAATACCGGAGCAGGGTGGGTGGAGCGAAGCGTAACCCACCTTGTGCAGTACAGACAGTTGGTGGGTTCCGCTTCGATTTCCCCGCGGCCAGATTCACCTTGTGCAGTACAGACAGTTGGTGGGTTCCGCTTCGCTGCACCCACCCTGCATTTTATTGAATCGGGTATATCAGCGAAACAACAAACTGCACCCACACAGCCATCAGAGAGGCCCCGATGATGTTCAGGAAGAATCCCAGAATCAGCATCATGCGAAAAGATGTTCCTTTCATTTCCCCGAAGGCCAGCGCATTGCAGGGTGTGGCAACAGGCGTCATAAAGGCGCAAGTGGAGGCAATGGAAACGGCAATCATCAGGGAAAGCGGAGAAATGTCACGAGCCGTTGACACAAAATAGGCAATGGGAAAAAACGCGGTTGAAACCACTGTGTTGCTTAATAATTCAGTAAGGAAAATCACGGTTATGATAATAAGAAAAATGATGGCAAACAGGGGGATATCCGGGGAAATAATGATCAGCAGAAAATCCGAGGCATGTTTGTCGAGCCGGAAAAATCGGACAATGGAAATAAGCGCAACAAAGAGGCACAAAAACAATATCCCGCGTTTGGGAAGACCGGTAAACACATCTTTCGGCCGCAAAAGCCGCGCACGATATGGCCCGGGAGAGCGGATAAATGCAAGATAAATAAAAATGGCAAGAAAACAGATGCACAGAGGCGGCTCAACCATTTCAAATCCGGGTATCAGTTCTTTTAAAACAGATTCTGCAATCCAGAAGGAAAGAAAAATGATGAACAGCAACGCGCCTGATGTCTGCTTCCAGGAGAGTGCGGAATGATTTTCCGCACCTTCCAGTCTGACACTGAGGCGTTTTGCTTCTTTTGGCACAGAGTATGTTGCCACCAAAAGCCATGCGACCCCGGAAAAGATCGCAACCAGCGGCACTGACCATAGGAACCAGTTGAAAAAGCTGATCTGCTCCCGTCCGGGTACGGTATATAAATCCAATGCCCCGATGAGCAGCAAGTTGGCGGGACTTCCGATAAGTGATCCCATCCCCCCGATGTTTGCGCCGTAAATGGCTGACAGGGTAAGGGCCGTGGACATGGAAACCCCTTGTGTCTGCGAGGCTATATCGCTTTCGATGGTTTTCAGGACTGGCAGCAGAATCAGCACGGTGATGGCGTTGGGAATGAAGAATGAGAGCAGCACACTTATCATTATAATATAGAGACATATCCGGTTGAGTCTGCCCCGGCTTTTTTGCAGGCTCCAGAATACAAATGCCTCTGTCAGTTTTGTGACCACGAAAAGGCGGTAAATCAGATATCCGTTTGCAAACATCAGGATCAGCGGAAGTCTTTTCCACAGGTATGTGTATATGGTGATGGTGTTTTCCATTTTTTGGGTGGCTCTTTTCAGGTTGCGGGTGCTTTGGGTTGTGGGAGTCAGAAGCCCTTTGTTTAAGCGTTACGAGGCGGAAGCCCTTGTAATGAGTGAGGGGTTCGTAACGAGGGGTTATTGTCAGGAATCTTTGAATATCGGGATGTTGTAATTCCCTCCAAAGGCCCGGAAGATGCTGTTGATCCCCTCATGGTCGGAGATGCGGATATCCTCCCGGTCCCCGGCATATTCCAGGGCCTCCCGCGTGAACCCGCCGGCCGAGACCATCCACATCTGTATCTCCGGAACAGGTCGTCCCGCGGCCTCCGTTTCCTGCCTCAGCGCCTCTGCCGAGCGTTCCATTTTTCTCACCTGCCTCACGCCTGTTTTTTTCACTGTGTATTTGCATTCGCAGATCCATATCCGTTCCCCTCTTCTCTCTTCCCTGGCGTAAACGTCAATCTGATATGAGCCGGTTCCGGGGCCTTTCGCATATTTTGTGTCAACGAACTGGAACAGGGGGACCCTGATCTCACCGGTTTTTCCGAAGAATTTCCCGTCCAGGGTCTCACGGTTGAACTTCATCATGGTCACCTGAACAATGAGTTCCAGGAAACGGCCCTTGAGATTGCTGACGAGGCCCTGCTGGCCCAGGTCAATCTCCTCGGCATCCTCCATGTCCTTCTCATACACGAATTTGATGAACCGCATCAGGCAGATGTCGCTGAAGGTGTAGTATCTGGCCCTGGTGCGCCGGACCAGGTCGGCCAGACAGAGCCTCTCGATCTTCTCCTCCACCGTCTTCTTAGGAACACCCAGCCTTTCCGCAATCTCCCTGATCTCCACCGGCCGGTTGTTGTACCGGGTGAAATGATAGATGATTTTTTTGCCGAGGGCCTCGTCACTGTCCGCGTTGATATGCCTCCGGTTATCCTGAAAATGGGTCTGCCAGAACCCGTAGATCTTTCCCTGCTCGATTTCGTAGCGGATGACCGTGTCAACAGCGTCTGTGCTGTCAAATTTTCTGTCCTCGCACTCTGACACACTGAGACAGTAAAGGTAATAAGGATGCCCCCCGACCTGGGTGCTGGCGTGGAGGGCATTTTCAGGTGTGATTCCGGTCCCGGGGGCATACAGTCCCAGCAGGGTCTGAAGCAGCGCGGCACCGTCGGGAACTGACAGGGGTTTCAGATATTTGAACCCGAATCGCCCGCCCAGGGGACTCGGACAGAACGATTTTTACAGGTTTTTTCA
>Ga0190283_1001184_pt1 | contig 12209 bp, 9 predicted proteins | sample 48691801_MG_FD_161669 | JGI IMG/M metagenome (GOLD analysis project Ga0190283, IMG submission 161669) | Hydrothermal vent microbial mat bacterial communities from Southern Trench, Guaymas Basin, Mexico - 4869-18-0-1_MG | ecosystem: Environmental > Aquatic > Marine > Hydrothermal vents > Microbial...
GTGGTAATTTCAACCCTGAAAGGGTTGAATATGAATAGCCACAGGTGAAACCTGTGGTTTATGGTATTTTTCAAAGCTTCAACCCTGAAAGGGTTGAATATGAATAGCCACAGGTGAAACCTGTGGTTGTGGTTTTCGAGGCTTCAACCCTGAAAGGGTTGAATATGAATAGCCACAGGTGAAACCTGTGATTTATGGTATTTTAAAAGCTTCAACCCTGAAGGGGTTGAATATGAATAGCCACAGGTGAAACCTGTGGTTTATGGTATTTTTCAAAGCTTCAACCCTGAAAGGGTTGAATATGAAACGCAGTAACTCGCTACGCGAGATAATAGCCACAGGTGAAACCTGTGGTTTATGGTATTTTTCAAAGCTTCAACCCCGAAGGGGTTGAATATGAATAGCCTTTCAGGCAAAAGTTTCCGTTGCGGAAACTTTTGCCTGAAAAGGTGAAACCTGTGGTTTATGGTATTTTATAAACTTCAACCCTGAAGGGGTTGAATGCTTACCACCTATCAATGCGAATTAAGGGTTAAATTGAATCTTATAAATTCAACTGAAGTGGAAAAAAACGCGCTTTGACGCGAAAGACGCAAGAGACATTCAAATATGCGTGGCACATGCAAGCGTCACTTGCGTGCGTTATATTTTTTCTATAACTTCTCAATCAGAAGTTTTTAGAAATCCTTGATTTCATAATAATTAATTCAACCCTTAATCCGCATTAGTTAAAGGCGATTACAAGAGTTTTTCCCAAGCGATTACAAACCGCGTCAAAACCATTTTCACTTAATTGGTGTTCATTTCCGCTTATATCGTTTTTATCGTCATTCGTTTATCCGCGTAATTCGTTGTACTAAGCGCAATGAGTTGTACTTATAAATTCGCTTATCCGCGTAATTCGTTGTACTTAACGTAATTCGTTGTACGCACGCGTAATGAGTTGTACTTATAAATTCGCTTATCCGCGTAATTAGTTGTACTAAGCGCAATGAGTTGTACGCACGCGTAATTAGTGCATTTGTTATTAGTTGTACTTATCCTCAGCCCAAGCAACGATTTCCTGCCGCCAACTTTCAAACCGACTCGCAAACCGTAACAACGATTCACGCTGCATTTGCCATTGTTGCAAACCACGGACTTGTTGCTCAATGTGTTCACTAAGTACCGGATATTTATCTTGTTGCGCTCTCAAATCCGCAATCGTCGCTTGCAGATTTTGCACCTCAATACACAACTTCGCTTGCTGCAACGCCGTTTGCGTTGCCGCCAACCGCGGATCCTTACGGAGCAACTCCCTAAAGAAAAACAACACCGCATTACCCAACAACCCCTCATAGCGAAGAAAAGCGGCCAACGTCTCGTCCACCAACTCAATCACCGACATTTGTTCCAACAACAAATCCGTAATCGCGAGCGTCTGTTGATAACTGATCAACGCCGCTAAATCCTCATCAGTAATCTATTGAATTTAAAGAAATTTATCTTTCTGCTTAGAAAACGACTGAAGATTTTCAGAGGCTTGTTCTTTAAAACCCGCCAAATCCTCAAGCCCCTGCTGCTGAACAAAAGGCTGCAAATACTGCAGCTCAATTTGCTGAGCAAACTCACATAGCGAATTTGTTGCAACAAACTTTGCTCCGGCGCAACAACACCCAAACGGATAGCCGCCAGCGCATAACCATAACTATCCTGATAAGCGCCAGTGACTTCATAAGCGGTAAAAGTAAAATGCTCATTAACAATAGAAACCGCTTTCCCGCCTAGCTGAGAAGCCATCTCCACAACAGCCGGGCTATCCAATAACGAACCCAATAACATTTGAGTGAGATTTGATGAAGTCATCAAGGATTGTATATAATAAGGAATTTTAGAAACCGTTGTACGCACGCGTAATGAGTTGTACGCACGCATAATGAGTTGTACTTGTTATAAGTCATACTTAATATAAATTCGTTTATCCGCGTAATTCGCTGTACTTATTATAAATTCGTTTATCCGCGTAATTCGCTGTACTTATTATAAATTCGTTTATCCGCGTAATTCGCTGTACTTATTATAAATTCGCTTATCCGCGTAATTAGTTGTACTTAGCATGCTACAATAAACACCTAAGCAATAAATCCAATCACCAATCACAATGGTTTTTTTCAATGAAAAAATTACTATCCCTATTCAAAAGCAGTCAACCCGAAAACACTGACACCCACGAACCACCCCCGCCGCCCATCATCGGGCTAGAAGTCGTCGGGCGTGGCATCAACTTAAGGCCGCACCAAGCCTACGAACTAAAAAAAGTACTGTTCAGCCGCCAAAACTGCTGCCGAACCTTTCACTCCAAAGAAACCGGGCAAACCTACTTAGTGCCTTACGGATATGAAGCGAATGAAAGTCCTCCCATGCCGGCAAGCCAAACCATCAATCAGACTCTGATTGAAGACTCATGGGAACACTTCGATAACCATTTCAACCTCGATACCCACGCAGCGTGCAGTAATACCGTTTTCAGTCTCGATGTCAAAATGGCCCAAACAAAGTCCTTGCGTTCTGAACACGACACCTATTACGCCGCACGGACTTTTTTCATTCCTTATTGGACACTCTATCTCTCAGACGTGACGAAAGTATCCGAAAAGGAAAACTTCGACATAAAAATCCCAACGCCATACAACCCAGACAACCGACTGGACTACGATAAATTCTTTGAACGCTATGGCACTCACTACATCAAAAGAGCCTGGATTGGCGGGAAGGCCACACTGACATTCACCGTTCCCAAGTCCCAGATGAGCAAACAAGAATTCCGACAACACCTAAACACCATCAACTATACGATGGTGAGCGACAACGAGGATAACTATCTAAAAGAGACTCGGGAAAACTTACAGAAACACTCTGAATGTCTCGTACTGGGGCAAGGCGGCCAACACTCACAACTCGCGGCCCTCACCTCACTGGATGAAACCAATTACAACCACTGGTTAGCAACCCTCAAAGAAAATCCCAAAGTAATCGAACTCGAAGCCGTCGGGATTTGGACGCTCATCAATGACAAGAAAAAAGCGACCGCACTTCGGGACGCTTATGAGGCCGCCACCACTTTCACGCCGCTCTCAGCGATAATCAGTTACGATAACAAAGTGTATTTCCTCAGAGCCAACACATTCACTTGCTACCATCCCACCCACAACACAACAGAAAAGCCCAAGCCAATCAACGACTTATGGCCCTGTTTACAGGAACAAGACGGTTTTGAAATGATTGAAGCGGCCCTAGAAGGGCAATACCTCAAATCATTAACCGGCGAAGACTTAAACAGAAAACTCTTTTTCTTCAGCAAAGACAAATACATTCGCTGGGATATTGACAACAACCAGATGGATGACGACTATCCAAAACGGATAACAAAAGGATGGCCGGGCATCCCTTTTGAAAAGATTGATGCGGCCCTCAATGCCGGCCCCGACTATGTTTACTTCTTCAAGGGCGACCAATATGTTCGCTACAACATAGCGAAAAACAAAGTAGACTCAGGCTACCCCCAACCGACAAAAAAGAGATGGGCCGGCCTCACATTTGACCGGATTGATGGTGCCATTGCTTGGGGAAACGGAAAAGCCTACTTCTTCAGAGCAGACGAACACATTCGCTACGACATGACTGAATACCGTACTGATCCGGGCTACCCAAAATCCATTGTAGGCAGCTATGCCGAAGACTGGAAATTCTTTGACTAACTCAGCGCCTTTATACTGTTGGAGAACAAAGCTGTTGGAATACAAAGCTTCAGCTTTGTTATTCGCAAAAAAAATTCCAAAGGAAAAGATCAAATGACACACTACCACAAGGCTGAAAGCCTTATCAACAAATACATGTTCAGCTCAATCGCGGTAGGCTTGGTACCTATTCCGCTAGTGGATCTAATTGCCCTATCGGGCCTCCAACTCAGTATGCTACGCAGTCTTGCCAAACTCTATGGCATTCCTTTTTCAAAGGAACGTGGCAAAGCCTTAATAACGGCACTACTAGGCGGAAGCGTTCCGTTATCGTTTTCCAGACAATTAGTCAGCCTAGTAAAAAGCATGCCGGTTTACGGCCAAGTCACCGGCATGCTGAGCATATCCATTTTTGGAGGCGCCTCCACTTACGCCATTGGCAAAGTATTTATGCAACACTTTGAATCAGGCGGCACCTTCCTGACATTCGAACCACAAAAAGTGAGTGACTACTACACCCAACAATTTGAAAAAGCGCAACAAGAACTCAAAAATAACAACATAGGCAGAAGGCCTTAACGTTGGCTGGGCTCCAAAGCATTAGTTGGAGTCCAAAGCTTCAGCTTTGGCTGGCTGGAATCCAAAGCATTAGTTGTCTCCATCTCCAAAGATACTGTGCAAAACGCAAGATGGGATTTTTTTTATCCTTATGAGTCTCTTGCAAAAAAATCCGATGTCTTTAAGACATCGGATTTTTGAGAAGTAATTGCTAATTGGTAATTGCTAATTGGTAATCGGTAATTGGTAATCGGTAATTGCGAATGTTAATAACCAATTAGACTTGGCACGGCTAAAAACGGGACTTTTAACACACCCCTGAATTCCCTCTATTGATGTGACTTGCCGCGTTCCCATCGATAGCGGGCTGTGTGACTTCCCGGATCGAAGAGGCTGGGGGTGGGGTGGTGAAAATAATTAACAATTAATGATTAATGATTAATGATTAATGATTAATGATTAATGATTAATGATTTTAAGGATATTTAACGGCGTCGGCAAAAGTTTCGTTCCGAGTTAAGGGCTTTGCACGTGGGATTGCCCCTACAAACCGTCATGTAATGTAGGGGCAATCCTTTATGGTTGCCCTCACCCAAAAGCGGTACGATATGGCATTGAGGCTGGGGCTGGGGTGGTGAAAATCAGGTTATTTTGTCCCAAAAACATTTTTATTCCGCATTTAAAAAATTTACCTAAAAAATAGTCATTTTCAGTCACAATTCACAATTAACCATTCACAATTTTCATCACCCTAGGCTGGGGGTGTGTAAAAAGTCCTAACGTTTGCAGTATACTTATGCATAACTACCTATTCGCTATTCGCTGGCTGGTTATCAAACCCAATTATCAGCAACGTGATTGCGACATGCCCAGACTTGTCAAAAGCCGATTACGCTACAATATTATACGGAACGTACTTTAAAACCGTGAAGATGAAAATTCGGGCAGGTGACTGAATTAGTTATAAAATGAATCAGTTACAAACTTTACGGATCATTTTTCATTTTTCATTTTTCATTTTTCATTTACAGATGTCTGTCCACAAATTTATTGAGTTAAAGAAATTTTATTTGCCATTATGTCTGCTAGTGGGCCTCATGGCTGGCTGCGCCCAAACCCTTCGCCTCCCCGACAATTTGGTGCGGCCGGCCGCTCGCGAGGAAATCCCCCTAACAAAGCGTGGCACTTTGAAAAGCTTTCAAACCACGGTTGCAGATAATGAGAAAATTTATCGCTTGGGTGCTGGCGATGAAATTACCATTGAAGTGTGGGGATATCCAGAATTATCCGGCAAACATGTCCTCGGCCCAGACAGTAGAATCACTTTACCACTGGTGGGGCCCGTTCGGTTAAAGGAATTAACCCGCGAAAAAGCCGCACAAGCCATCACAGCTAAGCTAACGCCATTTTATACGGATTTATCCGTCGCCGTGCGGGTAGATAGCTATGCGTCTAACCGGGTGCTGGTACTAGGGCGGGTGTCTCAACCGGGCGAAATACTCTTTGGTATGACTCAACCAACCTTGCTTGAGGCTATCTCAAAAGCGGGCGGTTTTGCTGATGCGAGTGGTTTGGCAGGGGAAGCACAAAGTTTGCCTTTTACCCACTGTGCCGTGTTTCGAGGACGTGATCAGATTGTCTGGATTGAACTAGAGCCGCTACTCACCGGCAAAGATTTATCCCTCAATCTGAAATTGCAACGCAATGATATTGTCTATATACCTGATATAGAAGAAAAATTAGTCTATGTCCTCGGTGAAGTCCGCAATCCTGGCGCTTTTCGCTTAACTCCCAATATGTCTTTTCTCGAACTGCTCGCCAAAGCCGGCGGCCCAACCATAGATGCGGCCCCTGGTAGAATTAATATGATTCGCCCAAACCAAGGTATCAATCAGCCAATTGCTCTGAATGATTTGATAGCACCCAATCAAAAGGTTAACGTAGCGCTCCAAGAAGGAGATATTATCTACGTACCTACCAATACCATTGCCAAAATTAACTATGCGATACGATTCCTGACACCTTTTTCGACCATGCTGGGCGTTTATGCCGATATCGAATCGATTCGTGCTGATAGCCAACGCCGTAAACTCGACCAAGAAAAAGAAGCCTTAGAAGCCGAAAAAGCGGCGATTGAAGCCGAAAAAGCGGCTAATTCTAGCTTGGAATAAAACCATGCCTCCTCCATCTACAGCGTCGTCCACGGAAGAACAATCTATTCCGACTGGCCGATTGAAACCACTGGTTAGCCTCTTGAGCCACAAGTGGCTGGCTTTACTTATCTTTTTTACCGTCAGTGCGCTCGGTGTTCCGGTGGCTTTACAGAAGGGCGATCCCGTTTACATGGCTATGGCAAAGATACTCGTGTCAGCTCAGTTTATCCCCAATCTGGAATCTGACAAAAGCTTGGAATTACGCGGCGTCCAGCAATATCAAATGTATGTCAAGCAACAAGTTAGCAAGATAAAGCACAAACAGGTACTACAAAAAGCTTTGCAACTGCCAGAGGTGCAAGCTCATTGGCCACGTCTGCCCAATGAAAGTAAGGGAAAACAGTTCAAACGCTTTAGGAATGCCATCGCGGTTAAGAGTAAACGCGGTAACCCTTTTATTACTGTTACACTCACCGCTAAAAAAGCTGAAGGGTTAGACATCATACTCAATGCTGTTGTAGATATTTATTTGAAAAAAGCCCAAAAGGAAACTCTTTTTGATAGCAGTGGCCGGATTGATAGATTGGAACAACGTCGGGAACAGTTAGAGCGTCTTATTACTCAAAAGCAGAAACGCCGCATTCAAATTGGATTGGAACTGGGTGTGACGACCTTTCAAGAAAACAGCTTAAATCCCTACGACGATATTTTAATTGAGAGTACGAAGGCGCAGATGCTTGCACATCGCCAGCGCGTGGAGGCCGAAGCCCGCTTAACGGCACTGACGAAAAAACAAGGCAACGGAAAAACGATCTTGGAAACACTCGTGAAGGAAATGGTTGCCAGTGATAGTACCCTGAACACTTTTAAAGCTAAGCTGGTTGAACGACGCACTGAATTACTGACCCAAACTTTAGGATTGACACGAAAGCATCCTAGCCGACGTCGCGCTGAACAAGAAATTACCAAAATAGACCGAGATATTGAAAAAGCCACCAATGAACTGTCTAAAGAAATCCGTAACCGTTTGTTGGAAAAGAACCAAGCTGAAATCTATCAAGCACAACGCATTGAGCAAGCATTAGCTGGCGAACACCAGGCGCAGCGTACACAGGCGAACCACTATACCACCCTCTACAACGAGGCGCTGGTACTCAACAAAGACATTTCGCGTGCCTACCACCAGTTGGATAGAATTAATGACCGCATTGACTTTTTGATATTTGAATCCAACGCGCCGGGGTTTGTACACTGGGATACGCCGGCGGAAAAACCGCGTTTTCCCGTCAAAGGCGGGCGCAAAAAAATCGTTTTAATGTTCGTCGTTGCTGCACTTGGCTTGGGGATAGCGGTGCCAATCCTGATAGATATGTTAGATCGGCGCTTACGCACAGCGGGTGAAGTGCATAAAATTCTCGGTTTTGCGCCGATGGCTTGGATTTTAGATCGTCACGACACGAAGACGGAACAACTGGCTACCGATTACTTGCGTCGTATGGCATTGGCATTGGAGCGAGATTGGCATACTCAAGAGACAAGCTGTTTTATACTGACTTCGGTGAAACCGGGCGGCGGTACAACCACTCTCACGTTAGAACTGGCGCACATTCTGAGTGAGTTAGGTGTGCGTACCTTGGCAGTGGAACTTAATGCGTTTAAACCGGACAGTCGCTACTCTGGTGGCGCAACTTCGGGTGTGACCACCTTATTAACCCCAGATAGCTCATGGCCTCTGCCCCCTGAGATGTTGGTCGTGCCGGCGACGGCGGATTTACCGGATCGTTTGCCCATTGGTGACACCTCAACGCGTCACATAGCGACTTATGGCAAATTGCGCCCCCTTTTCAAGCAACTCAATGCCCATTATGATTTGATACTCATAGACACTCCGCCCCTGTTGTTGTCAGCCAACGCGGAATTGTTGGGCGAAGTTGCCGGCGGTGTCCTGCTGGTGATTGAAGCGGGGATCGTTGTCCCGGGCGAACTTAAGCGGGCCGCCTCTTTACTGCAACGTTTGGATCCCCCAGTGGTGGGTTCGGTACTGAATCGAGTCAAAGTATTCAAAGGAGGTGGTTATTTTGCCGATCTTCTGAAAGAATACGAAACCGGTGCAAAATTGCGACCGGGATTGATTCAGCGTTTGTTTTTGCATTAGGGACAGCCGTAAAAAAAATGCAACAGATATTCGCACCAAAGTTCTAGGGGCGTTGCCCCTGGCTATATTAATCTCGCTAAAAACCAGGGGCGTTGCCCCTGGCTATATTAATCTCGCCCCGTTGGGGCTTTCCACCAGGGGCGTTGCCGGGCTAAAAACCAGGGGCGATGCCCCTGGCTGTATTAATCTCGCCCCGTTGGGGCTCTTTCCAGGGGCGATGCCCCTGGGGGCTAATACGTTGTTTTTACATGGAATAATATGAAAAAACCACAATTATCAGTGGTGATAATCGGGCGCAACGAAGGTGAACGCTTAGAACGTTGTATCCGTTCCGTACAAGCGATGAACGATCCGCCAGAGGCATTGGAAATCATTTATGTAGATTCCGATTCCACCGATGGCAGTCCGGCCCGTGCCGAAGCGTTAGGCGCACAAGTGTTAATCGTCCATCCAGAACGGCCGGCGGCCGCCATTGGTCGTAATGCCGGGTGGCGTGCGGCCACAGCGCCACTGATTTTATTCCTTGACGGTGATACAATTCTTAATCCCGATTTTGTTAAGGCCGCGTTACCGCACTTTGATGATCCTCAAGTTGCCGCTGTGTGTGGACATCGCCGTGAACTTTATCCAGAAGCTTCTGTATATCAGCGTGCAGTCGATTTGGATTGGATATTGTCGCTTGGCGATACGGCGTTTTGTGGTGGCGATGTTTTGACGCGCCGTCGCGTGATAGAAGAAGTGGGTGGTTACGATCCGAAATTGATTGCTGGCGAAGACCCTGAAGTCTGTCAACGCATTCGTGCCCACGGCTATACGATACACCACATAGACCATCCCATGACCTTGCATGATTTAGCCATTCATCGCTGGTCACAATATTGGCGGCGGGCTATCCGCACCGGGCACGCTTATGCTGAAGTGTCTACACTTTTGCGCGACACAGCTACCCCTTTATGGCAACCTGAATCACGCAAAAATTTTTTTAATGCCAGCGCGTTAGCCGGCATTTTCTTGATTGGACTTATTCTGACGTTGCTGTTAACCTCACCATGGCCGTTACTTGGTAGTGTGCTATTATTTATATTGCTCAGTGTGCGTACTGCTATCAAAGCGCGTTGGAGATCGAACAACACACTGACGCTGTTTTTGTATGGATTGCACTCACAATTTCAGCACATACCTATTGCTATTGGGCAACTCTCTTACCACTACAACCGTTGGCGAGGGCAACGTCGTCGTTTGATTGAATACAAGTAAAACTCGTTTGGCAGGAGTCCAAACTTTAGTTTGGCAAAGATAGGAGGCGTGTGTAGTACGGTGTTTGAAAACATTCGTGAGGATTGGCAAATGCATGAACGTGACATCACTCGACAAGGGTTTTGGGTGATGTTGGTGTATCGCTTTGGAAGGTGGCGCTATACCATTAAAAAAAGGTGGATACGTCTGCCTTTTTCTTTTTTATACAAAGTGTTATATCTGTTTATTCAGATTATGACCGGCATAGAGCTACCCTGTGAAGCTAAAGTGGGTAGGCGTTTCACTATTGAACATTTTGGCGGCATTATCGTCAGTGGTGATGCTTCTTTCGGTGATGATGTTATTATCCGCAACGGGGTGACGGTAGGATTAAGACATACGAGTGTGCGTGGTTCTCCAACTATCGGCAATCGGGTTGATATTGGTGCCGGTGCCAAATTGTTAGGCCCGATACATATTGGTGATGATGTGGCGATTGGTGCCAATGCCGTGGTGATTAAAGATGTGCCGGCTAATTCCATTGCTGTCGGTGTGCCGGCAAGAATTATCCCTAGAAAGACAGATCAAGTGCCCGACAAATAACTCATGTATACGGAACGTACTTCAAAAGAATGAAAATGAATTGTTGCTTGGGTTAAGTATTGAAGCTTATGCCTATTCATTAGCAAAACTTCCCTACGGTTCGTTTACGTCGTTTACGTCACACACAATTCACAATTCACAATTCACAATTCACAATTCATCATTCATCATTCATCATTCATCATTCACAATTCACAATTCACAATTCACAATTATATCGCACTGAAGCTCTTTGCAACTTATGGGAGTCGTTTGGATGCGCCAAGCTAAAGCTTGAATTCCTAGAAACGGCGTGTTTTCTGAAAGTCTACAACTGATAACTAATGGTAACTGATAACTGATATGAGTCCCAGCGAACTACGTGCCACCGTGGCACTAGCAAGTATTATGTCCATGCGTATGCTTGGGTTGTTTATGATTTATCCCGTATTCGCGCTTTATGCACAGGATTTACCTGACGTAACCCCCACCTTGGTGGGCGTGGCAATAGGTATTTACGGCCTGACACAAGCGGCTTTGCAGATTCCTTTTGGAATGTTGTCTGACCGTTTTGGACGTAAACCTATTATTTATATTGGTTTATTGATATTTGCGTTTGGCAGTGTGATAGCGGCCCTTTCCACTTCAATGACCGGCATTATTATAGGCCGTGTCTTGCAAGGCGGTGGCGCGATTGCCTCGACGGTGTTAGCCCTAACGGCTGATTTGACTCGTTACGAACACCGTACTAAAGCCATGGCGATAATAGGCATTAGTATTGGTATGTCGTTTTTCTTAGCACTGGTTGTCGGGCCGATTTTGAATCGCTGGATAGGTGTGCACGGCATTTTCTGGCTAACCGCAGTGTTTGCGTTGGGTGGCATTGCCATATTGTACTTTGCAGTGCCACCGCCCCAAAATAAACCGGTTAACCGTGAAACGGAACCGCTGCTAACGCGCTTGAAACGGGTGTTGCAAGACAGTCAATTGCTACGCTTGGATATCGGTATTTTATTGCTGCATTGGTTATTGACTTCACTGTTTGTGGTACTACCTATCGCCTTGATAAACACCAAATTTGAAGCAGATCACCATTGGCAGGTTTATATGTATGTACTTCTTGCTTCTGTCATTGCTATAGTGCCTTTTATCATTATCGCTGGAAAATATCGCCGCTTTAAACTGGTGTTTGTTGGCGCAATAGGCGTATTGGGTTTATCTCAACTGGGCTTAAGCTATTTACATGAGAATTTTACCGGCATTGTACTGATGCTATTTTTATTCTTTACGGCGGTTAATTTGCTTGAAGCTAACTTACCTTCTCTTATTAGCAAAATAGCGCCGCCTGAAAGTAAAGGTACGGCAATGGGCGTGTATTCAAGTTCACAATTTTTCGGGGCCTTTTTGGGGGGTGTCAGTGGCGGTTGGTTACATCAGCATTATAGTATTGGGGCCGTTTTTGGTTTTTGTGCCACATTGACGGTAATATGGTTTATACTAGCTGTAACGATGCAAAATCCACAGTGACATTGGAGTTAAAGAGGTTTCACAGAAAAACCTCATATTAATGCCATAAATATGAGGTTTGCTCTGGTATTTTTTTGAACAACGACATAAGAAACCAAGTGTGTTAAGAAACTTGGTTTATTTTCAACAAAAAGAGGAATATGACATGGCTCTGGGTGTGAATAAAGTAATTTTAGTAGGCCGGTTGGGAAATGATCCAGACATGCATAGTATACCATCTGGGAGTGCCGTTGCAACCATCAGTCTTGTTACCACGGAGTCTTGGGTGGATAAACAAACGGG
>Ga0190283_1001185_pt1 | contig 12202 bp, 6 predicted proteins | sample 48691801_MG_FD_161669 | JGI IMG/M metagenome (GOLD analysis project Ga0190283, IMG submission 161669) | Hydrothermal vent microbial mat bacterial communities from Southern Trench, Guaymas Basin, Mexico - 4869-18-0-1_MG | ecosystem: Environmental > Aquatic > Marine > Hydrothermal vents > Microbial...
CAAGCCCTGTTCAGCACTTACCCGGTCTGTTTTGGTGATGAACGATGCCAGTTCTGCAATGAAGGGATGCAGGAAAATATCCCGTATCTGCAACTTCAGGTTCTCGTGTTTCAGTCGGGATACAATCTGAATGGACTTGATAGAATCGCCGCCCAGTGCGAAGTAATTGTCCTGAATCCCGATGTTTTCTCTTCTCAGGACATTTTCCCATATACGGACCAACGTCTCTTCAAACGCATTTCGGGGCGGTTCGTAAGCCGAGTCTGTGCCCGAGTCCGTATCTTCAGGCTGGGGCAAAGCTCTCCGGTCAATCTTCCCGTTGTGCGTCAGTTGGAACGCATTCATGGATATAAAATGGGCAGGAATCATATAATCCGGCAGCCTTGCGCTGAGATAGCTCCTAAGCTCGGCGATATCCGGGGTTTCAGTTTCGGGCTTGAACACAAAATAGGCCACCAGCCGCTGATCCCCGGGATGGTCTTCCCGCGCCATGACTATGGTTTCCCGAATCGCAGGATGCTGATGAAGTGCAGCTTCGATTTCGCCCAGTTCAATGCGGAATCCCCGGATTTTCACCTGATGATCTGTTCTGCCCAGAAATTCGATGTTGCCGTCCGGGAGATACAGGGCAAGGTCCCCGGTTTTATAAAGCTGCGCGTCCGGTTCGCTGGTAAACGGATCAGAGATAAAGGCCGCGGCCGTTTTTTCAGGATTGTTCAGATAGCCTCTGCCCACGCCGATGCCGCCCACATACAGTTCTCCCACAACGCCAATGGGCACGGGCTGCAACCGGGAATCCAGAATATAGAGCTGCATATTGATAATCGGACGTCCAATGGGCATGTTCGCAACTTCCGGTCCCGGGGGCTGGTCAATGCGGTAATGCGACACATCATCGGAACATTCGGTGGGACCATAAGCATTCAGCACAGGAATCTTGGGAAAATGGGTCAGCCATTGCGCGCACAATTTTGGCGGCAAAGCCTCGCCGGTGGGAACCAGCCAGCGCAGCCCGGATAAATCAGGGCTTGTTTCATCGTTGCGACTGACTTCATCCATGATTATTTGCAACAGCGACGGAACCAGTTCGAGAATCGTAACGCCTTTATTCACAACCTGATCAAGCAGTTGAACCGGATCATGCGAAACTTCGTCACTGCAAATATGGGTCCGTCCCCCCACAAGCAGGGCAGAGAGAAACTGCCAAACGGAAATATCAAAACATTGGGTCGCGTTCTGAGCCACCACATCTGTTTCCGTCAGATCAAGCTCGAAAATCTTGGCATAGAGATGATTCAGCATTCCCTTGTGTTCCACCATCGCACCTTTGGGCACACCTGTGGACCCGGAAGTGTAAATCGTGTATGCCAGATCATTGGGCGTGTAGCGAACAGGCAGATTTTCCTCGGATCGTTTTTCTCTGAGCAGTTCTTCGAGAGCTAAAATCCGGGGACGTTTTTCCAAAGGCAGACGCTCTGCGGCCTCGGTCAGAACAGATAAAAACGGTTGTTCTGCCAGCACAAGCGTTGTTCTGCTTTCTCTCAACACCTGATAAAGCCGCTGTGCCGGGTGAAGCGGATCCAGCGGAAGATATGCACCGCCCGCCTTGAAGACCCCCAGCATGACCGTCAGAAAATCAATGCTCCGCTCGGCAAGCAGCGCAACAAGAACATCCGGGCCTACGCCATTCTCTGTCAAAATTCTGGCAAAACGATTCGCATGGCAGTTCAATTCGTGATAAGTAGTCTTTTCCGTCCCGAACACTGCTGCTGTCTGATCCGGGATTTGGCGAACCTGTTCTTCAAACAGTTCATGAAAGGTTGTGTTTTTCGGAATCGCTCTCTCTGTATTGTTCCATTCCACAAGCAGTTGATGACGTTGTGCTTCTGTCAGAAGAGAAAGTTCGCCCACAGGACGGGCAGGGTCGGCAACAATTTCTCTGAGGAGTGTCAGATAATGCCCTGCAAGACGCTGTATCCTTTCCTCGCTGAACAAATCAGTAGCGTACTCAAACTTGAGATGAAGTTCATCGCCGATGTCCAGAATGTCCAAGATCAGATCATATTTTGCATGATTCATGGGCAGATCAGACTGCTCAAGTTTCAGGCCCGACATTTCAGGAAAACGCGTAAGACGATCCAGATTGAATTCAAAAGAAATCATGGCCCCCCGGCTCAGATCCTGGGGCAGGTCCAGCTTGCGGATCAGCCGGGAAAAAGGATATTGCTGATGCTCATACGCCTCAATAAGCGTCTGCTTCGCATTGTCAAGATAGTCGTTAAAAGACTGGGAAAAATCCATACGGCTGTAAAACGGAACAAAATGGGCGCAGTAGCCCACCAGTTGTTCGCTTCCCTCAAAAAATCGTCCCGCACCTGGAAACCCGATCAGCACCTCCTCATTTCCTGTGATCCTGTGAATCAGAGCGGTATAGGCAGAGATCATCGCCATAAAGGGTGTGCATCGCCGTGATTTGCCGAGTTCCCTGACCTGGTCGTAAAGACTGGCATCGCATCTCTCTTGATATCTCGCACCTTTGAAGGTAAAAGCATTCGGCCTTGGATAATCGGTGGGAAAATCCAGCATGGGAAGGCCGTTGGAAAAGAGATTCAGCCAGTATTTTTCATCTGCTTCAAATTTGTCTGTCTGGAAATAATCTTCCTGCCATTGCATGAAATCCCGATATTGCGGTACTGGATTCAGAGCGGTATCCATGCCTTCACAGCGTGATGTGTAAAACGCACTCATATCTTGCAACAACGTCAGCAAAGAAAATCCGTCAGCAATGGTATGATGGAGATTTACAACCAGAATATGCGTGTTCTCGTCAAGCCTGAGAAGGGTAAAGCAAAACAGGGGCCCGGTTTCCAGGTTCATTTTTTGCCTGCTGTTTTCCTCCAGCCACTCGGCAACAGCATGAGGGTGTTCTGAAAAGTCAAGTAGCGGAACGTCAACAGGCAGAGAGGGGAGAACAGTCTGCGTTTCTCCGTCAGCGGCAAATACAGTGCGGAGGGCATCATGTCGTTCCACGACCTGCTGAATTGCATCTCGGAAAAGCTCCGGTTCCAGGGGACCATTCAGTTTCAGGGCCATTGATTCAGTATAAGCCGGAATCGCATTCTCATTCAGACGCGTGAGAAACCAGAGCTGCTTTTGTGCCTCAGTCACCGGATAGCTTTCAGGCTTGACAACTGAACCGTCTTTCCCGCTTCTGGTATCTTCAATTGAAAAGCCGTTGTCCCGCATCTCGTAAATCGTCTCTTTTATTTTTTCAACAATATATTTGATATCCTCATCCGTGTGTGCGGTGGAAAAGCAGGAAACTCGTTTCTCCCATGTATAGACACCTTTTTCCAGAAGAAGATAGAAGAAAAGGTCCATCTCTATGGGTTGCAACAACTGATGATATTTTCCAAAGGATTCAAACAGGAACAGAGAACCAAAATGCGCCACGCGGATGGCAACATTTTCTTCTTCAAAAAAGGAATTCAGGGTATGGACAAAACCGGCGGTGCGTTCGTTAAGACGCTGCTGAAGTTCGGGGCCCTGCTCCTTCAGATGTGTGAGAGCGGCTTTGGCCGCGGCCATTGTCAGGGGATGTTTGCAGAAGGTTCCTGCGAAAAAAATCATGTCTCCCCGAGGACGGGATTCATCTCCGAATTGCCATGTTCCGCCGTCTATGACATCCATATATTGCGCTTTTCCCGCGACAACGCCGATGGGCATTCCGCCGGCAACGATTTTGCCGTAAGTCACAAGATCAGCTTTCACGTCAAACCATGCCTGTGCTCCGCCCGGATGGATGCGGAAGCCTGTGATCATTTCATCAAAAATAAGAATGATATTTTCTTTCAGGGTCAGTCCTCTCAGCTCATGGAGAAATTCCCTGGGTTGAAATCCGGGTCTCCGGCTCTGTATCGGCTCGACGAGAACCGCTGCCAGTTCGTGGGCATGAGATTTGATGATTTCAAGAGATTCGGGAATGCCGTAATTCAATATCAGAACATCTTTGACCGCCCCCTGGGTTGTGCCGGGAGCTGCGGGCATTGTTCCGTGTTCTCCGGGAGCAGCGAGAACACCGTCGGAATTTCCATGATACGCGCCTGAGAACAGAGCAATCTTGTCTCGTCCTGTGAATGCCCGGGCAATGCGGAGCGCAAACATGACCGCCTCCGAGCCGGTATTGCAGAATGCCACCCGGTCCACGCCGGTCAGTTCACAGATCAGCTCCGCTACTTCGCCTGCCAGTTGAGACTGAGGCCCGAGTTCAAACCCCTCACGGAGTTGTTCTTCAATTGCCTTGACGATAAACGGCGGACGGTTCCCGAAGAAGCTCACGCCATAGCCGATGGCAATGTCAATATATTCATTCCCGTCAATATCCCAGAATTTCGAGCCTTGGGAACGAGGCCCCACAACAGGATACATGATCTCTTTCAACGTAAGCCGAAATCCCAGGGAATTGATCCAGTCCGAAAAAAAAGGCCGGTACTTCTGAACCAGTTCCCTTGATTTCTTTGAACGCGCTGTATAACGCTCAATAAAGCTTCTGAGAAAATCCTGCTGCTGAGATGTCAGCGCATCCGGCTCAAGTTTCATGCCCCGCAAATTTACTGTTTGATGTTTGATGTTTGATGTTTGATGTTTGATGTTTGATGTTTGATGTTTGATGTTTGATGTCTGATGCTGGATGTTTGATGTTTGATGTTTGATGTTTGATGCTGGATGTTTGATGTTTGATGCTGGATGTTTGATGTTTGATGCTGGATGCTTGATATTTGCGCCTTTCAGCACCTCCAACTGCTGAGTCATGAGCTGAGACATGGCCTGCATCTGTTGAAACATGATTCTTTCAAGGGAATCAGTCCCCTGAGTTCCCATCTTCAAGTCTCCAGTTTCAAGTTTCAAGTCTCCAGTTTCAAGTTTCAAGTCTCCAGTTTCCACCGGCTCTCCCCATCCGGCCGGCAGTTGCCGGGTAAGATAATCTGCGATTTTATTGATCGTGTCCGTGTCTTCATAGAACTGGACCATTGACATCTCGACTCCGAAATGCTTCTGAACTCCCTGGTTGATTCGCACCAGCATGAGAGAATCAAGACCCAGTTCAAGAAAATGTGAATCCGCATCTACCTGGTCCGTATCAATCCCGGAAACATTTTTTATGATTTCGCTCAATTCTGAAAAAACAGTTTTCCTCAAATTATTTTGTCCTTGAGACATCTTCGACATCCTTTCTTGCTAAGTCCATAAATTTCTGTACCTGCTTTTATTAAAATATCTGATTATATCGCTCCCTATCAATCCAGTCACAGAGAACCTCCGTCCTCACAATTGTGCTGATTCACAGACCGGGTGATACCGACAGGGGGAATTGCAAGCATCATTCTTCTCCCTCCGTCAGTTTTTCTTTGATTTCCGGAAAAAGTTCAAGTAGCTGAAGTGCATCCGCACCGCTCAACCGCGCGCTACAATTCCTCAGACCTTTTGTATCGGTGAGCGTTTCTCAGGGACAGCTCAATATGATCCGAGGCACTTCTGACAAGCCGTATCCCTCCTGGTTTCAGAGACAGTGAAAAGACCTCCTAAACACTCAGACGCGCTCTTATTGAATTCTTCAACTCAATGATCTCATTCGGTACGGAATTGTTGTCAATCTGCCAATCTGCCACGGATTTTGCCAGATCGGTATCCATCACCTCAGTGCTTGCATAATTCTCATTAAACAGGAAGCCGCGGATCAATCGAAAAATTTCTTTACCAGAAAAGTTCAGTATCCAGCTTCCACTGCTCAGATCACCTTGGCTGTCATTATAGGCGATTTACAGATTATTGTACATCATTCTCAGATGTCGGTTTTCCTCACTTCTGTCCGATAGAGATTTGTCAGGCTCCATAGAGTATAACCATTCAAGATTATTCAGCAAATCTACAAGTTGCACACGCATTCCGCTCGTAGCAGGATTCGGTGAGGCACCCTCAACAGTTCCAAGCAATATATCTGCTCCATGTTTTTTAAACTCAGGCAAACATGCAAGATACTTTTCTGCTCTTGCATCCAACTGCATGTCATCATCCAATATCCAAACAATGGAATCTGTTTTTTTTCTCATAAATTCATACAGATATCGTTGCAGAAGCGTTCTCGCTTTTCCAATACCCAACTGTTTATTGTTTCTTTTAAACGGTTTACCAAAACTCCCATTTAAAGCATCCTTTTCTTGCTGTGCCTGGCTGATAAAATAGCAAAACAATCCATTGTCAATCATTTTCGCTGAAAGACTCAGCAATGATTGTTCGTCTCCTCCGTTATGCAGAATTAATACTTCCAAACCTTTTATAAAAGGAAAAGATTGAATGAGACATAAATCCTCCAGAAGATAAGCAAGTTGGGTTGCATTAGCACTGATAACCCCGACAAGCTGCAAGGTGGGATGTCCCTTAAATGCCAGTTCCGTCTTCCCTTCGACCAGAATCGAGATTTTCCTTCCATCCAGAGTGCTGAAATTTCGTATCTGCCACCCTCCTGACCGGCCACCTGGGAAAATTCCGGTTCCATCTTTCCTCATTCAGGACGGCACTATTTTTCACAATAGCCCGCTGCCATCTTTCAATGGCTATGCCGGTGGGAATGTGTAACCGGATTTCTTTGTTCATTCTTGAGACAAGGGCATTGTCAAGTGTCAGGAGGCATAGATATCGGATGGGTTTGTCCGTCTTTTTTTCGGCCCAGCGATACAGGAAGGAATCACGATATTTCTGCTTTAAGACTTCCCTCAGATGATTAAAACAATTCCCGTCCTGATATTCATCCGGTGCGTGGAAGTCTTTCACCTCCACGAACAGATAATCATTTTCAAGCTCGACAATCAGATCAACGGCTTTCATGGCATGGGACAATCCGTGATATGTGGGTGATGATCTCTCTTTTTCATCAAAAACAAACGCGTCCACCGCATTCTGGAAATCAAACTCAAAGCCGTCAACTTCAATTTTCATTTGCCAAGCCCCCCATGGAATGTGCAATTTCTCTGTCAACAAGTTCAGCATAGGCATCGTCAATGACATTCGGACAAATTTTCAGATAATCGTCGGTACTGTTGTGTTCCAGAAGGCCTTCATCATTCCGATACAACGTGTGAAAGGCTATCCTGTCATCAGGCTGCATCAGAAGGTCAAACCATTTGAGCAGGACATAGTCGTGCGTTGCCAGAAAAATTTGCTGCCCCCCTCTTGCCAGTTCGAGGAGAATGCTGACGAGCGTTTTCATCAGTCCGGGATTCAGATTTGTTTCCGGCTCATCCCAGAAAAGCGGCCCGGACATACCCGGTTTTATGCGCCCGTTCTGCAATAATCGCTGCAGAATGCCGAATTTTCGGAAGCCTTCTGCCGAAAGCTCCGCTTCCAGCATGGTCCCTTTGTCGGGTTTATAATAAAACCGTTGCCTGATCAGCAGGAATTCGCCTTCACATGCTTGTTTCACAGAATCAAGAAGATGTCCCACAAGGTTGTCCGGTTTGTCTCTGAGCTTGGGTAATTCCAATGCCTGGCAGAGGTCAAAATAGGTTTCGTCAATGGTGATTTCCCGTTGCAGGTAAAGACTGGAAAAGCCCGGAAAACTGGCCAGCATCTCTTTCGGAGTGATAAAAACCGGAATCCGGTCGTATCTGAGATAATTCTGATCATTCATTACCACAACTTCATCCAAGTCAGTTGAAAGTGCGAATCTGAGAGCCATGTCGCCGGTGAGATGCGTCTGCACAACTGATTCTTCGGCTTCATTGTGACATAAACGGCCGATTTTACCTTCGGGTTTGAATACGCCATTGAGCTTGTCTGACAAAATCCGAGCCGAATCTTTGTTGCGTTTGGCTTCAAGCGGCTTGTTGGCTGAACTTATGGCATACATCAGTTTAAGCATAAGAGACTTTCCGGTGCTGTTGGCTCCCATAAAAATATTGGTTCCGGCTGAACACTTCAGATCAAGCGATTTGAAAGCCGTAAAATTTGTCAATGAAACTGATTCAATCATCTTGCCTCCCTGATGCTGCTCATTTTGCCATGAATGGATTGCGGATTTCCTGCCTGAGACTGGGAAAATTTTCGCCAATCTGTTCAGCTTTTTCCTCATTGAATATTTTCCGTTTTAAAAACAGTGTTGAATATTCTGTCACTTACTCTGAAATTCATTTTTTGCAAAAGCAAATAAAGCGTTTCAATATCAGACTGATATTCCACCAAAATTTCAGCAACAATATCCTGCTTTCGGAGGATTTCCTCATATACCGACAACGGAACGATCAGTTCATCAAAAAGGTTTGCAGCTTTCGTTTTTTACTGCGTAAAAAATAAAAATCCTCCACCTACAGGTTGCAGGCTGCGTGCTGATGACATCAGGGATTCTTCTCTGCAACCTAATTTCCACGCTGTGTCCAAGAGACTGGAAAAAAGGAATCAATAACGGTTCCGCAGTCTTTCTCCGTTGCCAGTTTGCAGACCAGTTCTCCCAGGGCCAAGTCAAGCACCCCCATCCCGAAAGGGCTGAATATGGCAATCTTGCCGCCCTGTCGCGGTGGGGCTTCTCCGTTGAAAATATCGCCAAGTGTGCATCGGATAAAATTTCGGTTTCCGATCTGCTGCTCCGCGAGATGAACCGATGTCTGCGCGCGGCAGACATGATCAATGTCATCCACAATATTATCCGCGGTTAGAATAATCTCCGGCGACAGATCCCGCAAAGACGTATGGAGAATAATGCTGTCAGAACGGCACTCGGAAATATCAGAGATATGCGGCTTTATTGCTGTTGTTGCAAACGCGGTGACAGATGCCTTTTGAAACACAATATTGGGCGATTCGACGATTTCAAGGTTCAGCTTTTCGGACAACTGCTGACATTTTCCCCGAAACTGTTCAGCCCTTTCCCTGTTCAAGTCATAAATGAACACGCTCTCAATTTCCGGACGAGCTGCGAAAAGAAAGCGAAATGTTTCGTGGTTGATCAGTCCGCAACCGATCATACCGACCGTTGACAATGGTTTGTCGCCCCGCAGACAGTCTCCTGCAAGGGCCGCACTGGCCGCGGTCCGGCTCGAACTGATAACAGAACTTTCCAGAAATGCTTTGGGACGCCCGGTGTCCAATGAGTTAAGTATGAGAACTGCGGATGCCCGTTCCATATCTTTTCCCAAATTACCCGGAAAGGAAGATATCCATTTGATCCCCGCTGTACTAAATTCGCCGCCGAGATACGCGGGCAGAGCAATAATGCGGTTTTTTTCGCTATCCGGAAATCGCAGGAAACTGGAATGCGGCAGCATGCTGTCGCCCTTCGCATGAATCTGGGAAGCTGTTTTTACTGCTTCCATAATTTCCGCCTCACGCCCCTTAAACAGTGCTACAATTTCATCCCCTTTCAGAAGAAGTATGCCGTCATTTTCCATTATTCTGATTCCTTTATGATTTGACAATTTTTAATCCCTGACCTCTGACCTCTATCCTCTATCCTCTGTCCAGAGATGAAAGACATCTCCGAAATGTTCCCGTACCCATTCGTCTGAATAAATCGTATCCATATATCGCTCTCCGCTGTCCGGGAAAATAGCCACGCAGTTTGCATCACGAGGTATTTCGTATGCTTTCTTTTCAATGGCCGTGATCACGCCGCCGGATGATCCTCCTGCCAATACCGCCTCCCGGTGAAGCAGTCGCCGGCATCCGGTGACACAGTCCAGATCAGATACATGAACATACTCATCTTCCAAACCTTCGCAGAACAGTTCCGGGAGCCGCGCCGCACCGTGTCCCGGAATAAGACGTTTGCATTTGGCAGTGCTGCCGTAAATGATACTTCCCAACGCGTCAATTGCAATGATTTTTGTGCTGAGATTGTTGTCCTTTACATATTCGGAACATCCCCGGAGCGTTCCGCAGGTACTCACAGCACAGAACAGATAGTCAAGCTTTCCGTCAAGGGCCGTGAGAATCTCTTCCATGGTCTGATAATGCGCCCTCGCGTTGTTCGGGTTCGCGTACTGATTTGTCCAACAGCTGTTCGGAATGGATTCCAGCAACGCGTGTACCCGTTTGATACGGGCTGGCAGAAATTCACAGGTCTTGGGATCCGGTTCTGTCACGATATCAATTTCCGCACCATAAGCTTTCAGAATATTGATGTTCTGTTCTGTCGTCTTGGGATCAACAACACAGATAAAATGCAGTCCCAGAAACCTGCAAGCCTGCGCAAGTCCGATCCCCAGATTACCAGAACTGGACTCGATAATTGTGGTCCCAAGTCTGATATCACCGCATTCCATGGCCTTTTTGAGCATATTGAAGGCAGTGCGATCCTTGATGCTGCCTCCGGGATTAGACATCTCCAACTTTCCAAAAAGTCGGAAGGAAGCGTCCTTAATGACGCGTTCCAACTCCACCAAAGGCGTGTCGCCGACTGTCGCCAGGATGCCCCTGTTCAGCATCGAAGCCAGTCCCTCGATCTCACGCCTGACCGGATGAATAGAGAAAAGGTTCATTTTGCTCCCCCTGATAAGTTGCGGTTTGTGGTTTGCGAGTCGCTGTCAACTGCTCCGAAATTCTCGCCAAATTTGCCGATATGTTTTTCCAATGTTTGTTCAAAAATTTTTTCCTGTTCGCTGGTCAGATATGCTTTTGCGTTGCCGATTTCTCCTTTCCTGAGAAACGAATTCTGCTGATAGCCTTTTTCCCATATCATTGCTGTTATGTGATCAAACTTGCTTTCATGTTTCTTCATAAATGCAAAACTGCATCTTTCCAGAATTTCGGGAAATCGCTCCGGCGGGATATCAAATCCGCAAAAATGAATGATTCTTTGGATGCAGTTTTCAGTATCCTGAATCAGATTTTCGTATTCCAGAAACAGGATATTCGGATCATCCTGATGTTTCCGCCATCCGGCAACATGCTCAAACCATGATCCGAACTGGACTTTTCCGCGCATGAACAGGTCAAAGAACTCTGAAAATTTTCCCTTAAAAGCAAGATGCGACTTGTAAAAATGAAAGAAGGAAACTGCCACATCCCTGCCGTTTCGCACAATATAGATATACTTGCAAGGCCCTTTGGGAATCCATTTGTGAGATAAATGGGTTTTAAAAATGCGCGGAGAGGGAAGCGATTCAATATCCTCACCGCTCATCACATTGAAGGAAATCACGCGCTCAAACCACGGCACAACCTGGCTTATATGCGGAAAATCCATGTTCCCGTCAGTTGCCAGTTGGTAAAGAATCATCTGCATCCATGTTGTCCCGGATCTGGGATATGTGACAATGAAAATATCATCTGCCCGGGGAACGAAATCAAGCCGGCCGATTCTGAAAAGATTCATAAACTGAACTGTTTCGGTCAGTATGTCAATGGTTCCGTTCAGCACCTTGGCGCACCCTTTCAGGCAGGGAGAAAATATTTTCCGGAGTAACGGAAAAAGCCTTTCATTCCGAGATTTCATGTTTCGAGTTTCCATTCTGCTCGCATGGTTTCAAATGTCTGGATATGCAAGGGAGCTTTTGCATGATGATTTAATTCCCGTCCTTTATCGCAGTTTGCGTTCTTAATACATCCAACTGCTGTGACATGAGTTCCGACATGACCCGAATCTGTTCAGACATAACGCACTCAAGCACATCAGGGGATTGCTCACTCACCAGCGGTTCACTCTTCGCCATTGGTCGTGCATTGTCCGTGGCATCTTGTCCACCAAGAGTTTCCAGTTTCGAGTCTCCAGTTTCAAGCTTTGAATTCCCAGTTTCCACCCAAAACCTCTGCCGTTGAAACGGATATGTGGGCAGCGTGACTTTTTGGCGTGAATAGTTCCGGTCAAAGCCGGACCAGTCCGCGGGGACCCCGTGAACGTACAATATCCCCAGACTTTCGAGCAACTGCTCCCAATCCGACTGCTTGGGGCTTAAACTGGGAAGCCATTGCACGGGGGTATCCATATCCGCTCCGAATCCCTCTGGCAGACATTGATCCAATCCCAGTAAAACCGGCTCCGGCCCTATCTCCACAAACAATTCGTATCCCTGCTCATGGAGCATTTTCATGCTCTCTGCAAATCTGACAGGCTGACGTATATGGCGGCACCAATAGGCAGTTGCTGTGACTTCATCTGTCACGAATCCGCCTGTGACATTGGAAATTAGTCGCATCATCGGGGGATGCAGTG
>Ga0190283_1001188_pt1 | contig 12193 bp, 12 predicted proteins | sample 48691801_MG_FD_161669 | JGI IMG/M metagenome (GOLD analysis project Ga0190283, IMG submission 161669) | Hydrothermal vent microbial mat bacterial communities from Southern Trench, Guaymas Basin, Mexico - 4869-18-0-1_MG | ecosystem: Environmental > Aquatic > Marine > Hydrothermal vents >...
ACAAGCCTATCACACCACCCCGCTCTTTGCTGCGCGCAGCTGGTCGCGCCATTGCTGATTTCAGGATGATCCGTGAGGGTGACCGGATTTTGCTGGGTCTGTCGGGCGGCAAGGATTCACTCTCTTTATTGCACTTATTGTTACACTTTCAACGCCATGCGCCGATTCAATTCACGCTGGGTGCCGTGACCATCGACCCGATGAGCGAAACCTTCTCCCCTAAACCACTCATCCCTTATCTTGCGTCGCTAGAGATTGATTATCATTATAGAGAAGAACCGATTGTTTCATTGGCCGACGCACACATGGAAAACAATTCCTATTGTTCATTTTGCGCACGCATGAAACGCGGGCTGATGTATAAAACCCAACGTGAAAATAATTATAATGTTCTGGCGCTGGGGCAACACCTGGATGATCTGGCTGAAAGTTTTTTAATGTCCGCCTTTCATGGCGGTAAACTCAAAACCATGAAAGCACATTACGTGATTGACAAAGGCGATCTCCGAGTCATTCGTCCACTGGTATATGCGCGCGAACGACAACTACGTGATTTTGCTGAAAGTACTTCGCTGCCAGTTATAGAAGAAAACTGTCCAGCCTGTTTTGAAATGCCTACCCAGCGCGAACACATGAAACAATTACTGGCTGCTGAGGAACAACAAAACCCGACTTTATTTAAAACCATGAAGACAACCTTACTGCCGTTAATGCGTGAAGGCCTGCCAGCTGATGCGTAACATCCTGGCGCCTGCCCTGCTGAAACTATTTGCTCTCACGCCGCTTGGGCTTAATCAGTGGCTGGGGCGAAGAATCGGTAGTTTAGTCTGGAGATTTTCTAAAAAAACGAAACAGATTTCCCTGACCAACCTGGATTTATGTTTTCCAGAAAAAGATCATTCATGGAGAGAGGACAGCGGCAGAAAAAGCACGCAGGCAATGGGAGAAGCGTTGCTCGAGTCGCCCTGTCTGTGGAAACTGCCTGTAGAAAAATTACGTAAGCTGTGTATCAACCCGGAAAGCTTTGATGAAATAAAAACTGCTTTTAAAAAAAACCAGGGATTAATCGTGGCGACACCTCACCTGGGCTCATGGGAATATGCTGGCTTATTTTTAGCGGATCATTTCCCGACCACAACACTTTATCGCCCACCCAGATTAAAAGCCATCGACGGGATTATCAAAAAAGGGCGTGCCAACACAGGCGCAACACTGGTACCGACAACTACCAGCGGTATCAAGGCAATGGCTAAGGCGCTACGAGAGAATAAATGCATCGGCTTGTTGCCTGATCAGGAAGCGACGTCGGGGAATGGCGTATTTGCAGGTTTTTTTAACGTACCTGCCTACACCATGCACCTTCTACCCCGCATGGCACAACGGCGTGACTCGGCTGTTTTCCTGATTTTTGCTGAACGATACCCCCGCGGACGGTTCCGTTTACACGTCACCAAACCAGGAGCTGATATTTATTCAAAAGATATGCAAAAAGCATGTGCCAGCATGAACCAGGCTGTAGAGAAACTGATCCGTATTAACCCTAAACAATATAACTGGGCTTACAAAAGGTTCAAGGTAGTGTTTGATGGGGGAAAACGTTATTGAACTATTAAATCTCACCGCGAAGGACGCAAAGAAATAATATTGATTTAATCTCGTTCCCATTGTCCTCGGTGGGAACACGTACCAGGTACTATTAATTTTCTTTGCGTACTTTGCGGTGAATTAATAACACATTAATAACGATACACTCTCCGCCCATCAACCTGGGTACGAAATATTCGCAAGGTCCACATAAATTCTTCAGGTGCAAACAGGATCATTTGTTCCAGGGCTTGATTGAGGCTTTCGGCGTCTTGTTCGAGAGTTTCTCCTGGAAAATGCGTCAACGCAGGAAATATCGTTGTGACGTATTGATTTTTTTCGCTGTCATAACAGGTCATTGTTGGCAATACCGCAGCGTTGGCAAGTTTTGCCAGACGCCCGACAATCGGCAACGTCGCTTTAGGATGATTAAACAGCGGTGCAATAACTGATAGCTCAGGGCCATGATCTTCGTCCGTCAAGGTATAAAGCAGCTTTCCTTTTTTAAGCGCGCGGACGTAGGCGAGCATTCCATCGTTACGTGCAAAGACTTTATTACCGAAACGCATTCTGCCTTTCGATATAAAATAATCTACCAGTTTATTCTTGACTGCATTATACGGACCCAGTCCCGGCTCACGGCTACCGACTGCCATTGCGCCAAACTCCAGTCCCGCACAATGCGCCACATGCAGAATGATATTTTTTCCAGTAGCACGCGCTGACTCGTAGTGCTCCCAGCCTTCCAGCCGGACTACTTTTAATAAATTTTTATCACTGGCGAACCAGACCAGCCCCATATCCAAAAAGCTGCGCGCCATCGCCTGAAAATGTTTCCTGCCCAATATTATCTGTTCCGTTTCTGTTTTTTCCGGGAAACAGATTGACAGGTTGGTTTCGACGATCAAGCGACGTTTTTTATTAAACTTCCAGGCTAAACTGGCTAACCATCCAGCCAGCGCATGCCGTATAAATCGTGGTAGCTTCGTAACTATCCAGAGAAAGCCTATCCCCAGCCATGTGCTCCAGTAACGAGGGGCAATAAATTCACGCATGACTATAGCGACAAGTTAACAGTAGGGTGGATAAGCGTAGCGCATCCACCTTCTGTGGTACAAGCTTTGGTGGATGCGCTACGCCTACCCACCCTTCTACGAAATATTTTAGCCATTTTTTATTTCAGCATACTCATGCAACTATCGGCAATAACAGTATTGCCCTGTTTTAGAGGAACCCGTATGAGCTGATACAGGTACTTATCTTCCCATCATCCAATCAACTTACTGCGATCTTTAAAGATTGCTGAAATTTGCTGTAGACTGGTAATCTCCCAGACGGAGGTTACCCAATGAGAAAGCACGTTCCAGCTTTATTAATTATAACAACGCTACTCTCTGGCTGCGCCAGCGAAGATATCGCCAGTGTCATGAATGAAATGACCCGGGCCTCTCAAAGCGGCGCAGGCTCTTCACTGACACAAACAGAAATCATCTCGGGACTCAAGGAAGCACTACGCGTTGGCTCTGACACGGTTGTTCGTCAACTGGGAACCACGGATGGCTTTAATACTGACCCATTGATTCATATTCCCTTACCAAAATCACTCCATAAGGCTCGTAATCTGGCTGAAAAAATCGGCATGGGCGGGCATTTCCAGACGCTGGAACTGAAACTCAACCGCGCGGCAGAAGCAGCAACCCCGAAAGCCAAAGCCCTGTTCTTTGACGCCATCAAACAAATGACGCTCACCGACGCAAAAAATATTCTTCGCGGTTCGGATGATGCCGCCACACGCTTTTTTCAACAGAAAATGTCGCCTGCACTATCCCGACAAATGCGACCCATCGTAACCAACACGCTATCTGATGTTGGCGCGCTTAAGGCTTATGAAAAAGCCACTAATTCTCTCGGACCTTTTTCCCAGGCATTACCTGATTATAAATCTGAACTCACGAGCCATGTCGTCAAGCTCGGCATGGATGGTATCTTCAGCTACCTCGCTAAAGAGGAGGCCGCAATCCGGAATAACCCAGTCAAACGAACCAGTGAAATTCTACGCCGCGTCTTCGGCAGCCTTGGATATTAGGATACATAACCGCATTGATGAAATATCGGCCTCAGACTGGAATTCACTGGTTACAGACAATCATCCTTTTCTGAGGCACGAATTTCTCAGCGCCATGGAAAAGCATGGCTGTGTAGGTGATCAATTCGGCTGGCTACCGCTACATATTTCTGTTCATGAGAATGGCCGCTTAATCGGCGCCATGCCGCTCTATGAAAAAACCAATTCCTATGGCGAATTTGTATTTGATCACGCCTGGGAAGGTGCTTATGAACGAAATGGTCTGAATTATTATCCAAAATTGGTTTCTGCCATTCCCTACACACCGGCTACTGGTCAGAGATTACTAACCACCAAAAGCCGGTTCACAGAAATTGCAGCTGTCCTGACTCAAACTGCTCTACAACTGACAAAAGAAATTAATGCCAGCAGTATTCACTGTCTTTTCCCTGAAGCACAGGAAATCAACTTTCTAGCACAGCAACAATGGCTTATTCGCCACGATGCCCAGTTTCACTGGCATAACAGAAACTATCAGTCTTTTGAAGAATTTCTGAACTGCCTCAATCCAAAAAAGCGTAAAAATATTCGCCAGGAAAGACGTAAAGTCAATGAAGCTGGTGTCAATCTGCGCGTACTGGATGGACATAGCGCAAAAAAGAAAGACTGGCAGGACTGGAGTTTATTTTATAAAAAAACTTTTGATGAAAAATGGGGTGTCGCCACCTTCAATCATGATTTTTTTTCCGCGATTGCAAAACAACTGCCTGAACAGATTGTATTAGTGCTGGCTGACCTTGATGATCGTTGTATTGCTGGTTCATTGATGTATAGAAGTGATACTACGCTTTATGGTCGCCACTGGGGTTGTATCGATAATATCAATAGCCTGCATTTCGAAGCCTGCTACTATCAGGGCATTGAGTACTGTATAAAAAATGAAATAAAAACTTTTGAACCCGGGGCACAGGGCGAGCATAAAATTGCACGCGGATTTCTGCCGACACTCACCCGTTCTGCACATTGGCTGGCAGATGATCAGCTTCGTGTCCCGATAGAGAACTTTATCGAGCATGAAAAAGCAGCGGTTTCGGGCTATATTAAACAACTGCAAAGTTCTTCACCCTATAAAACTAGATGAATAAACCTTATTCGGAATCATGCGACCAGAATCGTGATCCTATTCTTGCCGTTCTCAAACCACTGTTCGTCGATTGTAAAGATGTCCTGGAGATCGGCAGCGGCACGGGTCAACACGCGGTTTATTTTGCCGAAAAAATGCCAGAGCTGACCTGGCACAGCAGCGATACCCAGGAAAACCACGATGCTATCCATCAGTGGCTCAACGAGGCAGCCTTAGCTAACACTAGATCACCGATTGATCTGGATGTCAGTCGCAGCGAATGGCCACAGAAAAGATTTGATGCCGTTTTCTCGGCCAACACTGCGCATATTATGCACTGGCCGATGGTTGAAGACTTATTTACAGGTGTAGGTAAAGTTTTGAGAAACGACGGATTATTTGTGCTTTACGGTCCTTTTAATTACAACAATCAGTTTACCAGCGACAGTAACGCAAGATTTGATATCTGGTTAAAAGAACGTGATCCATACAGCGGCGTCAGAAATTTTGAGGACGTAAATCAACTGGCGGAAAATGCCGGTATGCAATTAAAACAGGATTATGAAATGCCGGCAAACAATCGCATACTCTGCTGGCAGAAACTGTCAGCCTAGCTCGCATTTCTCACCGGGCGGACCCGTTAATCAAGGTAAGGTGAACTATCTCAGTATATTGCATTAACATATTGATGATGATCTGTTTAACAGTCCGTCCTCGGCAACTGCTCCATGCGTTGCTCTACCTCCTGCATCCATGCAGTCGTATTCCGTTTTTAGAACAATCTGGCTTCACATCTTGACCGATCCCCCTTGAGCCATGGAACAACCATGACTCTGCGGACGATCGGCCAAGCTGCTTTGCCAGATTGCCCTAAAACTCGGAATCCCGGTGAGAAATGCGGGCTATCTGCTTTTATTTTTCCACTCAACAGCTCGAATCGCTTTATTTCCCGCCATAACCATTGTATTTCTTACCCGTCGATCCTGCCTCATACGCAAGAAATAACCGATTAAACCGCCGCCTGTCGTCGATAAAATCAACAAACCAACCGTTATCAACTGGGTGAATAACATTCAACCACCAACACCCATAGCAGCCGCAAATGCAGCACCCACTTTGAAGTTTGCTTTCGCATGCGCGCGACTGGCTTCCTTTGTTATGTATTGCTGACTTTCCTTAATAATTTTTGATTTTTGTTTTTCAGCTCTGACGAGAATATCTTCGCGTTCGCGGGCGTATTGCTCGATGGTCTGGGTCAGCATATCCTTGTGTCGGTGACTGGCAATCGAAGAAAACCAGAGTGACGCCAGCACACTCAGTATCAACCCCAACAGGGCAATAGCGATCATTAATTCCTGGCTAAACTGCGCCTTGTACAGTGCATATAATAAAGCAGCTGTGGCAAGCTGAATAAAAAGAATACCGGGTAAAAATTTAAACATAGCCCGCAGTTCTTACCAGGATTTTGTTTCAGCTGCAGTTGTGGTGCTCAAGAGTGCGCGCCTGGACTGAACAAGGCAGCCATCGCTACCTTGTGAGGGAAGGCGTGTGCTATTGAGTGCTACTGTTGTGCATGCAGCAAAATAACAGTCTGTTATTTCCGCTATTGTGTGTTCTTTCACTATTTCAGTCATTAGCTAACCCGAAGGGTGATTATGCGGGATCATCATTACAATAAGGTTCTGACCAGTTCACGCCATTCTTGTTCCAGGGTCATATCTTTCGGGAACTCTGTTCCTGCCTGCCGATGCCAGTAGCGCGAATTCCAGTCATCGCCCTGCTTACGATGCAGATAGGCATGAATCCTCGCAGTTTGTTTGTCATTCGTCGCCTGCACAATCTCATGCGCCCGATCCCAGTCACCCTGATAGTCATACCAGAGCGCCTGCATATTATCAGAAAGCTCCTCTGGGCAGCTGTCCTCATGCAGTAAAGCCATAAATTCATCGAGAGTCATCAACGGCCATATACTAACCCGAAGGGTGATTATGCGACATTCAGCCGTAGTGTGCTGATTCACGGCAAGGCATCATGACACCGCTGTAGAATTCCTACAGCAAGTGATGATAACGCCGTCCGTGGATCTGCACACTACGGCCTGTCATTATACTATTCAAGCTGTTAGGGAGTTCAAGAATTGCACAGCTCAGCGTTGTGTCTCTCGACAAGGGAGCGGCCTTTGCCTTCGAAACACGCCTTGATCTGAACAATTCTTGAACTCCTGAATGTCGCATAATCACCCTTCGGGTTAGTAACTGTTTTACATCAATTCAGTGAATATCATTCTGGTATAGTCTTTTATGATATCTGAAGGGAACAAGAAAGTGCGATTTTCAAAATTAATCATTTTATTGCTGGTCGCAGCCGGCCTGGGTGGCCTGTGGTACTGGAAATACACCCACCCGGACATTATTAGTGTTTCTGTTGCCTATGTGGAAAAAGGTGACGTCGAAAACACTGTTGCCAACACCCGCGCAGGAACCATCAAAGCCTGTCGACGAGCGAAAATGTCGCCCTCACTAGGAGGACAAATCAGCGACCTGCCATTCGTCGAAGGCGCCGCAGTCAAAAAAGATGACATTCTTCTACAGCTCTGGAATGAAGATTTGCGCGCTGAGATTGCTCATGCAAAAAGCGCATTGAGCGCTGCTCAGGACAATTCACGAGCCATGTGTTTACAGGCGGCTAACGCCAAACGAACTGCGGACCGGTCATATAAACTCAATCAGAGTGGACACGTATCCAAACAGGAGTATGACCGGGTCAAATCAGAAGCTGATGCACGCGAAGCCGAATGCAAGGCGACCCGTGCAAACAGGGAAGTTGCAGGGGCCAGTTTGCAAATTGCCAAAACACGCCTGGAACGCACGATATTGTACGCGCCTTTTGACGGCGTGATTGCCAACATCAATGGTGAATTAAATGAGTACGTAACGCCTTCACCACCTGGCATCCAGACGCAGCCAGTTATAGATCTCATCGAACCAGACTGCTTTTACCTGAGCGCTCCCATCGACGAGGTTGACGCCCCTGGAGTTAAACCGGGGATGCCTGCGCGTATAACGCTGGACGCATGGCGGGGAAGACAGTTCAAGGGTGAAGTGACCCGCATTGGCTCCTATGTAATTGACCGCGAAAAACAGGCGCGTACGGTGGATATCGAGCTAAAATTTATCGAAGCAGGAGATATCAGGGCTCTATTGGCCGGCTACAGCGCCGATGTCGATATCATTCTGGAGACTCATCACAATGTTCTGCGCATTCCCAGTGAAGCCATGCTGGATGAAGAGCACGTACTTGTTTTTAACCCGGATACCAACAAGCTCGAACAAAAGACTATCAGCAAAGGCATCGCGAACTGGAATTTCACAGAGATTTCATCAGGGCTGACTGAAGGCGATGCCATCGTCACCTCATTGGGTGATGAAGGCGTCAAAGCAGGCGTCCTGGCAAAGATTGCTGACAAAACCAGCAATGATTAAGCTGCGTGATATATGCCGAAATTTTCAGGTAGGTGATGAAACGGTACACGCGCTGGATCACGTCACTCTGGATATTTCACAGGGTGACTACATCAGCGTCATGGGGCCATCGGGTTCCGGGAAATCCACCTTGCTCAATATGCTTGGCCTGCTGGATATGCCAAACTCGGGCAATTACCTGTTTGAGAGCAGGGAGCTAACAACACTCTCTGAGGAAAAACGCGCTCGTTTCCGGCGAGAAAAAATCGGTTTTATTTTCCAGTCCTTTCATCTGGTACCGCGCCTGACCGCGGCTGGTAATCTTGAACTGCCGTTAATGCTGACCGGGATGCTGCCAGCCAAACGTCATGGTCTTGTGCAGCAGGCACTCGAATCAGTCGGTCTGGAAGATCGCGCCCAGCACTTACCGAAGCAACTTTCCGGCGGACAGCAGCAACGCGTCGCCATCGCCCGCGCTACGATCATGAAGCCGCCGCTTTTACTCGCCGATGAACCCACCGGTAACCTCGACACACACTCGGGAGAGGATGTTATTAAAACATTAGAGGAGTTGAATCAATCCGGCATCACTCTGATTGTCGTCACCCATGATCTGGATCTGGGCCAGCGCGCCCGGCGTCAAATCCGTATGGTCGACGGCAAAGTCACAGACGACATAGCATGAGATCTTTAGACAGCCTTAATTACAGCCAGCACGCGCTCAGGTCTTACCCCACAAGGACTGCTCTGATCCTGCTGGCAATGGCCATAGGTGTGGCTTCGGTTGTTATCCTGACCTCTTTGGGAGAAGGAGCGCGTCACTATGTCACCAACCAGTTCCGCACTCTGGGCACCCATCTGCTGTTCATTCTACCTGGGCGCAGTGAAACAACCGGTGGCCTGCCGCCTTTGCTGGGAACCTCGCCCCGCGACCTGACCATCAATGACGCGATGGCTTTGAAACAAAGCCCGGCGATTCGTTATGTGGCGCCCGTGGTACTGGGCGCTGCTCCAGTTTCCCATGGGTCACGCGAACGCGAAGTTACGGTGCTGGGTACCAGCAGCGATATGCAGCCAGTTATGGAACTCAAAATACTCAGGGGCGACTTCCTCCCAGCAGGAAATCCGCGTATCGGCAGCTCCGTCTGTGTACTCGGCGAAAAACTCTATCATGAACTTTTTGAACACAGGAATCCTGTCGGCGAGTGGCTGCATATTGGTGAATACCGCTACCGCGTCATCGGTGTGCTCGGCTCCAAAGGGCAAACGATCGGCATGGACATGAGCGATGCGATTATCATCCCTGTCGCCAGTGCCCAGACCATGTTCAATAAACCATCGCTGTATCGCATCATGATCAAAGCGAGTCATCAGGGAGCGCTGGATCGTGCAAAAAAGGACGTACTGCGCATCATCCGCCTGCGCCATGAAGGCGAGGATGACGTCACCGTTATTCGTCAGGACGCACTCATCGGAACCTTCGATGATATTCTTAAAACCCTCACATGGGTGGTCGCAGGTATCGCAGCGATCAGTCTCATCGTCGCCGGCATCCTGATCATGAACGTGATGCTGGTTTCCGTCAGCCAGCGGAGGGCTGAAATCGGCCTGCTGAAAGCGCTAGGCGCACCGACCCGACAGGTGCTGACTTTGTTTTTAATCGAAGCATTGATGCTGTCTCTGGCCGGTGGTTTCATCGGGCTGGGTATCGGTTTTGCCGGCGCCGGAGCATTGAGTCACTGGCTCCCGGATTTTCCGGTACAGATTCCACTCTGGTCCGTCATCGCCGCGCTGCTGGTAACACTGGTGACCGGACTGCTGTTCGGGATGATTCCTGCCAGACAGGCCGCAAAACTTGACCCCGTCATCGCCTTGTCGGGAAAGTAATATTACTTCAATATGCGTACCGCTGATTACATCCTGCTCGCAGCCACCAGCCTGAAATTTAACCGCATGCGGAGCTTCCTCACTGCGCTGGGAATTACCGTGGGCATTGCCGCTGTTGTATTGCTGACTTCTCTGGGCGGTGGTGCCCGCGAATACATCCTCGGACAATTCAGCCAGTTCGGCGCGCATATCATCGCAATCAACCCTGGCAAGACCAGCACGGTCGGGATTTCCGGCGCCCTGATCAGCAATGTGCGCCCGCTTTCACTGGACGACGCCATCAGTCTTGAACAACTCAACGGCGTCCTCACCGCTGTACCTGCGGTGCAGGGTAATTTACCAGTAGAAGCAGGCAACCGTAGCCGTTGGACAATGGTTCTAGGCGTCAATCACCAGGCTCCACAAACCTGGCAATTCAAAGTGGCGCAGGGACAGTTTCTGCCGGATGAACCCCCCGAACAGGCGCGCAATCTCGCCGTTATCGGCCATAAAATCAAACAGGAATTATTTCCGGATATCAACCCACTCGGCAAACGCATCCGCATCGGTCAGGAGCGCTACCGGGTAATCGGCGTGATGGAGGAAAAAGGTCAGATCCTCGGCATTGACATGGACGATGCTGTATATATTCCAGCGAATCGTGGTATGGCGCTGTTCAATCAGGAAAGTCTGATGGAAATCGACATACTCTACCGGGCCGGCTGGAATGAAGACCGGCTGGTCAAGGCCATCAAAAAACACCTCATCCGGCGACATGGCGCCGAAGATTTTACTATCAACACCCAGAGCGACATACTCGGCACACTGGGTTCCATCCTGGACATACTCACCGCTGTAGTCGCCGGACTGGGCAGCATCTCGCTGATCGTCGGCGGAGTCGGGATCTTCACCATCATGAGCATTGCCGTTAACGAACGCATCCGTGAAATCGGCCTGCTACGGGCATTGGGTGCATCGCGAGCACAGGTCACCTGGCTGTTCCTGCTTGAGGCCGCCATCCTTTCCGGTCTCGGAGGAATCGTCGGTATGCTGACCGGCCTGAGTATTGCCTGGCTGCTGCATGCTTTCATCCCTGCCCTGCCTGTCAACGTCGAATGGAATTATGTTTTGCTGGCTGAACTTACCGCCATCTTAACCGGGATGGTTGCAGGCCTCCTGCCCGCCCGTCGTGCGGCTACATTGCCACCGGTAGACGCATTGCGAAACGAATGAAATCCTCAGACTGAAGATCTCTACGTTATTTTTTATCCTGAATTGAATACCAGCACAAAGCTCACAGGGACTGCCGTTGCAATGCTGGGCAAACTGGCGATTTCGCGCAATTTTTCGACACCAGCTACTAACTTAAAATCCGCTACGTTGATAATGACAGGCTTGAGACTGGTTACCAGTAACTGGTCTCCAACCCATGCCGCAACAGCCTCAACCATAATCGTATTTTTCATACCATGCAGATCAAGCGTAGCCTCAGCATTAATCTTCTTGATTTCACCCGCGGTATCACTTTCACCAAGCTGCGCTGTAAGAACAGCTTTTGGAAACTTTAAGGTTTCAAACAACAGCTCTTTCATGCGTTGATCGCGGATTTCAATATTAGTATCAACACTGTTCAAATCTATAGTAATCCTGAGATCGCCTGCATCACTTAAGGAACCCGAGATGCTATTGAAAGTATGCACTTCACCAGCGATAGATTTTTTTACAGACACAAAGCTGATTGTAGAGTTGCCGCCATCCAGCGTCATCTCAGCAAAAGCTGTATGAGACAACACAGCCACTACCATCAGTATTAAAATTAAATGTTTGTTAAACATGTATCACTCCTTTGAGCTTGATCTACCTATATGTTAACGCCCTATAAGTAGTTAAATCCCCTGTTTATTTTCTGGCTGTCGCTATAAGCTCCTGACAAATGAACTCGTTACTCTGGAACAGACTCAGCTTAGACCCCACAAGTCGTTTCAAGCAACTGTTGACCACAATGCAGGCCGTAAGTTACGGCCTGCACACTCCGTTGAATTCTCTTATAAGATCTATTGCGGCAGCAGCTCCACCCTTCGGTTCATGGCTCTA
>Ga0190283_1001190_pt1 | contig 12166 bp, 13 predicted proteins | sample 48691801_MG_FD_161669 | JGI IMG/M metagenome (GOLD analysis project Ga0190283, IMG submission 161669) | Hydrothermal vent microbial mat bacterial communities from Southern Trench, Guaymas Basin, Mexico - 4869-18-0-1_MG | ecosystem: Environmental > Aquatic > Marine > Hydrothermal vents >...
CACTCCCATTATCAGGTTGCCTGCCAGCATTCCCAGACCGCCAGTGGTCATAATGGCTCCGAGGACAGCGGCAGAAGCGAAAGAAAGTACCAGCAGTGTAACCAGCATTCCCACGGATGCCGAGAAAAAGTTCGTGGCCGCAAAGAAAATCAGCAGTCCGAACAGTCCGGGGCGGGCAGTAATGTAGAGCCAGCCATAAACTGCCTCTCGTAGTACCGAGCCTTTTCCGGATTCCCCGACCGAAGTTTTTTCGATATCGGGAATCCGGACGATCATCAGGGTCGTAACCGCGAAAATGAAGGTCGCAAAATCAATCAGTATGACTCCCTGAATATGTATGATGCCCATCAGCACACCTGCTATTACAGGTGATGCAAGCTGGGCCACGGCTTCTCCGGAACGCGTCATACCGCTGGCCCTGCCGAGATGCTGTTTGGGCACCAGCAGGGTTGTCGCCGCGCTGAAAGCCGGCCAAATCCTGTGTCTGAGCCAGACTCAGTTCCGCCAGATCAATGGGCAATCCCACATTGAACGGGGACTGGCTCAGTTTTATAATTGTTTGGAGAATGTTTTCAACCATAAGTCCCTCATTATTTGAATAGTGATTTTAAAAAACTATTCTGGTTTCCAGAGCTTCTGCCTATGAACGCATTCAGCGAGGCTCTGCCTCATAAGTCCCGAAATTCCTGGGATCAAAATCCTCTCTGTTCAGAATCCGGGTCATTCCTCCCCTCAGACAGATCCGGCCGAACGTGCAGGTTTAGCTTTGTGCCCCGGGTTTAAGCTTTGTGTCCCTCTGTGCCCCCTTTGTGTCCTCTGTGGTTAAAAAGGTGCGACGCAGGGCTTGGGGATTTCCTGTCTTTGGGCGTAAAAACCTTCCATCTAACTGTCTCAGTTACACTCAGGCTGTCGGATTGTCAAGATTTTATATGGGAAAATTCTGTGTCAGTAAAAAAAATATCATTTTATTGTTGACAAACTTTACAAAATTTACTAAATGCTGTTTACCTTATATTAAGGGCATGAATCGTCAGGCAGGGCAGATGAATTTCTGAGTCGCTGATGACATGCATGTCAGTGCCATAATTTTTTTACAAGTTTTTACAAAAATATGGCTATGGGAATCAATATTGCTTATGATGTGCAAGGATTTTTTTCTGGGCATTATGATGATCTGAGTTCCAACGGGGCAGTAGAGTTGTTCCTAAATAAGCTTTTTTTGGGCTTTAAAACTTTTAACCATTTGTTTTTATTGAGTCAGTATTTATTTAGGAACAACTCTAGTGTATAAAGTGAAAAAAGGGGACTATCTGGATATGATTGCCAATAAAATAGGTATTTCAGCTGCAGACATCGCCCGTGCAAACGACCTTTCAGACAAAAATAAAATCTATCCGGGGCAGGAGCTTAAAATCCCCTGACATTTTTTTACATATTTTACAAAAGAATGTGATTTTCTCTTGACAAAATTTACAATAACGGTTAAACAGGATGTTAATTCATTTGTAACCTAAAGGCCGGAGGAGTATTTTCATCTCTGACAAAGGGCACACAGAATTTTGCAATGATTAAGGAAAACGCTTTGAAAAAAGAAACAAAACACTACCTGTCAACCGATGATGTTGCCTATGCGCTGGGCGTTTCCCGTCCGACCGTAATCAGTTATATAAAGCAGGACCGGATAAAAGCCCTTCAAACTGGCAAAGCATATAAAATCCCCCCCGAGGCTCTTGCTGATTTTGCAGGCAGACAGGGAATGTCCGAAAATCCGCTTGCTGTTTTGGCAAAACGCAACGGAAATTCAAAAAAGACGGTTTCCCTTGAGACAGCAGATGTAAAAATCAGGAAATCATCACGCGGGGATCAGTCTTCACCGATTCGTGAAAATTCGGACGCACTTTATTTTCTTTCCATCCACCTGCATGATGCGAGTAATGAACTGGTTTACCGGGTCAGGGAATCTTATCTCATTATTGGCCGGAGCCATCTTGCAACCCTGTCCATTCAGGACCCTTATGTGTCCAATATTCATGCAACCCTGACTTATGAAAAAGGTTTTATCAGATTGAAAGACGAAAGCACCAACGGAATTCAGATCGGAGATATTTGTTTGAAATTCGGAGAGAGCAGACAACTCGGAGATGGTGATGAGTTCATGGTGGGCAATTCACTTTTGAAAATCCTTTCTCCTCATAAAATTGACCGGTATTTTACACTTTAACAACAATATTATCCGGAGTGCAAAACTTGTTTTGCAAGTCATGCCGGGCAGAAGTCTGAATTCCGGGGACTCGCAAAGCAAGCTTTGCACTCCGGCCTGACTGGTGATGAATCATGTTACTCAAAGAAAACGATGTCATAAACGGCAAAACAGGAACCTTTCAGGTGCAGGCAAAGATCGGCAGTGAATCTGCTTTTGGTGCAATTTTCAAGGCCCTTGATGATGCCGGAAACCCTGTGGTGATCAAACAGCTCCTGGGGGCCACCCATATTTCCCAGAATGTGGGCATGGATTATGATTATGTCCGCTCCACTTTTGAGAGAGAGGCCAAAATACTGTTGGAGCATAACAATCCCCAGATTGTCAAAGCCTATGATTTTTTTGACCGGGATGATGATCTTTTTGTGGTCATGGAGTTCATCAACGGAGAGGACCTGGACCAGGTACTGATCCGACATATAGACGAAAACAATGACATGCCCTTTTCAGAGGAGGAAACCGTTCCCATAGGAATAGAGATTTGCAACGTCATCCATTCCATCCACCAGTTGCCGGGACAGATACAAAGAGAACGGTGTCATTGAAATCCGTCCCGAGTTAAACGAAAAACAAAAAAAGCTTGCAAAGAACACCTTGTATTTAATGATTAGTTGGTATATCCTTACGGTCTTAATCTTCATTTTGGCAGTCTGCTGTCCGAACTCGGATTTTCAGAATTAAGGGATTGCGCGGATTTGCAACAGACTGATCTTTTGACCATAAGAAGCATGGTTCAGATATATGGCTGAAACAACAAAATTTCGGTGACATTTAAAAAAACTTGTTTTGATTATAAACATCTGATATGAAATTAGATGTTTTTTTGGTAAAATATATTTCAGGATTTTTGAAATTTATTCAATTATCTTTCTGAAATCCAAGTATAAAAAAAAGAGACTTATATAAATGAATCCCTCAGTTCTTATTCCTACCCCCGATGCCATCCCCGTTCCCTGAGGATGGTTCAAGTGTTTCCTTATCCTGACGTTTATCCACATGAACGCCATGATCGGCAACGCAGTCATGGGTCGGCCTTGCCAGTTGTGCAAAACCGCCTGAAGGCGGAACTACGAACTGACTGACAATCTTTTTGTTAAACACTATATCAACAAACTTGAAGGATAAAAAATAATGATACGCCAACTGTTTTCAAAATTTTTCGGTAAATCGGAAACTTTGGAAAAAGAAACCGATGATGTCGTCATATTTGCCAGGACAATTGAGAAACTCATTGACGAGACTTCCTTGGAGATATTCAGAAAATACAACGAGACGTTGTTAGCGGAATCAAATATCTATATTGTCCCCGCAGTCTGGGGAGCCATGAAAGAAGGTGAACTCACCGCGACACAAAAAGAAATTCACGCCAGGATATACCCTGTCATCAAGAAAATCCTTGAGGCATTATATCAGGAAAGCATGAGTCCTGACCAGAAATTCGCCATAGGATATCTTGTAAGGGGCCTCTTTATCTCAAAGACAATTTATATGATTGAATTTTATAAGAATTTGTCCGGAAGTCAGGTAAGCATCGGCGGTGGGCAGTCCACGGACTTGAAGGATATCGAAATCTTGGGACGTGCCTAAGTATCAGCAGATCGTGAACTTATAGATATTCAGAATTTTTCCTCGGATATCCAATTAATTAATTAAAAGACCCAATACATTGCAGTACCCCTCTGAAAATTCTGTTTGATGATGAGCGGAAAAATCGCCCGGCATTCTGTTGCATCGCCCGGCTCGGATTGCCAAGGACGGCAACGCAGTCACCACTTCCAATGAAATCATCGGAGCCGAGACAGAAATTGTCCCAAATGTACGCCAGCCTACTTGTCTTTCCAATAAAAAATACTGAGAAGCAGGCCCCCGGCAAAAGCGACAAAAGCACTTACCAGGAACAACCCGGACGAACCTGTAAGCTCATACAGATAGCCGTTGAGAAAAAAACCGACCATCATCCCCAAGCCGTAAGTTACAGCATTGTTTAAAGCCTGCCCTGTTGTCTTAGCCTCATCAGCGCTCAATGAGTCAATGTAGAGGATGCTGGCAATATGAAATGTTCCGTAGGTAAACGCATGGGACATTTGTGAGATCAGAATGAGAGCGGGAGAAGTGGCGAGAAAAAGGACAGTCCATCGCAGCGCGGCCGCCATAAACGAAAATATCAGGACATTTTCAATGGAGAATCGTCTGAATATTCTGTCCGAATTGATCATCGTCAGAATTTCCGAGGCAGATGCCAGTGCCCAGATAACGCCGATAAATGTGCTTCCATACCCCAGCCCCTCAAGATGTATGGAAAAAAAGCCATAATAGGCTCCGTGACTCACCAGCATCAGAAAGGCGCAGAACAGGAAAAAAATCGTATGTCTTTTCGTCTTCCGGCCCTGATCTCCGGTCCGGATGAGCGAAAAAGAGGTCCTGCCGGCAACTTTGATATTAGGGATTCTGAGCGAAAAAAAGGCCTGCAGCAAAGACCCTCCAAGAATCAGTACAAGGATTATTTTCAGAGAATAAAGGTCAATGATTTTGCCAAGCACGGTGACCACGACAATAAAGGCGATGGTTCCCCACACCCTGACGCTTCCATAGTTTTTTTTCTCCCTGCCCAGCACGTCCATGGCAAAGGCTTCCATAAAAGAGATGATCGGCGCATGGAATATGCCATAGCAGGTCATAATGACAAGCATTGTCCGAAAATCAGTTGTGAAGAGGAAGAAAATCCATATTGCCGCACTTATGAAATTGCAGGCGATGAATATGGGTCTTCTGGCCTGAAAGCGGTCTGCCAGTCTCCCCCATATCAGACTGAACACCACCATCACCACAGACCTCAAAGCGGACAGAACGCCGATCTGGAAGCCGGTGAAGTCAAGATGATAGCAGTATAAGTTAAAATATGGCAGGGAAATGCCCATAACGCCAAAATACAGAAAATATTGGGAGCTTATTACGAATTTAAACGAACTCCTTTGTTTTTTATCCATATCTGTATTATATGACATTGATATGCAGAATGCAATTTTTTTGAATTCTGAGTCGGGATTCTGGCATCCCTGACACTGGCTTCTTCGTGTTCTTCGTGGATCCATGAAGGATACAGATTCAGGAACGGGCCCAGTTCCCGGTCAGAAAAATTGAGTCAGAAAGGCCATTTTCAGACGACCGCTTGGCGGACGGGGTTTGCAACCCCGTCCGCAATGTTCTGTGTGTAATAAATCCGTGCATATCAGTGCATCTGTGTTGTTCATTTTGGTTACACTCAAATCATTTTGACATTCCAGAATAAATTTACAACCATCCTTCTTCGACTCCGTGGCAGGCAATGCGGGTTCTCGAATCCAGACGGTCAAGTTTGGGAATTTCCTGTTTGCAGCGATCTCTGGCATATACGCACCGACCATGGAAAACACACCCGGAGGGAAGATTGATCGGTGTGGGAACCTCTCCCTTCAGTTTGACATGCTTGGGTCTTTTATGCCCGAGCTTGGGAATGGCACTGAGAAGCGCCTGGGTATAAGGATGACGCGGAGATGCAAAGAGGTCTTCCGCGGGTGCCACTTCACACAGACTGCCCAGATACATCACCGCGACGCGTGTGCTGATATGCTCCACAACAGACAGGTCATGGGTGATGAACATATAAGTAAGGCCCCGTTTTTCCTGTGCGTCCATCATCAGGTTGAGTATCTGGGCCTGAATGGAAACATCCAGCGCGGAAATCGGCTCATCCGCCACAATAAAGTCAGGATCAACCATCAGTGCGCGGGCGATGCTGATGCGCTGGCGCTGTCCCCCGGAAAATTCATGGGGATAGCGATCCATCCATTTGGCATCCAGCCCCACCTGTCCCATGACTTCCGCGACCTTGTCTTTCACCTCGCTCTGGGAAATATTCCTATTGTGAAAGACAACCGGCTCCTCAAGCGTCTGCCGCACCTTCATACGGGGATTCAGAGACGCATAAGGATCCTGAAAGATCATCTGCATTTTGGAACGATAGGGGAGCATCTGTTGTGAGGTGAGGTTGTCAATCCTGTCATCCCGGTAATGAATTTCTCCGCTGTTGGGAGGATAAAGCCCGATGGTGGTCCGGGCCAGCGTTGATTTCCCGCAGCCGCTTTCTCCCACCACACTGAACGTCTCCCCCGGGTAAATTGTGAAACTGACATCATTGACAGCCTTTACTGTGACCTGCTTCCGAACAACCCGCCCTTTTTCAAGCGAGAGTTGTTCCAGCAGGCCGCCGGAAATATCGAAATGCTTTACAACATTCTTTATGTCTAATAATTTGTCATTTGTCATTTGTTATCTTTCATTTCTCGACAGTGAAAAGTCATAGTAAAAAGTTCAACCCTCTCCATTTTGCAATATCTGACCGGTCTCGTCTCTATGTTGCTCAACTGAATTTTGAAGTGCCGCACGATGATTCGCCGCACCTGCTCCCAATACTGCCGAAAATTGAGAGTTTTTTCGGTTTTGGCTGAATGGGGATTCATCAGCCAATCTCATACGCCTGGATTCCAAAGATTGACAGGAGCTTTGCCGAGTATGTCATCCAAAGACGGCAGTTTGTCAAGACACATCCTTCAGAACGGCAGGCAGTCTCCCGACACTTGCCCCCGCCTCCCTGTCAGCGGAAACCGCAAATCCGTCAACGAGATTTTCCAGAAATTCCTCATGGCGGAAAAATCGCTTCATAAGGCATTCCGGGAAGAATGGATTCCTCATGGCTGATATGACAGGAATCACTTTGCCGAACCTCTTTGGAAACAGTACACCCCTTATGATGCCCGGCCCGACGCACAACTGTGCTGCGGCTTTTCTCAGATTGACAGGCTTTTTCAGGCAGCTATGGGAATCGGCGGCTTCTCAACAAGAGCAATCGGAACCGCATCGGCTGATGACGGAGTATAGACCGATATTCTCAGTATCTGACTGACTGGCGGCTTTGTTATGATTTCAGCAACTGTATCTCTCCAGGACTGTTCCAGTTCGTCAAGCCCGGTCAGAGGATAGTTGCGGGGTCCCAGTTCTTCCAATTGCAGGAGCACTGAGATATCCATCAGGGTCAGTCCGACCGCACGTTTTTCAGAACGGCTGAAACGCAGCAGAATGTTGTCGTTCAGTTCGACAGCCGTCTCCGCTTTCTCACCGGGAGAAAAGGAAATATAAAGAATATCGCATTCCCTGTCATAAGTATAGACCGTTTCTCTGCTCATACGTCATCCTTTCAGGCGGATATGTTTGAAAAATGCTGTTGCGACAAAATTGTTCGGCACGGTTTCCCCGTTTCTGCCAATATTGAAACCGAAAAGGACAATGGCAACAATATGATTCACAACATGAGGCAGATCACCGAACAGGTGATAATATCTGTATTTACGGGGATTAAGGGGTTCCTGTCTTCTTTTGCCCTTTCTGAGCGTTGTCCTCAGATATTCCTCATAATCACTCATTTCAGGATGATTTGATTCATCAGTGATATGAAGCCATCGCTCCCGGGTCAGATATATGAGGTTTCCGTATCTGTCGCTGACAGTCCAGCGTATGTTCTGTTCTGATGTTACCATAAGATTTCCATTTTGCAACCTGCCGCCATTTCCGGAACGGCCGTTCCCGCCGTCCGCTCCGGCAGGTCAGACACCGGCTCCGAAAGAGAACGCAGAAATTCGGGAGCAAAATCGGCCCCGTTTTCCCATTCCACCGTATTTGCCGAAATATGAAACTTCTTAAAATACTCTTTCTCTTTCAAAGGTATGAATATGGCTTGGTCCAATTCATTTTCCAAATCCGCAAGCTTTTTTGCGTTGTCATTGAATCAGTCTCAGGCCGCCTCTTTTGCTGATTTTGTAGGGCTTCATGGCAAGCCTGTCTTTCACAAGATTCGGATGACCCGGAATACGGTTTCGCCCTCTCGGAAAACAGGCAGGATTTTCGCCGCATACACCCGCCCAATTCCCGGTATCCTGAATTCAACTTGACACGAGCAGCATCCGGTTAAATGGTCATCTGCTGACATTGGATAACCTCATCCAGCATATCGGTGACACACTGATTAAGACTCTTACCCTCAGCCGCCGCCCTTGCCGCTATTTCAGCATGCAGTTCCGGCGGAATGCCCACATCGAATCTGCCGGAGTATTCCTTATACGGATTAATATCCTCCTCTCTGCACATATCAAGAAACACCCTGAGAGAGATTCTGCCCTCTTCCCTGAGCGTTTCAATGTCTGCCGCGTAAAAATCGGCTCCTCCGCTGAGACCGACAAACTCGCCACGGAACCTTCCAAGCACAGGATCGTATCTGATGACAGCTTTGCAGCCATCTATTTCCATTATATCCACCATGGTCTCACTCCGTTTCTCTCCGGCCATTTCCGAATAGCTGAAACTGCTCCCTTGTCAGTGTCCGGTGAGGGGGCCACGCAACCGTGCTGCCGCGGGCACGCTGTGTGCTCTGTCGATGCCAGGGCGTTGCAGAGGGGTCAAAAAGCAATCACCGTTGGATCAGATATTTATTTTCAATTGTTGTTGAATCGTTTTATATACTCTGTAAGACAATTTGGTGTGATGGCTGAAGAAGATAATCTTCCTAACATATTTGATATAGAATCAGAATCAGTAACCAGTAATTTCAGTTGTCCGGCCATTTTTAACTTTTTAGAAAAATATTCAGGTTTTTTATTTACAGCATCATCTTTTAACTTGGATAAAAAAATAAGAAAGAAGAAAAATTCATATTTTCCCCTGAAAAAACATTGCCGATCTGTTCCTTTGAAATATTTTGTCTTTTCTTCAATTACATCTTCAGCTATCTTTACTGAATTTATGAAGTCTTTCTCCAACGATTCAAGGCTGTACTTCTTTTCTACTTTTTCTAATGAGATATGAATTATTTTTGTAATATATTTTTTCGTATCATTCTCTTTAAGATTTAATTTTGACTCTCCGTTTTCTCTTTCAACATCTCTATGGCAGGAAATCCAGGCATTGATCAGGGTTATTGCATTATGAAATTCTTTTTGGCGGTCTTTGAATAATATCAGGCTATTATTAAAATCTTCATCTGCAATATCCAATCCGAATTCTGTTTTAAGGATATTTTGGAAAGTATGTTCATTGGAATATAAATTTTCTACGGAATAACAAGGCGTTTCATAGATAGCCGCCGCCTTTTTCGCTTCTGTGTTCGGATCATTTTTGATAGGAATATCAAAATCCCGATCAGTGAAATACAGGACTCTTATGTTCTTATATTCCGGATGCAATTCAATAATATCGTATAGCTCCGAAACAATACGCTTACCACCGCAAATTAAAAAATGATGTTGCTGTGTCGGAACATCAGAATACATTTCCAATCTTATCCTGTAATATTTGCCATCATCATTGCCTTCAAAAAAGCAGTACAGGTCCGATGTGTCAGGATCAAAATCAATAAATCGTTTAAATACTGGTGCGGCTTTTCTGGAATACCTTCTTAATAACTCAACCCTGTTCATTTTTCAGAACCATTTTTTTCATATATTTTCAGGTCTTTTGCATATTTTACCAAATCATTTTCAAATATGAAAGGTGAATGGGTCACCGCAACTAACAAATCACATCTGTCCGAGTCCAAAACATCGGGTAAAAGCGATTCTTGCCACTCAACTGATAATGAAAGTTCCGGTTCATCAAATAAGAGGATAAAATTTTTTCCTGAAAAATCCAAATATACTTTTGAGAATAACGATATGATCTGCTTTTCTCCGGATGATAATTTACTGAGTTCAATAATGTTTCTGTCTCTTGTTTTGACAACAGAAATTCTTCCGGTCCGTTCATCATAAACCACTTTTTTATCTTGGCTGAGATATTTATTGCATATATCAGCAAATTTCTTTATCCTGTTATCTTTATCAGCCTGTTTATCATAAATTTTTATTATGCTGGCGAGGAAATAAAGTAAAGCCTGGTACTTTTTCTCTTTAAATATCTTTTCGGATTCAACTAATGAATATATATTATTTTTTTTAATCTCAACAGGCAGCATCTCACCTCTGATATTTTCGAGTCTTTCAAGTATGGTTTCCAACTTGTCCAATTTGGATTTGATATCATCTTTTTCATTTTGTGTAATAGACGGAATTCCGTCCATTAACTGATTAAGCATATTCGTTGTTATTTCTGAAACCCCTGTGATAGTAGAATGTTCTATTTCTTTTTCAATTTCTTCAAATCTTTTTATCACATCTTTCATGCCAAATTGAATCAGGGTGCTTTTCTTATTTATTATCAACTCATCTCGTTCAGATATCCCTAATCTGTGCAAATCTTCTTCTATTCTTCGATAAGTTGGAAAATACAGAATATTTTGACTGATATTCCTTTTAATGATACTTTTATATCCTGAAAATATATCAGAAGAATAAAAATAATCACTGTACATTTCCACAGCTCTTGATAAGGCATGCATGATATCAGAGGGAGTGGAAGGGCTTTTATGAAGATGGTCTTGAATTATTGCCTCAGCCTCGACATATAAATCTTGCTTTATTAAATTGCAAAGATTGATTGTCTCATCTTCGCCTATATTTTTTGACAAATATCTTACCACGCGAGTTCTTTTTAAAGGCAGAGAATCGGAATCAACAATTTTATTTAGTATTTCATGATCTATTATTATTTTTTCATCAGTTGATTCAAATTCTAATATGATTGATTCAAAATCAAGCTCTTTAAGGTTTGAGTACCTGTCAGAAATTATTGAATATAATGCATTTAACAGGGTTGTTTTCCCTCCCCCGTTGCCAGCCACCAATATTAATGCATTATGTTCAAAAGGGATTTCAATATCTTTTATCCCAAATAGCTTGTTAATTTTTAAAGATTTTATTTTACTCTCATTTGGCTTGAAATCTTTACTTATTTGATTATACATATTTTTAACCTTTTCTGAATCCTGATCCACTTGGTTCTTCTTTATTGAGTTCCGTCAAGACATCTTGACTCTTGTTCCAAAATGTTCATAAGGCAGATCACAATCATCGGTGAAAAATTCAGTAAGCTCCGGCCCCGTTCGATAGACAAAATTCGTCCATTCAAAACCTCCTACAGCCCCATGACCACCGCAAATCATCTCCGCTAATTTCTTGACAATACGTTTTGACAATTTCATTTATTTATTTTTGTTTTTTGATAAAATTTGAGGGGTTATAGTAGTGTAAGTTAATCATGTTACCCGCTAATCATTGAGGACAAGCGGTACCCCGAAGGTGCTCCTGATCTAAAAAAATATGCTGACAGACTGCTTTTCCGTAATTATACAGAACTACTTCATCAGGCTAAAATTTTGGAGCCAGTATTCTGTTTTATTGGGGCTGAAGCCGCTGACTTTGCCTTTAAGTTTACTATTCAGATCATCCAGAGAATTATATGGACGATATTTGGCTATTGACTTTGCAGACACAGGCCCGATCCCGTTGATATCTCTCAATTTTGACTGCTCATTATTCAGAAAATCCAGAAAAGCCTGCACATCTTCAGATGAAATCGGTTTCTTCTCTGCTATCTTCTTTTTCGGTTTAACATATTCCAAAATTTGCTGAATTTGCACTTCCTGCTGATCAAATTTTTGGTTAAATGCCCTTTCCAGATTCGCTGTCTTTTGATCAAGCGTATTTTCCAAAATTTCTATCTTCTTTGAAAGAAGGCTGATATCAGCAGATTGAGACGGTTCAGGGTGATTTTCTCCTGAATCCTGAATTGCATGAATCTCCTCGCCAGATTCTTTCTCTGCAAACAACTTGACAAGCTCAAGTATGGCCGCTTCCTTTTCAGGAGCCTTGTCAGTAGGTGTGAGAAGAAATACGCTGGTCATATGACATCTTTTTAAATCTAATTCTCTTGCTTTAACAGCAA
>Ga0190283_1001196_pt1 | contig 12123 bp, 12 predicted proteins | sample 48691801_MG_FD_161669 | JGI IMG/M metagenome (GOLD analysis project Ga0190283, IMG submission 161669) | Hydrothermal vent microbial mat bacterial communities from Southern Trench, Guaymas Basin, Mexico - 4869-18-0-1_MG | ecosystem: Environmental > Aquatic > Marine > Hydrothermal vents >...
CCTTTTTTGACCCCTTTTTGACCCCTTTTCGTCATCGCCTGCGGCGGCATAACTTTTCCGAACGGCGTGAAAATTATTCGAAGGAGAAGCGGTGTTGGGAAAGGCCCTGCTCGTCGCGCATGGTGATGAGTTGCTGCTGGAGCGCTTCGTTAACAACCACACCTTTTTCTTTGCGGTCGAGCCAGGCGAGATGTTCTTTTTCGCCGGCGGTGTAGATCTGTTCCGCGCCGGGCGCTTTTTGTGATCCGCGCAGTTCACGCAGAATGTCGCCGGCGGTTTTTTTGAAAGCGGCGAGGTCGCAGAAGTTTTCGATATTCATGGCGAGGAAAAAGTGTCCGAGGGCGTAGGGCCGGCGGGTTCCGTCGTCGGCCAGTCCGCTTAGCTGCTTGAGGAACGCGCCCTGCTGAAGGGCCGCGGAGAGCAGTTCGACGACCGCGGCGAAGCCGTAGCCTTTGTATCCGCCGGTTTCCTCGCTGATGCCGCCAATCGGGGCCAGCGCGGCTTCGCCGGAAACGAGGTCTTTGAGAATCTGTTTCGAATCGGTTTTGGTCTGCCCATCGCGACCGATGACGAGGCCGGGCGGGCAGTCTTTGCCTTCGCGCGCGTACTGTTCAATTTTGCCGCGCTGGATGATGGAGGTGGCGTAGTCGTTGGTGAAGGGGAACTCTTCGTCGGTGGGCATACCAAAAACGAGAGGGTTGGTTCCGAGCATGTTTTCGACGCCGAAGGTGGGGGCGATGGAGGGCCGCGCGTTGGTGCCGGTGAGGCCAATCATTCCGGCTTTGCAGGCCATTATGGGATAGTACGCGGCGAAGCCGTAGTGGGTGGAGTTGCGGGCAACGACCATGCCGAGACCGAAGGTGCGCGCTTTTTCGATAGCCATTTCCATGCAGCGTTTGCTGACAACCATTCCCATGCCGTGATGTCCGTCTACGACCGCGGTGGCGGCCTGATCGCGAACCAATTCCAGCTCGGTGACGGGCCGCTGGATTTTCTGGTGGACGATGCGGTCGTAGTAGATGGTTTTAAGGCGCCCGATGCCGTGGGAATCTATGCCGCGCCGGTCGGCGGTGATCAGCACGTCGGCACACGTGCGTGCGTCTTCTTCCGGAACGCCGATCGAAACGAATAAGTCGATCATGAATGTCTCGAGCTGGCCAAACGGTACCCGGGTGTTGTGATTCATTTTTATCCTTCCACAATGGATTTGAGAATCTGCTCGAACCGCTGCACGCCGCTTTCAAGAGAATGTTTCTGCTGGATCAGTGTGCGCGCGTTGCGGGCTATGCGCGCGCCCAGGCTGCGGTCTTCCAGCAGCCATTCGACACTTTGTGCAAAAAGAGCGGGGGTGTCGGCGACCAGACAGTTGACGCCGGTCTGCGCCTGAATGCCGTCCATTCCGAGGGAGGTGGAAACCACGGGGAGCCCGGAGGCCATAGCCTCCAGTGTTTTTGTGCGCACGCCGGATCCAAGCCGCGCGGGGGATACAAAAACGCGCGCGCGGTTCCGGTAGGGGCGCAGGTCTTTCACTTTGCCGGTCACGATCACGCCGGGATCCGTGCGCCCGATTTTTTTTATCCGCCGGCTGGGGTCGGCACCCGCAACGTAAAATTTTATTTCGGGGTGGCGGGCACGAAGCCGCGGCCAGATGTTCTGATAGAACCACTCGACTCCGTCGTCATTGGCCGGGTCACCCATATAGCCGGTATGCAGGACGATTGGTTCTTTCGGGATGGGCGGATGCTCCTGCAGGTGGGCGATATCCACACCGGCCGGGACAACGGATACCGCCAGATCCTGCGCATAGTTCTGCAGGGCGAAGCGGTCCTGGGGCGTCAGAACCAGCACGCGATCCGCGCTGCGATACATGTTGAATTCGTACCGTTGCAGGTTGCGGGCCTGCGGCGCGCTTTTAAGATGGGGCCACCACGCAACCCCGCTCAACCGGCTGTACTGTTCAAACGACGTCGTGAGACAACGATGACAGGATATCACCCGGCGGACGGCGGAAAGAAAGGGGTTTTTATATAAATACTGTCCCATCTCGGAAAACTCGGCCACCACGATGTCGTAGTTTTCCTTTTCAACAATATCGCCGACCCCCTTCATCATTTCTTTTGAATACTGCTTCCAGAAAAGGGCCGGGCGCTGCGGCGAAAGGTAGTCATGAAACATACGTATCGCAAGGTTTCGGTTGGGTCGGGGAAAAACATGCAGTGCGGACAGCTTGGGTTTTACGGTTTCGATCTGACTATCCGTGACCTCCGGTGAAATGAAGGAGGCCAACCCCACCTGATGTCCGGCTTTGGCCAGATAACGTATTCGTTGATAGATTATTCGCTGTCCGCCGATAATCCCGGCGTGCGGCAGTTTGTTTGAAAGGAAGAGTATTTTCATGGCCGATGTTGCTCAGTATAGCTCCCGAAGCAGTTCCATAAACTCTTCCGGTGAGAATTCTTCCAGCTTTCGGCCGGAGGATTTCACTCTTCCGTCAATTTGTTTGCATATTTTTTGAAGCGCTGTATGGGTTTCTCCGGATCCCATAACTATTCGATACTGATCAGCCTGTGTAATGCGGATATGCTGATCTTCATTATCAAAACCAACACCCAGCACCCCAACAACACGGATTTGATCTTCACTGTTCACGGATTTTCATCCATTCCCTTCTTGCACAAATCTAAAAATTCTGGCTTATTTTCCACCCTTCTGCCCGATGGTGTAACGGTAGCACGACAGACTCTGAATCTGTTTGTCTAGGTTCAAATCCTAGTCGGGCAGCCAATCCTCTTATGTAACCCGGATCGGCATCAGCACATACAGGAAGGGGACGTTTGTTTTGATCACGCCGGGGCTGAGTTCATCTGACAATTCAAAGAAAATCTCATCAGAATCAAGGTGTCTTAACGGTGCCATTAGAAACCCGGGATTAAACGCGATCGATATTTTTTCCCCGTCATATTTGACTGGCAGCGTCTCGCACGCCTCACCAATTTCCGGACTGTTGGTTACCAGTTCCAGTTTATTTTTTCCAAAATTCAACCGGATTGAAGCGGTCTGGTCGTCGGTAAGCAGGGATACGCGGCGAACCGCAGTCAGCATAGTTTCCCGGTCGATCGCCACCCGCTGTTCGCACTGCGAGGGAATCACCTGTTGAAAATTCGGATAGGTTCCTTCAATCAGTTTTGAAACAATCAGGATGCTGTCGAAGTCAAAAGCTATCTGGGTATCCGAAACCCGAATGCGCAGAATTCCTTCTCCCTGAAGTGTTTTGATGAGTTCGTTGATAGTTTTTGTCGGTACAACCAAATCCGCCTGCGCCTCTTCAGAAAATTCTATTTCCTGTTCGACCAGCGCCAGCCGCCGCCCGTCTGTAGCCACCACCGTCAGTTTTTCATCTTTAAAACTCATCAGTGCGCCGTTCAGAATGTAGCGGGTTTCATCGGTGGAGGCCGCATATGCGCTTTTTTCGAGCATTCCACGAAATACATTCTGATCCAGGGTATACACCGCACTTTCCTCCAACTCGGGTATCGGCGGAAATTCTTCTTCGGGCAGCCCGACCAGCTTGAAAAAAGCCGGCCCGCAGTTGATCGTGGTTACATCCTTGGCATCCACTTCGATATCTACCTGTCCACTGGGCAGCTCGCGGCAAATGCTGAAAAAGCGGCGCGCCGGAAGGGTGGTTCCGCCCGACTCTTTTACTTCCGCCGCTGCATTGGTTTTTACGCAAACCTCCATATCGGTGGTAGTCAGGGAAAAAGAATCTCCCTCTGCTTTGAGAAGTACGTTGGAGAGAATAGGAAGCGTGCTTCGTTGTCCAACAATAGACTGAACTTTTTGAAGTGCTTCCAGCAGGACATCTTTTTCAACTGATATTTTCATTAACAACCCTCCGGAATATATAAGACTATAGATTTATATATATCTATTATTATTAGTACTGTAAATAAGATGACTCGTCATCCTGTTTTTTAATATAACCCCATCTAATCAGCATAGTTAGCATTGTGGATATCATTGTTTAAAACCTAATAGAAATGCTGCAGCCCTGAAAATAAGAGGAAGTTGCTGTTTTTGTGCGCAGGTTATAAACAGGGTTATAAGAAGGATGTTCAAAGTTTACCTCCGGCTTTCTGGGCATTGTGACTGATCCGCTGCTGAAGCAAAGCCAGTGTTTGACGGAGTTTTAAATCTTCATACTGTCGGGTTTTCACCTGTTGGCAGGCATGCACGATGGTGGCGTGATTGCGGTCAAAAGCGTCGCCGATGACCGGAAAGGAACGGTCTGTCATCGTGCGCGATAGATACATGGCCAGCTGTCTCGGCCACGCAATGTTTTTAGGGCGCCTGGGCCCGACAATATCGCTGACACGAAGGTCAAAGTGTTCCGCAACCGTTTTTTGAATATTTTCGATGCTGATCGCATGCTGCTTTTCCTGATCCAGCGTGTCGCGAAGAAGGTATTCCAACTTGGACCGATCCAGCCCTTGTCCGGTCAGGGAAATGAAGGAGGCCACCCGGATCAGCGCGCCCTCCAGCCGGCGGATGTTGGAGGAAATTCGTTCCGCCAGATAAAAAAGGAGCCCCTGGTCAATCGTCAGCGCGAGCTGCTCACATTTTTTACGAAGAATCGCCACCCGGGTTTCAATATCCGGAGTTTCAAGTTCGACCACCAGCCCCCACTCAAAGCGCGACACCAGGCGCGGCGTCAACCCGGAAAGTTCACCGGCCGGCCGGTCCGAAGTCATCACAATCTGTTTATGATTTTCAAAAATGGCATTAAAGGTATGGAAAAACTCCTCCTGCATCCGCTCTTTTCCGGCGAGAAAGTGAACATCATCAATCATCAGCACCTCGACCGTCCGGTATTTTTTCCGGAATTTGGACAGCATATTGGCCTGCAGTGCTTCGATGTACTCATTGGTAAAAGCTTCGCAGGTGGTATAGCAGATTTTTCCGCGCGGATGCTTGGACGCAACAAAGTTGCCGATCGCCTGCATCAGGTGCGTTTTCCCAAGGCCTACGCCGCCGTAAACAAAGAGCGGATTATACGCGCGGGACGGCGACTGTGCTGAAGCGATGGCTGCCGCATGGGCAAACTGGTTGGACGGCCCGACAACAAACGAATCGAACGTATAGTTTTTGTTGAGATTGGTTGGCGTTGCGGAGGCGCGGCGCGCCGGAAGGATCGACGTACCCTTTTCTTTTTTCTCCGTCTTTTCCGAAATCAGATTGTAGTCCACCGCGAGTTCGATCTGGAAGTTTCGCCCGGACGTAACGGCCAGAGCATCCTTAATCAAAGGAAGGTAGTGTTCCTCCAGCCATGACTGATAAAAATCGTTGCCCACCACCAGAACCGCCCGATCTTCCTCCACGCATCGGCACTGGATGACCGCGATCCACTTTTCATAGATGTCGGCCGGGAGGGTTTCTTTCAGGTGATGACAGGCCTGTTCCCAAACCGTATTTTTTTCCTTACGCATCGACACACATCCAGAACAGTTTAAAATCCGTTAACAATTGAGAGGGGGATATCGACAGGTTATCAACAGCAGGTTTGCCCCCTCGCCTTCGCGACAACTGGAAGCTAATAAACCGCCCTCCGAACGGACAGGGGAAAAGCTGGACAGGCTAAAAAAAAACTGAAGAAACACCAGATATAGGTACCGCACAAAAGGGAGACACAAAATAGGGCCTCCAGTTCAGCACAAAAGGGGGGAAGAAAATACGTATATTTTATATAAACATATTCCAAACAGAGCGTTTACGAACATGAAAAAGAAAACACCAGCCCGCATACTTATCAGCAGCGCCCGAACCGCCGCCGACATCCGTTATTTGTGCGGCGCGGAACCCCCTGAGACTGCGGTGTTTATCCAAAAGGGACGCACAAAAAAACTTATCGTTTCTGAAATGGAATTCAGCCGGATGCGCCGTTCCGTCAACCGCGGCATCATCGTTCTTCATCCGAAAATGTTCGGTTCGTCCTGGAAAAAAGGGCCGGCCGACTGGATTAAAAAAGCCGGTGACGAAAAAAGGTTGCACGTCACCGCCGACTTCCCGCTGGGTATTGCCGAAAAACTGCGCCGCGCCGGATACCGGCTGATCGTGTCCAAAGAACCGTCCTGCCCGCAGCGCGAAATAAAATCCGGGGACGAAATTTCCGCAGTGCAGATCGCTCAGCGTGCCGCCGCGATAGCCATGAAGACCGCGATTAAAGAAATCGCTTCCGCGCGAATCGGAAAAGACAAAGTTTTGCGCTGCGGGAAAACCGTTCTTACTGCCGAAGCTGTCCGAGCCGTCATTCACCGCGCCCTTTTCGACCTTGATTGCACCGCACTCGAAACCATTGTCGCCTGCGGCCCGCAGTCTGCTGATCCGCACGAGCGCGGCGAAGGCCCGCTTCTCGCCGGCGAACCGATCGTCATCGATATTTTTCCGAAACACGCAAGTGGCTACTGGGGCGACCTCTCCCGTACGGTTTGCCGCGGCTCCGCGCCCGCAGAACTAAAAAAAATGTACACCGCCGTCAAAGCCGCGCAGGCCGCCACTCTGAAAGCCGTCAAAGCCGGCGCGTGGACCGATGACATCCATGCTACAGCCGCTGCGGAGCTTGATCGGCGCGGATTCGAAACCGACACGGTAAATGGTGCGCCGCAGGGCTTCATTCATGGAACCGGCCACGGAGTCGGGCTTGAAATACACGAAGCCCCGCGGATTTCAGCGGCGGGGCATCAGAACCTGCGCGCGGGCAATGTGGTCACCATCGAACCGGGCCTTTACTACCCCGATATCGGCGGCGTACGCATCGAAGATACCATCGCCGTTACCCGCGCCGGATTCAAATTCCTCGCCCCCTGCCCCAAGAAGCTCGAAATCTGAGCTCTTCTCCCGCGAGAATAAATGCAGCCCTCGAAAGGTAGGGCGCCCCGAAGCTTCGGGGCGCCGCGGACGGCTCGGCGAGCCCTCCCTACCAAGAAGCCCTTTGGGCCCTGCTCAACCGTTTTAACCTCGAAGGAGAGAAAAATCGCTTCATGTATATAAAACCATCTGGACGGCCCAGCTTCTCTTCTTTGCCGTGCTTCACGGTGCCATGGTTTTAACCGCGCTGGGCGTGGCGGTTCCGACGGCGGGAATCATTAACGTTGGCATCGGGCTGCTTTTTATCGTCATTGGCAACTGGCTGGGCAAAGTGCGCAGCAACTTCATCATGGGCGTGCGTACGCCGTGGACGCTGTCGAGCGAGCTTTCCTGGAACAAGACCCACCGGCTGGCCGGCAAACTGTTTGTGGGTGTTGGGCTGGCTCAGATACTCGTTGGGGTTTTCTTTTCCACTCACCCTGCCGCCGCAAAAGTTATGATAACCGGTATAATCCTTTTGGTGCTCGTTCCGGTCACCTACTCCTGGTGGGTCTGGAAAAACGATCCCGACCGGCAGAGCTAAAAAAGAAGTATCCCTCGCAGAGGCACCAGAGAACGCAGAGCGTTTGTACAAAGAGGCAACATCGTCTGCGAGGTAATCATTTTGTAGCCGAGGCCCGAGGCCTCGGTGATTCAGAAAGAGACCCAATCGGAAATCGACAATTTAAAATTCTCTCACAATATTCGCGCCGAGGGCGCGGAGGCGTTCGTCGATCGCTTCGTAGCCGCGGTCGATTACTTGAGCGTTTTCGATCACACTTTCGCCGTCGGCGCAGCAGGCGGCAATGAGCATCGCCATGCCCGCGCGGATATCCGGACTGCTCAGCCGCGCGCCGTGCAGTTTGGACGGGCCGCTGACAACGACGCGGTGCGGGTCGCACTGGATAATGTTGGCGCCCATCGCCATCAGGTTGTCCACGAAGTACATGCGGCTCTCGAAGAGCTTTTCGAAAAAGAGCATCTGCCCGGAGGTCTGCGTCGCCAGCACAATCATCACGCTCATCAGGTCGGAGGGAAATGCAGGCCAGATGCCGTCTTCGATTTTCGGCGTGAAGTTTCCAAGGTCTGGAACAATTTCGCGTGAAGGATTCGAACCTTGGGAAAGCACGCCGCTAACGCCTTTGGCGTCACAAGTTTTGAGCGCCCATTTGACGCCGAGCTTTGAAAACCCTTTTTCGAGTACATTGAGCGTAACGGGGTCGCCCGGATCGGGAATTTCGAGCGCGCCGCCGGTGACGGCGGCAGCGGCAATAAAGCTGCCGACCTCAATATAATCAGGCTGAACGGCGTGTTCCGTGCCGCCGAGCGTCTCGACGCCCGTCACCGTCAGCCGGTTGGTGCCGATGCCGCCGATATCCGCGCCCATTTTCACCAGCAGACGCGCCAGATCCTGCACGTGCGGCTCGCAGGCGGCGTTGAAGATGGTTGTTTCACCTTTGGCGAGCGTTGCGGCCATCAGAATGTTTTCGGTGGCGGTCACACTGGCTTCATCCAGCACCAGGTCGGCGCCTGCCAGGGCCTTGCATTCAAAACGATACGGTGCGGAGTCGTTAATATCGATGCCGAGGGCGCGCAGGCCGTAAAAATGGGTGTCGAGGCGGCGGCGGCCGATCACATCGCCGCCGGGTGAATGAATGAGCACCGAGCCGTGACGGGCGGCCAGCGGCCCGGCCAGCAGGATGGAGGCGCGCACTTTACGGCAGTATTCGGGATCAAGCTCGGTGTTTTTCAGCCCTTTGGCGCAAAGCGTTACACTCCCGCCCTCTTTTTGGACGGATACGCCGAGCGATTCGAGGAGGTCCAGCATTACGCGCACATCCTGAATATCGGGAACATTACAGAGTTTGACCGGCTGATCGGTCAGCGTACACGCGGCGAGCATCGGCAGTACTGCGTTTTTGTTCCCCCGCGGGAGAAACGTTCCGCCGATTGCTTTGCCGCCCTGAATAATGAAACGAGCCATGGCGCAGACCATAAACGCTTTTCCCAAACATTGGAAATTTTTTGCTCGTTTTTCCAAGGTTTGAAACTGGCGGCACCCTCGGCGCTTGGCTAGACTGCGCGGCATGATTCGTCGAACCACCCTTTTTCTCACGGTCGTGCTTCTTGCCGCCTCGGGTTGTGCAAAACAACCGCCGCCCGCGCAGCAAACCCCCGGCCATACAGAACGCCCGGCGCCCGCGCGAGCTGTTCCCGCGACGGGCCTTCCGCCCGCGCAGGAAATCCTTGCGTTTGCCCGTGCGCAGCTTCCTTTGCAGCCGGTTCGCATGACCGGCACGCTGAAAGCGCGCGCGCCTAACGGCCATGTGAAACGCACGCGGAATGTCGAAATGGAGCTCGACTGGGGCGCAAAGCCGGCGCGCGCGACCTACCGCATTCTTGATGAAAAGACCGGGGCCGCTCAGGTCCTGGAAATGGTTTGGAAAAGCAGCGGGCCGGAATACCGGTTTAAAGCAAACGGCGCGCCCGCCGATATGGACCCCAGCACGGAAATAGACGGGCTGGGCCTCACCTGGGCTGATTTGAGCTTTTCATTTCTCTGGGACACCGCAGCACGGACAGAAGGCGCGGCCAAAAAACTGGGGAGTGACTGTTTTGTGCTGACGGTGCCCCGCGCCGGGAAAAAGAGCCTGCGGCTTTGGATCGAGCAGACGACCGGGCGGCTGTTCGGAGCGGAAGAAAAGGATGCGGACGGGACGACGCAAAAAATCATCAAAGTAGTCAGCGTCAAGGAGTTCGATGGACTCTGGATGGTGAAAGACCTCGATATTATCCGACCCGCCGAGGGCGGGCGAACCTCGCTTCGCGTGGATACCGTTACGGTCGAAACAGACTGATTATTCAGGCGTCACAGCTTCCGGAACGGGCTTCGACTCCGGAACGGGTGCGGTGATCGGAGACGGCGCCGGAGTCGGAATCTGTGGCACCGCCGCCGGCTTGGGGGTCAGTTGATCCAACGCAAAAGCGGCGGTTTCCTGCTGTTTTTGGAACAGGCCGAGCAGCACATCCTGATGCACCGAAACCAGCGAGCTCGATTCCAGAATGGCCAGGCTGTTTTTATCCGCTTTAACAGTCACTGCGGCGATGTCCGCCGCCTGTTGCGCCAGCGCGGGTTGAATGAACACGTTGTTATTGGACGCAATCTTTTCGTCGATCAGGTCCTGAACCGCTTTCTGCGATATACAGCCGGTCAGCAGCATGGCTAGAATGAATATAAGTAAAGTTTTCATGATTTTTTCCTCCAGAACGAAAAATATATGCAAAACGGCCGGAAAACAAAGTTTAAAACAGGTAGCGAAAGAGGGCCTGCCTGGCCGAAGCTCTATTCAGAGGGAACGTCCGCCTTCGCCAGAGGCTTTGGCGAGACAGCCTTCGTTTCGTCGCTTCACTCGAAAGCGAAGGCTGGAGCGGGTGATCGGATTCGAACCGACGACAGTCACGTTGGCAACGTGACGCTCTACCACTGAGCTACACCCGCGTCGAGTAGAAGGCTGGCTAGTATGGGAATTCCCGAATCCTTTGCAAGCCAGAATTTTATTGATGTTCATCTGCGCTGATACACCTGCCCGCCATAGCTTGATAAGACGGCGGCGGGTGGTTATTCTTCCGGCATGATTACGCAGGAAAAGTGGGATCGGCTGCGCGAGCGCATGAAGCAGCTCGGCATCCGGGAAGAGGATCTTGCGGAGCAGTTTATCCGCGGATCCGGAAAAGGTGGCCAGAAAGTCAACAAAACCTCCTCCTGCGTACAGCTAAAACACATTTCTTCGGGTCTTGAAGTGAGGTGCCAGCGTTCGCGCCTGCAGGCCTCCAACCGTTATTTCGCGCGCCGCGACCTCTGCGAAAAACTCGAAGAAAAAGTACTCGGCGCGGCCAGCCGCAAGCAGCAGGAGATCGAAAAAATACGCAGGCAGAAGCGCCGACGCTCCCGCCGCGCGAAAAACAAAATGCTCGATGCGAAACATAAACAGGCGGAGAAGAAAGAACGCCGACGCCCGGTAAGCGGGGAATAATAAAGTAGGACAGCCATCCTGGCTGTCTTAGACAGGCTGGAAGCCTGTCCTGCATAGTAGAAAAAATGAAAACCGAAGCCAAACTGCAAAAACTGAATGAAATTTTCCAGAAGCTGGAGCGCGTCGTTGTTGCATTCAGCGGCGGCGTGGACAGCACATTTCTCACTGCTGCTGCGGTGCGCGCCCTCGGCGCGGAAAACGTTCTCGCCGCCACCGCAGTGTCTGCCACGCTCACCGATGACGAAAAAGCCGAGGCACTTGAGCTGGGCAAACAGATCGGCGTGGAGCACGTCCTTCTTGAAACCGACGAGTTTGGCGACGAGACCTTCACCGCCAATACCGCAGAGCGTTGCTACCACTGCAAAAAAATCCGGTTTGAGGCACTGACCGAATGGGCCGCCGCGCGCGGCTACCCCTGGGTTGTGGAGGGTACCAATGTTGACGACGCAGACGACTACCGCCCCGGCAGCCGCGCTGTCGCGGAACTTGAGCGCGTCAGCAGCCCGCTTAAAGAAGCCGGCCTGACCAAAGCGGAAATCCGTAAAATTTCTAAACATTGGACACTTCCGACGTGGGAAAAGCCGTCCGCCGCCTGTCTCGCCTCGCGCATCGAATACGACCTGCCGCTGACGCCCGAGCGCCTGAAACAGGTCGAAGAGGCCGAAAAATTTGTTCGCCCGTTCTGCAAAGGACAGCTTCGCGTGCGGCACCACGGAACCAACGCGCGCATCGAAGTTGAGCCGAACAGTATCGCCGGGCTTGCCGAACCGAAAACCGCCGCTACAATCGTTGAAAAGCTGAAGATGCTCGGGTTTGACCACGTGGCACTCGATCTGTCCGGTTATAAAATGGGCAGCATGAATCGGGGAATAAAGTAGGACAGGCTTCCAGCCTGTAAAGAGCCGAGCATCCGTAGACAGGCTGGAAGCCTGTCCTACTTTGAGGAGACAAATGAATAAGAATGGTTTTGATGAATTAGGATTCGCGAAGATCGACAACCACCGCGCGGAGCGGCGGGGGTTCCCTGAAGCGATTTTTTGCGAAGGCAAAACGCCCGATCAGGTTGCGCAAATCGTTCAGAAAATGAACGAGGGCAAAAGCAACATTTTGGCGACCCGCGCTAACGTCGAAACCTTTGCCGCTGTTAAAGAACTCACTCCGGAAGCAGAATATCACGAAGAGGCCC
>Ga0190283_1001198_pt1 | contig 12095 bp, 7 predicted proteins | sample 48691801_MG_FD_161669 | JGI IMG/M metagenome (GOLD analysis project Ga0190283, IMG submission 161669) | Hydrothermal vent microbial mat bacterial communities from Southern Trench, Guaymas Basin, Mexico - 4869-18-0-1_MG | ecosystem: Environmental > Aquatic > Marine > Hydrothermal vents > Microbial...
CCCATCGCCGGCATGGGCCAGGACACCGATCTTCAAATCATATTTATTCGTGATCTCAACGATCTTTCTTATGACCGCGGGCAGCATCTTCACCGGCACGGTTGCGTCTTCAACAATACAATTGGGTCTTAGACTTGCGACAGCGCCAAATGCGGTCCTCCTTGCCTGCCACAGTTTTTCCGCCTCCTCCGGGGTGTTCGCCCTTTCCACCTGAACAGCCCCTCTTTCCTTACAGAACTCCTCGATCCTTTTCCCCTGTGCCTCGACCAGAGACTCTTCGCCGTCCACCTCTATAAGAAGCAATGCCTCAGCCTCCTCTGAGAACCGGGCCCCGCCATAGTTGCTGATCACATCGAGAACGGTCCTGTCGATCAGCTCTAAGGTGGTGGGAACAATGCCTGCGCCGATGATGGCCGACACAGTTGTTGCAGCATCATCAAGGTCTGAATAGATGGCCTGCAGGGTGGCCTTGGCCGGCGCCAGGGGGACTAATCTTAAAATTATCTCTGTTAGGATGCCTAAGGTCCCTTCTGAACCGCACAAGAGCCGTGTCAGATCGTACCCGCTCACATTCTTCAGGGCCTTACCCCCTGTCCGAATTACCTCCCCAGAGGGCAACACCACTTCAAGACCTAAGAGATAGTCCCTTGTTACCCCATACTTTACTCCCCTCGGACCACCGGCATTCAGGGCAACGTTCCCTCCTATAGTGGAGACAAACATGCTGGCAGGGTCTGGTGGATACATAAGACCGTATCCGGTCACCGCCTTTTGCAGGTCAGCGTTTACCACACCCGGCTGAACAACCGCACACATGCTTTCAGGTTCGATCTCTAAGATCTTGTTCAGCCGGTGGAAGGCCATAATAATACCCCCCTCCCTCGCGACAGAGCTGCCACAGATATTTGTCCCGGCCCCCCGGGGGATTATATTTATCTTTTCCCGGTTCGCTACCCTCATGATCTTTGAAATCTCATCCCTGTTTCCCGGAACAATCACCCCATCCGGTTTGAATTCCGGCAGAAAACCATCATAGGAATAGACGGCCAGGTCCTCTGGTGTATCAAGAAACCATTCATCTCCCACAATTGAGCGGAGTTCATCAGTTATTGAATCTGAAATCATATAAAGTCTCCTTGGCTGGATACTGGTTTTTCCAAGTTTGAAGTTACGAGTTCGAAGTGCCTAAAGTTAAGAAAAGAAGAATTCCGATTTAAACTTTCAACTCCGCATTCCACACTCCCCACTTCATTGCTGGATGCTGGTCGAAGATCCCGTTTTTAGGCGGAGATACTGTTTACGGGTTGTTTTCCTTGCGCCTTGGGCCTAACGCCTTACACCTCAGCACTTGGTGCTGGGCTCTGGTTACTCGATATCTATAACAAATCCGCTCTTTTTTCATCAAGTTTCACTCGTGCCGGGCTAAGCGTTCCCTCGCCGTCAAAAGTGAGAGGTCCTAATTCTTCGATCAGTTTTAACTCTTCCCTTTTCTCAACCTCTTCCATAAAGGCTGACGAAACCTCCAACTCTCCGATTTCCAGGGTACTCTTTATGTGAATCACCCTGGCCTTATCCAGTTCCACCGCCCCGATAGTGTTCAAGGCGGCCTCAACAGCCTTTTTATCTGTCTTCAAGACAATGGGGATTCGTCCCTTTTCCGGGCTCATGGCCGTGATGCAGTTTATTGCCGTAATCTCATGGTTCACCTTGCTGACCAGCCTCTGGGTCGCATAATCAGCGAGACCGATACCAACCGCATTTCCATGGGATTCCCCGGTCAGATCCAGAACAACAACACGGGTGATCTTAGGGCGTTCGGGTTCTTTTTCGCCAATAAACATGATCCTCCCGATAACATTGGTGTCCATCCCCGCTCCGCTGATGTTCTTGCCCATTTTATCTACAACAAGGACGTCTATCTTGTCAAAGGGGAGCCTGGCCATCAACCTTTTGGCCTCAGCCAGCAGGTTTTTCTCCTCTGAAAGGAATTGGGACGAAGGAATAGCACGGATAATGGCGGTTTCGTCATAGATGTTTTCCACAACTCCTATTCCAAACAGGATCGGGAGTTTTTTCAGGATAACCCCGCCAATCTCCGGAATAACCTCTCGATACCCGAAGTTAACGGTCTGCTTATGAACCTCAAGACAGCCCCTGTGTTTTCCCATCCCTATGGCCATCATCTTCATTAGTCCGCTTTCTATGGGACCTTCGAACTCGGTATGGGGTTTGATCCGGTTTAAAACAACGATGCCATCTGCCTCTGCCGCATGCCTGTCCACCATCACGGGAAATCCAAATCGAGATCTCCCTATCTCCACCACATCCATGGATGAAATGACCGGGGCGCCGATCGATTCCTCAGTGATATTGAGGCTTTTCAGGACCTCTATCTGCCCCTCGGCAGTGCCCCCGCCGTGGCTGCCCATGGTGGGTATAAGAAAGGGTTTGGCCGAATTTTCTTTCAGGATACGGACGAGGCGCCGCAGGATCAGATCCATATTGGCCACACCCCGGCTTCCGGCTGTAATAGCGATCCGTGCCCCCTCCTTCAGAAGAGACCTGATTCCGATGGATTCCAGCTCTCGAGCAAGCGTACCCTCTATATCTAAGATCTTGGGGGCATCAAAAACCTGACGTATATGGAACATCTCTGGATAATTCATTTTGCTCCTGCCTTTGTGATATTATTAATCAGAAGAGACTCTAAGAAATGATGGCAAGGCCAACATACCCTCGAACCTTTATCTTGTCAATGAACCAAATATCCCACTCCAGGAAGTTTGAGGAAATTTTTCTCAATCCCTGAATTCCTAAATCCCTAAATTTGCAGTTCCGGTTTATCCGGTCCAAGCATTATGATTCATTTTAGGATTGAAGTTTCAATGCCTTAGTGGTATTAATAAGAAAACAAAAAAATCGGGTACCGGAAAACAGGGAGACAAAAGAAGATGAAGAAAACCTTAGCGGTAGTAATGGCAGGTGGCAAGGGCGAACGGCTGATGCCACTGACAAAAAACCGGTCCAAACCGGCCATCCCTTTTGGGGGGATTTACCTGCTCATTGATCTTGCCCTGTCAAACTGTATCAATTCAGAAGTCTACAATATTATTGTCCTGCCCCAGTACAAATCCCAGACCCTAATGCAGCATCTTGAGGGAGGATGGAACATCTTCAGCACCGATTTAGGGCATTATCTCAAGATAGCACCACCCCAGATGATGGCCGGAGAAAAGTGGTACCAGGGAACAGCAGATTCCATACGCCAGAATCTCTATCTCGTTGAAGAGGAATCCCCGGAGCATGTGCTTATCCTTTCCGGTGACCATGTTTATAAGATGGACTACGCCCGGTTTAAGAGCTACCACGAGACCAATAAGGCAGACGTAACGATCGCCGTCATCGAGCAGGGGAAGGAGATGGCCGGCCAATATGGCATCTTGGAGGTAGACAAACGATTCCGGGTCAAGGGCTTTCAGGAGAAACCAAAAAAACCGAAGACCATCCCCGGAGACTCAGCCCATGTTCTGGCCTCCATGGGGATATATATATTTAAAACGCAGGTCCTGCTTGACCTGCTCCAAAGGGACGACCGGCCCGATTTCGGCAAGCACCTCTTGCCCGGCATCCTCAAAACCCACCGTGTCATGGCCTACCCCTACCGCCGGGAAAACAAGATCCCCGACATCATAGCCTACACCGACACAAAAGGGATACGCCGGGAGAAAATGGTTGACAGCATCCGCGACTCGGCCTATTGGCGTGATGTGGGGACCGTGGATTCATACTGGAACGCCAATATGGACCTGACAGGTGTTGACCCATACTTTAACATGTATGGCAGGCACTGGCCCATACGCACCTATCAACGCCAGTACCCGCCGGTAAAAACCGTATTTGCGCGGGAATCAGGCGCGAAGCCGAGGGTTGGCCGGGTCTTTGATTCGCTCGTGGCCCACGGCTCCATCATCAGCGGGGCCCTGGTCCGAAACAGCGTGTTGTCATATAATGTTTTTGTTCAAAGCTGGGCCTCGGTGGATGAATCCGTCATCTTGGAAAATGTGGTTATCGGGCGTCACGCCCGGATCAAAAAGGCCATTATTGCTGAAGGGGTCGTTATCCCGCCTCACAGCGAGATAGGCTATCATCCCAGACAGGACAAGGATCGTTTTACCGTTACCTCCCGCGGGATTACCTTGGTGACACGGGAGAATTTTTCGTAAGCAGTGTCTGAACGAAATAACTTCCCTATTTCATAATCTTAATCATAATCGTAATCTTACTCAAAACGATTATGAGTATGAATCCAAAAAACAACTCCTGAAACTTTGAACCCTGAACCTCGAACCATTATCTTAGGAAAACATATGAAAGCAAAAATTAAGTACAATGTTGTTCCCAACCTCCCTCCCCGATTAGAGATCCTTAGGGATCTGGCATATAATCTCTGCTTTAGCTGGAAGGACCAATTATGGGATCTGTTCCAGCGCCTTGACCCGGGCCTGTGGGTGGAATGCGGGCAGAACCCGGTGTTCATGTTGGGCCTTATCAGCCAGGACCGCTTAGACGAGTTGTCTCGCGACCAGGGATTTGTGGCCCAATTAGAGAGATTGGGCCAGGACTTTGACCGATACCTCTCCCAACCCCGTGTTCAGTCAGAGGATTACTGTCCCGAAGTGCCCTTTCAGGTAGCCTATTTCTCTGCCGAGTTTGGCTTGGCCGAGTGTCTCCGCATTTACTCGGGAGGTTTGGGTGTCCTCTCCGGTGATCACCTCAAATCGGCCAGCGATCTGAATGTGCCCCTAATTGGTGTGGGCCTTTTGTACCAGGAGGGCTATTTCAAGCAATACCTCAGCGCCGACGGCTGGCAGATGGAAACCTATCCGGTAAATGACTTCGCCAATATGCCGGTGAAACTGGTACGCGATCAGGAAGGTGTGCCCCTCAGTATCTCGGTGAACTTCAAGAGAAAACCGGTACAGGTCCTGATCTGGCGGGCCAACGTGGGGAGAGTTCCCCTTTACCTTCTTGATACCAATCTCCCTGCCAACCCTCCCGAGTTTCGCGGCACCACAGGCCAGCTTTACGGGGGGAACAGGGAGATGCGGATAAGGCAGGAGATTGTTCTTGGTATCGGCGGGGTGCGCGCCCTCAAGGCATTGGGGATCGGGCTCAGTGTCGCCCACATGAATGAAGGCCACTCGGCCTTTTCAGCATTAGAGCGAATCAACATCCTGAGAAAAGAAAAGGGGATCTCCTTCGATGCTGCCAGGGAGACGGTCTTAGCCAGCACTGTCTTTACCACACACACCCCGGTTCCGGCCGGGAATGATGTGTTTGAACCGGACCTTGTCCGCGCTTATTTCGAGGAATACACCAAGGAATTGGGAATTAACTTTAAGGTGCTTTTGGGTTATGGCCGCCTCGACCCCCGTAACGAAGATGAACCCTTTGGTATGACAACCTTAGCCCTGAGACTCTCCGCCCATACGAATGGTGTGAGCCGTCTCCATGGCCGGGTCTCCAGGGCCATGTGGCAGAAGGTCTGGTCCCACCACCCCGTTGAGGACGTGCCCATAGACCATATAACCAACGGTATCCATGTTCCCACCTGGATATCCAAAGAGATTACCGGGCTATTCGACCGCTATTTGGGTCCGAATTGGGCAGAAGACTCGGAGAGCGAAAAACTCTGGGAACAGGCAAAAAATATCCCCGATACCGAGTTGTGGCGCACGCACGAACGGTGCAGAGAACGCCTGATCGCCTTTACCCGGCGGAGTCTAACTGAACAGCTCGAAAACAGGGGAGCCTCAACTGCCGAAATCCAGTCAGCCCGCGAAGTGCTGACCCCGGAGGCATTGACCATTGGTTTTGCCCGTCGGTTTGCCACTTACAAAAGGGCGACCCTCCTTTTCACAGATCCCGACCGGCTTGATCGGATCATCAACCACCCCGAATTCCCCGTACAGATAATCATCGCGGGAAAGGCCCATCCCCAGGACAACGAGGGAAAGGAACTTATAAAGAAAATCATTCATCTCTGCAATGAAGACCGTTTCCGCCGGCGCATCGTGTTTTTAGAAGGTTATGATCTCTATACGGCCCGGTATTTGGTCTCAGGGACTGATGTCTGGCTTAATACGCCCCGCCGACCTCTGGAGGCCTGCGGGACCAGCGGCATGAAGGCCTTAGCCAACGGGTCTTTGAACCTCAGCACTCTCGATGGCTGGTGGGACGAGGGTTATGACCGGGACCTCGGCTGGGCCCTGGGACACGGCGAGATTTACACGGACCATGGGGCTCAGGATAGCATCGAGAGTCGTGATCTTTACAACCTGTTGGAAAAGGAAGTGGTGCCGCTTTTTTATAACCGGGGAAACGATACCATTCCCCGGGACTGGGTAAAAAAGATGAGGGCCGGTCTCAGTCAGTTGGTTCCGATTTTTAACTCCAACCGCATGGTTCAGGAGTATATGACCCGGTACTACCTCCCCTGTTCAAGACGGTTCAATATGCTGTGCCGCGACGACTTTGCAGGCTCGAAAGAACTTGCAGAATGGCGGCAAAAGCTGATGGTCGGCTGGCATGAGGTGTCCATTGAGGAGGTGATTTCCGGTAACGGTCTTGAAAGGCATGTGGGGCAGGAGCTTGAGGTAACTGCTAAGGTCAGGCTCGGATCTTTGCTGCCCGAAGACGTGATCGTGGAGGCATATTATGGCCGCCTGGACCAGAACGGCGACTTTGCAGACAGGGAAACAGTCACCCTCGATGTGGAGGACTCGGCAGGAGATCTTTATACCTACCGTGGACAGATTCCCTCTCGCAAAACAGGCCGATTTGGCTACACCGTGCGCATCATGCCAAGCCATGAACGGCTTGAAAACCCTTTTGCCATGGGCCTGGTGACATGGGCATAAAGGCGGGTTGCGAGTTGCGAGTTACGGGTTACGGGTTTTCAATCAACAATCGACAATCATCAATCATCAATCCAAATGACAAGGGGTTATGAATTTTGAATCTACCTACCACACTGACGTTTGAAGAGATAAACAGTCTTGTTTCAGGGGAGACGGGAGACCCTTTTACCTTATTAGGCGCTCACCCGCTAAAGGAGGAATCCGGCCATGCAGTAGTGGTCCGTGCCCTGTTGCCCGGGGCCAGGTCCGTGACAGTCCTGGATCTCGACCCTGAAAGGGACATCGAGGCCCGTAGGCTAAACGACCTGGGGCTTTTTGAGGCGGTCCTGCCGGGGAAAAAAGAGATCGCGCCTTATCGCCTCCGGGTGGATTTCGGGACAGACGTCACTGCCACCTTTTATGACTGCTACTCCTTTTCTCCCGTTCTGTCAGAGGATGACCTTTATCTCTTCAATCAGGGAAACCAATACCGGATATATGATAAGTTAGGCGCCCATCCCTTTTCGCATCAGGGCGTATCAGGGGTCTTTTTTGCCGTATGGGCCCCTTCAGCTACCCGGGTGAGCTTAGTGGGGGACTTTAACCAGTGGAATGGCCTCAGACACCAAATGCGGAGCCGGGGGTCCTCCGGGGTCTGGGAATTGTTTGTTCCCCATCTGAAACCGGGCCTCCTATACAAGTTCGAAATCCGCACCGGGGACGGCACACTCCTCATCAAATCAGATCCCTTTGCCTTCCATTTTGAAAAACGTCCCAAGACCGCGGCCGTTGTCCACGACATCGAGGGTTTTCCATGGACAGACCAGGACTGGATAACCAAAAGGACCACGCAGGACTCCCTAAGCCTTCCCGCTGCCATATATGAGGTCCATCTGGGCTCCTGGCGACGCAGGGCCGAGGAAGATAACCACGCCTCAGCGTGGCTTACATACAGGGAAGCGGCAGATGAACTCGTCCCCTATGTCAAGGATATGGGGTTTAATTACGTCCAGTTCCTCCCCTTATCGGAACACCCCTTTGATGCCTCCTGGGGATATCAGGTAACCGGTTATTATGCGCCCACCTCCCGCCACGGCACACCCCAGGACCTCATGTACCTCGTGGACCGGTGCCACGCCGAGGGATTAGGTGTTATCCTCGATTGGGTCCCTGCACATTTCCCAAAGGACCCCCACGGTCTGGAATACTTTGACGGCACCCACCTCTATGAACATGCAGACCCCCGACAGGGACTGCACCGGGACTGGGACACCCTGATCTTCAACTACGGCCGCGATGAAGTGAGAAACTTCCTCACGGCCAACGCCCTTTTCTGGTTAGACAAGTACCACTTTGACGGGCTGCGGGTGGATGCCGTGGCCTCCATGCTCTACTTAGACTACTCACGAGAGGAAGGGGACTGGATTCCCAACCGCTTTGGTGGCAGGGAGAATTTAGAGGCCATTGACTTTATCAAGAACCTGAACACAAAGGTCTTTGAGCTTTTCCCGGGTGTAGTGACCATTGCCGAGGAGTCCACCTCCTGGCCCGGTGTCACCCGGCCTGTCCATTTAGGGGGCTTGGGGTTTTTGTACAAGTGGAATATGGGCTGGATGCACGACATGCTCACCTTTATCTCCAAAAATCCGGTCCATCGCCGTTTCCACATGGACAAACTGACCTTTGCCCTCCTTTACGCCTTCCATGAAAATTTCATCCTCCCCCTCTCCCACGACGAGGTGGTCCACGGCAAGGCCTCTCTTCTCTCAAAAATGCCCGGGGACAAGTGGCAAAAGTTAGCCAACCTTCGTCTACTCTTGGGCTATATGTACGGCGAACCCGGGAAAAAGACCCTCTTCATGGGGGCCGAATTAGGCCAGTGGTCTGAGTGGAACCACGATAAGGCCCTTGAGTGGAACCTCCTTCAACATGAATCTCACAAGGGTCTGCAGAGGTTTGTAAGGGATCTCAACCGCATCTATTGCTCAGAACCGGCGCTCTACGAACTCGACTACGATCCCAAAGGGTTCCAGTGGATAGACTTCAGCGACACTGACTCCAACGTGGTCTCCTTCATCCGAAAGGGAAAAGACCCTGAACAGATCATAGTCTTTGTGTTTAACTTCACCCCGGTCCCGCGCATGGATTACCGGATCGGAGTGCCCCGCCGAGGGTTCTACAGGGAGATCATCAATTCTGATTCAGCAGCCTACGGCGGCTCAAACATAGGTTTGAAAGGCGGCGTAACCGCCGAGGCCCGCCCCTGGCACAACCAGCCCTGTTCCCTCAGCCTCAACCTGCCCCCCCTCGGCATGCTTGTCCTTAAACCCACGCAAGTATGAGTCGCATGTAAAGATCCATGCCGATATCCTCTGTCCGCAAATACCTCATAAGCCCCCGAAATTCCTTGACCCGTTCATAGATTTTGGTTAGTTATTCTGAAGTCCTCAAGATCTTTTGATGTGAACCCAACGCAGGAGGTAAAAATGAAAAAGACGCACTATAAGAAGCTCTTCAGTCCAATAAAGGTAAATGGTCTAAGGCTCAAGAATCGCATCACCATGGCCCCCCTTTACTTAGGGTATGCGGCTGAGGGAGGGAAGGTTTCTCCGTTGATGCTCCATCACTACAAACAGATGGCACAGAGCGGTGCCGCACTGATTGTAGTTGAAAATGCGAGCGTGACACCCGGCGGCAGCGGGTCGCCCCGGACCCTTCGCTGCGACCACAACAGATATCTAAACGGCCTGGGAAGTCTGGCGCAGTGCATCAAGGGTGAAAAGGCCCTTGCCGCTCTTCAGATCAATCATGCCGGCCGCTTTGCCTATGTAGGCGAACCTGTTGCGCCCTCTGCGGTCTCCGCCTTCAACAGAACTCCCCGCGCCCTCACGAGAAGAGAAATCACATCCATCCAGAAGCAGTATGCCCGGGCCGCTGTGCGGGCCCAGAAAGCGGGATTCGATATGGTGGAACTTCATGGGGGAACAGGATACCTACTTGCCCAGTTCGTATCACCACGGAGCAACAGGAGGGAAGATGCTTACGGTGGCGCCATAGAGAATCGGATCAGGTTTTCGTTAGAGGTCCTGAAACGGGTCAAAGATCTGGTGGGAGATTTCCCAGTGGGTTATCGGTTCTTAGCTGACGAATGGCTCCCGGATGGTCTTCATTTAGAGGAATCCATGGTCTTGGCAAAGGCTCTGGAAGAAAATGGGGTGGCCTATATCTCGGTGATGGGCGGAACCTATGAATCTTTCTTTCTCCCCGACATAATCAAAAAATCCCAGCGGCCCGGCTATATGGTGTCATTAGCCGCGGCCATAAAGAAAGAGGTCAAGGCGCCGGTCACAACCGCAGGTCGTATCTCCACCCCTTTGAGAGCAGAATCGATCCTTCAGGAGAAAAAGGCGGATCTCATCGGGCTGGCCCGCATGCTCTGGGTAGACCCCGATTGGCCCAAAAAGGCCCGTGACGGGCGGGACAACGCCATCTTAAAATGCAGCCCAAAATGCGATGCATGTTTCAAACTGGTGATGCAGGGAAGGCCTGCGTTTTGCACGAAATGGAAAAAGGAAAAGCGGGCGGAATACACAGAGCTGTTTCAATAAAATCTTTTAAAAACCCCTGATCATATGCCCACTTAGGCCTTCCTCGATGGCGGGTTTCAGCCCGACATGCAGAGGAGGGCCTTTATCATGGCCTTGAACATATCAGCGGCAAAGACAGGTTTCATGATCAAGACTCCTTATTTCAAAGTATTCATAATTTGAGCCTATCTCTTCCAGTTTAATAGATCAGATGTTGCCGCTTTTTCAAGGGTGTTTAAGTTCTCTGTGGAATTAAAAAGTTTCTCGCACAGCTCGCACTTTCTATATTGAACAATTTCGTTTGCCTTGAGTCCCAAATAGGACGCGATACTTGTCAATCCCATGGTTCTAATGAGATGAAACAAGACCTTATTTTCTTTTCTCTTGAATAGCTCGTCAATGCCATAATCCCTCAGATTACCGAGAAGAAAAAAGTCTGTTTCTTTAAATTGGTCTCCCCCATCACAACAGGCAAACATATCAAGTTCAGGAGAGAGGTATGGATTCATGTTACAGGTATTGGGATGGTAATCGGTCAAAATTCTTCGCGGGTCAAATCCTTGTGCTCGGCCTAAATATATAACAGGTTCAGGAAAAAACTTCAGATGGTTATCCCGAAGAAATTGTTCGAGGGAATCATCTTGTCTTGAAAAATCAGTGACAAAAGAGATGAAATAATCAAGCCCATGCTTTTGACAACTATTGGCCGCATTCACCACATTTTCACGACGGATATGTTCTTGGTGCCAACGGCTGAAGCTCAGCCTGAATTGTGACAAGCCGCTCCGCGTAAGCGCTGAAACCGTCTCATCGGCATGCTCCGAAGTCTTTGCCCAGAAACAATTCGTGACGACCCTTGAATAGATCTCTTTCTCATGGCACAGCTTGACAAGACGGATCATATCTTCAAAAAATATAAGGGGTTCTCCGGCGGTGAAACTAATGCCTGTCACGTTGCATCGGACCATTTGTTCGATAATTGCCATGGCCTTTTCGAGAGTCATTTTTCCGTGTGGGATCGAATCATCAGAGGCAACACAATGCCCGCACCTGATATTACATTTTGTTGAATAACCAAATGCAATCTGTCGAATAGGATTCATTGTGGTACTTGCCCCGACCCTCCGAAAGCACAGTCGTATCCTAAAGAGTCTCTTGCTCTTATCCTCTATCTCTTGTTTTTCTTGTCGGGGGTCTTACATGATGTGTTTATCAGGCGAGCCTTTTCGGCGACGAATCACCCTGGTATTGTAAGGGATATCTTTGACACGTATATTTTCTTCCCGTGATTGGGTTTGAAGTTCCATCATCCTCTTCAATTTGGCTTCAATCTTAGCCCTTTGTGACTCTTCCATTCTTGTTCTTTTCCTTTATGTGCAGTTATTAAGCTGGTCTAATCAAGCTATCTCGGTCCTTATCTCACGCCGAAAAATAATAGCAAAAATGCTCTCGAACATCAATGAGCAAACACCTTTACATAGCGCTTACATTGGTCGAGAACTTTGAAAAATGCTCAATTTCGTTCAAGATCAAGGCGCGTGAGGATTTTAACCACAGGAATATATTAAATATTTCGAGGATTAAAATCTGAACGCAACGCAGAGATTGT
>Ga0190283_1001199_pt1 | contig 12091 bp, 8 predicted proteins | sample 48691801_MG_FD_161669 | JGI IMG/M metagenome (GOLD analysis project Ga0190283, IMG submission 161669) | Hydrothermal vent microbial mat bacterial communities from Southern Trench, Guaymas Basin, Mexico - 4869-18-0-1_MG | ecosystem: Environmental > Aquatic > Marine > Hydrothermal vents > Microbial...
TTGTGACGCCGGAAAGCACCTCAGCCAGTTTCTTGTACAGCTCAAGATCCTGTCGGGCTTCCCCATAAATAGCAAGTCGCGCGGCCATCAGAGACCCCTCAGCATGGATGTTGTTCACATCCAACTCCATACCGAGGCACGGGTAATGGCGTAATGCCTGCAAGACTCTTAGTCTTGCTTCTGCCGACGCATTTGCTGTTCCTCCGAGGTATTTGTCCATATACCCACCGATTTCACTATCCTGCCAGTCAGCATAAGTAGGCGCAGTCGTCAGTAAACCACCACAAATGTCCTCCACGATCTTTGTAATCGTATGGTAATTATTAGCATAGTAATACTTGGCGCAGTTGGCTGTCACCGGGTTGGGAATAGCCAAACCGCCATGTACTACGTTATCCATGCAAGATGCCCGGGCAAGCGATTTCATTGTGTTAAGATAGAATATCAATTCGGTCATCTGATCCCTTACATTGGAGGCCCTCTTTATGCCATTATACTCGGCAATGGCTGCAGCGAGACCGACGATGAGTTCAACCCATGCGATGTGGTAAGTAACAGCCGTATGGCGGTGCAGGTAAGCAAAGTTGTAAACCGTGGTTGCAGCATACTGCCACTCCCCGCAAAGAAACACCCGCTCCCAGGGAACAAACACATCGTCAAAGATCACAAGCGCATCCGTATGGCTCCTAACCGGAAGATCAACAGGGAAATCGAAAGGCCCTCGATGCCAGTCAAAAGGATGGGCCACCATTTTAATTCCCTTCGCATTCGCCGGGATTGCAAAGGCCACCGCGTAGTCGGCATCGGCCTCAGTCATATTTCGACAGGGCATTACGAGAAGCTCATTTACGTATGGCGCTGCCGTAATATGAACCTTCGCGCCCCGAACGACGATCCCTTCTTTATTCTTGTCAATCACCCTAAGGTAATAATCGCCGTGCCTCTGTTTCGGATCTGCAGCTCGCAGGCTTCGGTCACCCTTGACGTCGGTTATGGCGCCGGCCAAACTAAGATCGTTTTTCTTTAAATGCTCTAAATAAGCATCGGTTCGCTCAATATAATCCTTATTGCCCATGGCATGGGCTGTAACCACGCAGCCATTAAAAGAGTCGATCATTTCCCTGGCAAAAGGGGTGGTGGTATAGTTAAGACGGGATGCGGTTAACATAAGCTCATGCCGCTTAAGTAAATCATCGCCGGTCTTGGGTCTGTAAAAATAACGGCTAAATTCCTCTCCTGTTTTTTCGTCCTTTACTACCGCCAAATCTCTATATTCAGGCATTTCAGGCATTACATAATCAAACGCGGCGGTCTCTACTGCAACCTTGAGCTTAGGATGGGTCGTCACATCCTCTACTTTCTCCCCCGCTAAAAAAACCTCTCGCCCGTCTCGCAGACTTTCTTTAAACTCCTCTGGTGTCTTAAGACCCATTTTACTTCCTCCTTTTCATTGCTATATATCGATCTCAAAATTTAACAGGGTGAGTTCGCTATCAACGTCATCATACACAGCCCTAACCTGCAGACCTGCCTTGATTTCATCGTTATTACACCCGATTAATCTTCCAACAACACGCGAACCCTCGCGCAATTTAACCAACGCGACAATAAATGGCACCTCTTCAGCTAACCTTTTGTCCACCGGATGATGAACTACAATCCAGCTGTAAATCTTACCCTTTCCCGAAATCGTTTCCCAGTTTCCTCCCGCTTTGCCACAATGGTAACAAGTCGGAGCCGGAGGGAATCGGAATTCACCGCAAATTTCGCATTTCTGCATTTTAGCGGCGTGTTCACTCAAGGATTTCCAGTAGGGCGCACTATCTTGGTCTATTTCCGGGTGGATAGTATATCTGTCCAATGCCGACCTCCTTCATCAAACTGTTAAGATACATCCGCTGCCAATAGTTGTAGCTCCCGATGTAACCACCGCTACTTCAGCGTCCGAAACCTGTCGAACTCCTCCCTCACCCCGCAGTTGCATTACAGCCTCGGCAATAACGTTCATCCCATGTACATAGGCCTCGGATAGCATGCCGCCATGAGTGTTCGTTGGGATAGAGCCACCAAGCCCTATAGCGCCGGAAGACGCAAAGGGTCCTCCTTCACCTTTAGGACAAAAGCCCAACCCCTCTAAGCCCATCAACACGGTGTAAGTAAAACAGTCATAGATTTCAGCTATGTCAACATCCTCCGGCCCTATAGCAGCCTCTTTATACAGTTTAGGCGCGATAATTCGAGTATAGTTCTCTGTCAAATCAGGCCAAAGAAAACTATCAGCCCACAGTGGATCCGCTACTGTGGCCTGACTTAAAAATGCAGAGGCTCTTACGTTTATGGGCTTTTTGTTACAATCTCTCGCTCTATCGGGAGAGGTAATAAGTAAAGCGCAACCGCCATCCGATTCAAGAGACATATCAAACAGGTGAAAAGGGTCCACGATAACCCTTGAAGACATATAATCGTCAATGGTCATGGGCTTCCGCAGAATGGCCCGTTCGTTCATTATAGCGTTTTCCCGTTGTGTGACTGCTATAGCCCCCAAATCCTCCTGTGTAGTGCCGAATTCCTCCATATGGCGCCGGCACCACATGGCCATATTTTGCCCAAAGCTTAGCCAACCATAGGGCACACGGTACTGGCCGGCCCATTTGGCTCGAAACGCTTCTCCTCCCGCACCACCTCCAAGCCGAAAACCGGAACGTCCATTCATAGCGCGATATATCAAGACTGCCTTACAACGTCCGGACTCGACGGCCATACAGGCGGTTTCAATCAGCGCACATGGGGCAAAACCACCGCCATACCAATCAAAAGCATAATTTACCTCTGGAAGGCTCAAGCCTGCAGCGACGGATTCCGTAGGCACAGAATCCCCAACGTTGAACTCCAGAATGCCATCCACATCTTGGGGCGCTAACCCGGCATCATCCATGGCGCCCTGACACGCCTCCACAGCAAGCGAAAGGACGCTACGTCCTGAATCCAGCGAATACTCGGTGAAGCCAACTCCTGCGATAGCGCCTTTGATGTTTTTCATCTTTCTCACCTCCCCTCAAATTTAGGCTGCCGTTTCTCAGAAAATGCAATTAACCCCTCATAACTGTCACGGTTATGAGTACAGTAGTGTACAACTTTTTCAACTTCCAGTTGGAGAGCGTCCTCTAAACGCATATCTAACCCTGAATTACAAACTTCTTTGATAATGCCTATACCTAAAGGGCTCTTGGAGGCCACCATATTAGCGAACTCCAATCCTGCGTCCATTAGCTGATCATCCGGCACCACTTTATTTACGAGCCCCCACTCACAGGCCTCATCCGCACTCAACAATTTGCCTGTGAAAAGAAGCTCGCGGGCCTTTGGAGGCAAAATCGCTCGGGGCAACCGCACATTACTGCCTGCCCCCCCCACCTGACCGAAGTTTGAATGCCCATCCCCAATCTTGGCAGATTGGCCGGCATAAGCAAAATCACAGGCTAACATCAATTCTAATCCCCCGGCCACGCAGTGTCCGTTAACAAGGGCAATGACCGGCTGCTTAACCGAGCCAATGGAATCGTTTAAGGATCGGAAATCGTGTAAAAAACCCCTAAATGCCTCCTCATCGCGGTAAAGCTCCTGATAGGCCTTTAAATCGCCTCCGGCACTGAAGGCTTTACCCGCTCCGGTAAAGGCAATGACACGGATATCTTTGCTGTTTGAGAAACTCTCAAGAGCCGCTTTCAGTTCCTTCACCGTTGTCCAATTCAACGGATTCATTTCCTTCGGGCGATTAAAAGTGATCAAACCGAGATACTGATCAGGCATCTTAATGGATATTTTCTCAGTGAGAACCAAATCCTCTGCATTATCTTTCATAAGCGCTCCTTTCCTAAGGACTATTTGAGCTTACCCAAACCTTGAAGAATCTTTTCAGGGGTGAAGGGGGTAGTATAGAGCCTTACCCCCACCGCATCATAGACGGCATTGGCGATAGCGGCAAGGATGCCCGAGACATAGCCTTCTCCCACTTCCTTGGTACGGTAAGGACGACCTATTTCATAGCGTTCAGTGATGACATCAATTACTTCTGATTTTGCGGTATTGTGTATCGTGGGCATACGATAGTCCAGCCAACTGGGATTCAGGGTTCGACCTTCTTTCATAAGCACCTCTTCCATAAAAGCATGACCCAGGGCCATGGAAACCTGCCCATCCATCTGCCCTTCCACCAGAGTCGGGTTGATAGGAAAGCCACAGTCATGAGCTGTGACTGCACGAATTAGACGCGCTTGCCCTGTTTCAATATCCACCTCCACTTCCGCCACTTGAGCGCCAAATGCATAACTATCGCTCCAGCGGCCCTTTGTGGTGGCAAGACTGGGGTGATAAGGCTCCCCGCGGACTGTACGCCAGTGCCCCTCACCAATAATCGGGTCACCATCCCGTTTCTGGATGCTTAGTGAAACCAACTGTTGGTAGGTTAGTTTATGACTCGGAGAACCGGCCACATAGACACACTTGTCTTTCAAAACCAGATCTTCCAAAGAGGCCTCTAACTCCTCAGCAGCAATACTTAGCAACTTTTCACGCACTTCGGTGCCAGCTACACGCACGGCGTTACCTGTGACAAAGGCGTTACCGCTAATCCATGATCCAATATCAACCGGCGTTGTTTCCGTATCCGCAGCGATTACCTCAATATCTTCCATAGGGAGTTTAAGCTCTTCGGCAACGATCTGACACAGGATGGTCTCCGCCCCCTGTCCAATATCCAGGGCCCCTGTGAGCAGGGTGACCGTACCGTCATCATTCATTTTAATCACCGTTGAAGAACTGTTAGGGTAAATGAGAGAACCGGTGATATATGCGCTTACCCCTATGCCGATGCCGTGACGAATAGAACCCATTGAGGGGGAAGCCGATCTGGCCTGGCCATATTTTTTCTTGAACTCCGTATGTTCTGCTGCCTTTTCTATGCACTCTGTCAATCCACAATTATACACATTATCGCCATTGGGCAGTATCTCGCCGGCTTGACGGGCATTCTTGAGCCGGATCTCCAAAGGGTCTATGCCGAGTTTTTCTGCAATCATATCCAATTGGGATTCAACGGCAAAACGCATCTGCGGGCAACCATGGCCGCGCTGCGCGGTTCGTGGAGGATTATTAGTATAAACGGCATATCCTTCATATTTAAAATTGGGTACGCGGTAGGCACCTATGATAAACCCCCATGCTAAAAAAATGACTACTACTCCAGTACCCCGATATGCGCCGCTCTTGTTAATAACCCGGAACTGCTGGGCAACCAAAGTACCATCGTTTTTCACGCCGGTTTTTATCTCTATGATGAGGGGCTCACCATGTCGGTAAGCCGTAAAGATCTCCTCTCGCGAGGCCTCTATTTTTACGGGTCGTCCGGTCTTCATTGACAGTAGTGCAGCGCAAAATTCGTGGTAGAAAAGGTCGATTTTTCCGCCAAAGCCCCCTCCCACATAAGCTTTATGAACACGGACACGAGAGAAGGGCAGGCCCAGAGTCTGGGCCAACTTGGCCCGCTTAAAGAACGGCCCCTGTGAAGAAGTCAAGACATTCAGCTTGCCTCCCGGTTCGTAGCTCGCCACCGTTGCCTGAGGTTCCAAATACCCATGAGTTCTCAAATGGCTTTCAAACCGGTCTTCCCGCACATAGTCTGCTTGCGCAAAACCAGTCTTTATATCACCCCAGCCGGATTCTGTTTTTCCTGCAATATTTGATAGAGGCTCCTTAACTTTTGGATGACTGGTATGTACTTCAGGAGCGCCGGGTTGCATGGCTTCTTCAACATCAAAGACGGCCGGCAAGGGCTCGTAATCCACTTTGATCAGGCTAAGGGCCTCCTCTGCAACATCGGCATCCGTCGCAGCTACCGCTGCCACCGCCTCTCCTACAAAGAGCACACGATCTTTTGCTATGGGAGGTTCGTCTGCCGGATACCTCGGGGTATCCACAAAAGCATGTTTCACGCCGATCGTGTCATCGCTTGTGATAATCGCTTTGACTCCTTTTAGGCGTTCAGCCCGGGATACATCGATGTTAAGAATCTTGGCATGGGGATGAGGGCTGCGTAGGATGCGGCCCACCAACATGCCGGGCAATTGAACATCCACAGTGTATTTTGCACGCCCTGTAACTTTCACCGGGCCATCCTTACGGGGAATACGTTGTCCCACATAGTCTAATTTGTTTTCCACGTCTAATTCCTCTCACTCTTGTTCGGTAACCATTTGTTCCGACGCCTTATGAACGGCCTCAATGATTTTGTTATAACCGGTGCAGCGGCATAAGTTACCTTCAAGTGCTTTATAAATATCCTTCTCCTGAGGGTTTGGGTTTTCCTTCAGCAAAACCTCAGACGACAAGACCATGCCAGACGTACAAAACCCGCACTGAATGGCGCCACAATCCACGAAAGCCTGTTGAACCGGGGAAAGGTCATTCCCATCCCCTATGCCCTCAATCGTGACGATATCCCGCTTATGGCATTCTACAGCGAGAGTGAGGCAGGACAGGATGGGTTTGCCTCCGATTAAAACAGTGCAGGACCCGCACTCACCGGTCCCGCAGCCCTCCTTGGTACCCGTCAAACCCATGCGATCCCGTAGCGCTTCAAGGAGTGTTTCCTGCGGTTCTACTGCAAATTCAGAAGATTCGCCATTAACAGAAAGTTCAATGATCTGTTTCATTTAATGCCTCCTTATGATTAACCTGGATCGCCTGGATTTCGAGTGATTTGTTCAGCAGCCAGACTAAAGGCCCGACGGGTCTCTACCTCCAAACAGGCTCTGAGATATGCAGCAGAATATCCATGGTGCGGAAATGGGTGAGTCTCAGAGACTACCAGTTGGGCAACCTCCTGGAACAGGTTCTTTGAAAGCCTTTGCCCGGCCATGGCATTTTCACCCTTTCCCGCCCGTATGGGGCCGGCCCCGACAGATCCCACGGTAATACGAGCCGCACGGCAAAGCACACCGTCATTCTCCATATCCAGAACCACGGCTACACTAAGAGCAGCGTACTCCATCCCGCCTCGCAAGGTGAATTTCATGAAGGCAGTTCCGCGCAAGGAAAGGGGACAGGGAATGATGATCTCCGTTAAGACCTCACCGTCGGAAATAGTAAGAGGTTTGAGCGGATCACCCGTGTAAAGGTTTTCCAATGGTAGCTGACGTCTTTCTTTAGGGGCCAAAATAGTGGCTGATGCCCCCAAAGAAATCAACGCGGGAGCTGTATCCGAAGAAAATACGGCCCAGCATTTTTTACCCTTTGGGATTAGATAGCATTGATCTCCGTTCCTCTTGAAACAGGGCTCAACAAACTGAAAAGTATGGGTTTGATTGTAATAGGGACAGCGATTCTCCTGGCAAAGATTCCCACCTAAAGTTCCCATGTGACGGATCTGGTTTGAAGCCACACTTAAAGCGGCTTCTGACAGCAAAGGAGTCTTCTCTAAGACCGTTTGTGAACGAGCCAAATCTGCTAAGGTCATCAGGGCGTCAACATGCAAATCTCCATTTGGATCCACAGTGGGAGGCGTGGCGGGCAGTCCTTTTAGGCTGATGAGCACGTCAGGACGGGTCAAACCATATTTCATCCGTGGATAAAGATCCGTGCCACCTGAAACCAACCGGGCCCGAGAGCCATGCTCCTGCAAAAGACGAGAGGCCTCCTCTCGCGATGAGGGCTGCACATGTTCAAATTTGGGTAGCCTCATAATCAATACCTCAATTCAATAAAAGAACCATTTTACTTTTGAAAGAGCCCCTACAGGTTAAAACAAAAGGCTACACTTTGATAAGACAGGCATCGGCCTGGGCCAATCCGCCACAGATCGCTCCAAGGGCATAGCCTCCGCCCCGGCGTCGCAGCTCATACATCAGGTTCATAATAAGACGAGCCCCGCTCGCCGTATTTGGATGACCGATAGAAATGGCGGACCCATTGATGTTGGTCTTTTCACGCAGCGCCTTTGCCTTTTCTTTGTCCTTGTCAGCCATCAAAAGCGTGCTCACCAGGGGGACAGCGGCAAATGCCTCATTTATTTCCATAAAATTGATGTCATCGAGACTCAGGCCACCGCGTTCAACTGCTTTCATGGCGGCGTATGCCGGCCCTTCGGGCATGAGGTGCGGGCTGATGGCGATAGAAGACATGGCCACAATTTCGGCCAAAGGCTCCAGACCCAGTTTATCGGCCTTAGACCTTGTCATAAACAAAATCGCAGTGGCACCATCGTTCAATCCGGGGGCATTTCCCGCAGTGACTCCTTTGCAGCCGTATATACCGGGAAGCCCGGCAAGCCTTTCCATGCTCGCGTCTTTCCGGTACTGCTCATCTATATCAAGGATAACGGGTTCACCCCTTTTCTGGGGGATCTCCAAAGTCATCATTTCTTCTTTAAACCTGCCAGCTTCCCAGGCCTGACCATAATTCTGATGACTCCTCAACGCCCATTCATCCTGCTCTTCCCTTGAGACGCCGTATTCAGTAGCCACGTCATCGGTATCAACCGAGACCGGATTAAAGTCCTTATAACCAAGGGCAAAAAGAGGGTCTTCCATTTTCACGTCCCCTATCCGAAATCCTTTCCACCGAAGCCCCCTGACAATCAACGGCTCCTGACTGAAGGAGGTGGCTCCGCCCCCGATGGCAGTCTGAATCTCCCCTGCGACCATGGCGCGACAGCCGTAATGGACCGCCGACATGGCTGACACGCAGGCCTTATCAATGGAAACCGACGGGGTCTCAGGGGGAAGTCCGGCCTTGAGCAAGGTCTGGCGCGCAGCCACTGAGGTGTACACATCTTTACACACAGAGGTATCTCCAACGCCCCAATAAACTTCATCTACCTGGTCTCCGGGCACATGGACCCTTTCCAGGACCTCTTTCATGGGCAACGCGCCAAGATCAAAGTAATCATACTCCTTCAAGGACCCACAGTAACGTCCAAACGGTGTCCTGACAGCACTCACTATGACGATGTCTTTATACATTTCATTCCCCCTTTTTACCTTAATATCTGGTTCGCGATGATAATACGCTGAACCTGATTCGTTCCCTCATAAATCTGGGTAATTTTCGCATCCCGCATCATCCGTTCAACCGGGTATTCTCTTGAATAGCCGTAGCCGCCAAAAAGCTGGACCGCGTCGGTCGTGACCTGCATCGCTGTATCCGATGCAAACCACTTGGCCATGGAAGCCAGTCGGGGAATATCCTTCGAAGTAGGATCATTATCAATGGTTGCACAGGTCCTGTAAATCATGGTCCGGGCCATTTCAATCTTCATGGCCATTTCTGCAATCATCCACTGGATGCCCTGAAACCCTGCAATCGGTTTTCCGAACTGTATTCTATCCTTACAGTAGTTGACAACCGCATCCATGGCGCCCTGCGCTATCCCCAGGGCTTGGGCTCCCACTGCAGGCCGGGTGTAATTGAAGGTCTTCATTAGGATTTTGAAACCGTCACCCGGCTTCCCAATGACATTTTCTTTCGGGACAAAGCAGTCTTCAAAAATCAGTTCCCTTGTATCAGAACCCCGAATGCCCAGCTTCTTCTCTTCTTTGCCCACAGAGAAGCCCGGAGTGTCCTTCGTAACCACAAGCATACTGATACCTTTGTGTGCCTTGGCCTTATCCGTATAGGCCAACACCGTAATAATGTCTGACACACCACCGTCCGTGATGAATATTTTCGTCCCATTGATGACGTACCCGTTATCTTTCGGTGTGGCCACGGTCCTGATGCCTGTCACATCCGAGCCGGCCCCCGGCTCTGTAATGGCGCAGGCGCCCAGCACCGAACCTTCGGCCATCTGCCTCAGCCATTTCATTTTTTGTTCATGGGTTCCTCCGAGAAGAAAAGGATCTGTTGCCAAAGCCTGGGTAGTGAGGATAACTGAGGTTGAAGCGCACACCCGCGCCACTTCCTCAACGACAATGGCGAGGCTGAGCATGCCTGCCCCTGCCCCTCCGTATTCTTCAGGTATCTGAATGCCAAGGAGACCGTTTTCTTCTAATGTCTTTTTGTTTTCCCAGGGAAATTCTTCTTTTTCGTCAATTTCCGCGGCCCTTGGGGCGAATTCATTCACACTGATTTTCCTGACCATATCCTGGAGCATTTGCTGCTCTTCTGATAAATGAAAGTCCATTATTTTTCCCTTGTTTCTTGAAGGCCAAAAAAGTGATAACGCAGACACGAACAGATAAGAGGCCTGCTTTCTTTTATTCGTCTACTTCTTTGGAATGTAGACATAAGCAAGATGTGCGCCAAAGGGGAAGAACGGAATGGAAAACAAATTTTCTCTAATGTTGAAAAGGGGTTAGGCCAAGAGAGGAAAACAAGATTCTTTCTAATAGACAGCGTATAAGTGTTGCATGCAACAGTCATGTCGCACGACAGATCTGTTGCATGCTACACTTTATCGGTAGGCTTGGAGAAGCCGTATTTGTGGATTTTTCTATAAAGAGTGCTCCGGTCTATTCCCAGGATGCGTGCAGCCTTTGCCTTATTCCAATCTGTCTTGTCCAAGACTGTGCGGATCTTTTTCGGTCCCTCCACAGATCTCTTTTCGCGGATCCGCTTCTTAGTGCCGAAATACTCTTTTATCTCTGCCGGTATATGCTCAAGGGAGATGATCGGGCCATGGCAGATAACAAATGCGTGTTCTATGCTGTGTCCCAACTCTCTGACATTTCCCGGCCAGCGATAGTTCATGAATAGCTTGAGGACATCATCGGATAGACCGTGGATGTTTTTTTGGAAGCTTTTATTAAAGGCATCGCAGAAATGCTCGACAAGCAATGGGATATCCTCAAGCCTCTTACGGAGGGGCGGCAGCTTTACCTCCACAACCTTCAGGCGATAATAAAGGTCCTCCCGGAACTCCCCCAGCCTTACCTTTTCTTTCAAGTCCCGGTTCGTACATGCAATAACACGTGCATCCACCTTTATGGGAATAGACTCTCCCACCCTCTCAAATTCCCTTTCTTCAAGTACCCTCAGGAGTTTGAGCTGTATTCTTGGAGATATATCTCCAATTTCGTCTAACAGAATCGTGCCTCCTTGCGCACTCTGGAAGCGGCCCTGAGAGTCTTTTATGGCGCCCGTAAAAGCGCCTTTTACATGGCCGAAAAGTTCGCTTTCAAGCAGGTTTTCGGATAGAACAGAACAATTCACCGTTACCAGTGGGTTTAAAGCGCGGCTTCCACTATAATGAAGGGCCTTTGCTGCCAGTGACTTTCCAGTACCGCTCTCGCCTGTGATCAAAACGGTGGTTTCCAGATCGGCCAGATTATTTAAAAGCCCGTAGACCTCCTGCATCTTGCTGCTCTTCCCGATAAGATTTTGAAACTGGTGCCTCTCTTTCAATTCCCGTTCAAGGTTACTAAGCCTGGTTATGTCCCTTATGACAACGACTGATCCCATAAATTTGCCATCTCGATTCAATAGTGGGGAGCTTGTGATAATTACTCTCTGTTGAGGCCGATGACTGTGATTGCATTCTATCTCGTATTCTGTAATCGTAGTTTTGTTTTTCAAGGCCTCTCTAATGACTTCGTGGCAGTTCTTGTTACATTGGGTCGAACATTCAGTAAATACCTTGCCTGTAATTTTTTCGGGAGCTAAGCCACAGATATTTTCTGAGGCCGTATTTGCTTCAACCACCACCATCTCAGTATCAACCGTAATGATAGCGTCTCTTACGCTTCTGAAAATGGCCTGCAACCGGCCGCGCTGTCTTTCAAGTTCTTCTTCAGTCCGTTTTCGGTCTGTGATGTCACGGACAACACTACGGAACCCGGTCCGATGGCCTCGGGAATTCTTCACTAAAGATATGGAATTCTCTATAATTCTCCTATCCCCGGTTTTCCTTATTATCTCATAATTAAATCCCTTGTTAGGTACTCCTGTGCGGTAGGCTTCGTTGTAAGCAGCAAAAACGACCTTTGCCATGGCCTCGTCCATATATCCTCGGTAATTCAAGCCAATAAGTTCCTCTTTAGGATACCCCGTAATCCTGCAAAACGACTCATTACAAAATACTGTAGTTCCTCTGAGGTCA
>Ga0190283_1001200_pt1 | contig 12083 bp, 11 predicted proteins | sample 48691801_MG_FD_161669 | JGI IMG/M metagenome (GOLD analysis project Ga0190283, IMG submission 161669) | Hydrothermal vent microbial mat bacterial communities from Southern Trench, Guaymas Basin, Mexico - 4869-18-0-1_MG | ecosystem: Environmental > Aquatic > Marine > Hydrothermal vents >...
CATCAAACATCAAACATCAAACATCAAACATCAAACATCAAACATCAAACATCAAACATCAAACATCAAACATCAAACATCAAACATCAAACATCAAACATCAAACATCAAACATCAAACATCAAACTCATGTCAGAAGAAAAAACCAAACCTTTCAGATTGGTAAAATATTTCACCTTTACAAGCCTTATTGTAATTTTCCTGGGGACGCTTGCACTCTCTTTTATCAACACCCACTGGGCAAAAACCATGCAACTGGAAAAAAGTGAGGAATACGCCCTTCTTCTTGTTGAAAATCTTAACCATCAGGTTTTTTTACAATTTGTTATTCCGGTGGCTTTAAGGTTCGGCAAGATTCAGCTCAGGAAAAAGGAACAGTTTGAGCGCATGGATAAAGTGGTCAGAAGCACACTCCACAGCTTCAAAGTGGATATGGTAAATATCTATGATGTTGACAATAATATTATTTCCTACAGTTTTGATCAGGAAATGATCGGAAAAAAGGATATGGGTGGCCAGGATTATTGGAATGCTGTTCTGGGCAAATCAGGTTCAAGACTTGTTTATGCTGAGAAGGAACCGGGTCACTGGCTAGAATCGGCACTGGAAAAAGCCGGCTTTTTTATCGGGCTTCCCCGAAAAAGCAAAATCATCACGTTTGCCCCGCTGTGTGCGGAAAAGCCACTCTCCAGGATATCAGGTCCGGTGCTGGGAGTTGTTGAAATTGTGCAGGATCTGTCAGAAGATTATAAGACGATTTTCAGATTCCAGATACGTGTCATTATAACCTGTACGTTGGTTATGAGCGTTCTTTTTCTGATACTCCGTTTTCTTGTAAACAGGGGAGAGAGAATCATTGAAAGACGGAACCAGGAGAGAACACGCCTCAAGGGACAGTTAAATCAGGCGGAACATCTGGCTTCGCTGGGGGAAATGGTGGCAGGAATTTCCCATGAGATCCGTAATCCGCTCGGTATCATAAGAAGTTCAGCCGAGCTTTTAAAAAAAAAGATGCTCAGATTTGACCCTTCAGGCACCATACCGGATATCATTGTTGAGGAAGCAAACCGGCTGAATAATATCATAACGGACTTTCTGAATTATGCAAAACCCAGGACTCCGAATATGATCCCCTGCCGCGTGGATGATATTCTTGAAAAAAACATTACATCCCTTTCATCACAAATCAAAGATCAGGGCTATGTCATTGAGGCGCATTATGAAAATGATCTCCCTGAGATAATGGCTGATTCAGACATGATATATCAGGCGTTTCTGAATATCCTGATAAACGCCATGCAGGCCATGCCGGCCGGCGGAAAAATTCAGATTGAAACCTCTTCAGACGATAATATCATCGCCATACATTTTAAAGATGAAGGGGAAGGAATACCTGAAACCGTTCTGGAAAAAATATGGGATCCTTTTTTTACCACAAAGGAGATGGGGACAGGACTCGGACTTGGCATTGTCAAAAATATTATTGAATCCCACAAAGGGAATATTCAGATTGCCGGCAGGGCTGAACGCGGGACTCGGGTTACAGCAGAACTGCCTGTGAAAAATGAAAAGTAAGGGGAATATGGAAACCATTCTGATCGTGGACGATGAAAAAAATTATCCGCTCATATTGCGTGCGGTTCTGGAAGAGGAAGGATTTGAAGCTATGACGGCAAACAGTGGTCAGGAAGCACTTGACATAATAAATAATTCCGATGTTGACCTGGTGCTTACCGATATGAAAATGCCTTACATGGACGGGATTGAACTGCTTGAGCGGGTCAAAGCCAAAGATCCCGAGCTTCCGGTTGTCATGATGACGGCTTACGGCACGGTGGAGAAGGCGGTGGAGGCTATACAGAAAGGTGCTTACAACTATATTCTGAAGCCTTTTGATAATGACACCCTGGTCGTCTTCGTGAAAAAAGCCATTGCCATGTATCAGGTGGTTAAGGAAAACAGGCGTCTCCGGAACGCTGTCGAATCCCAGTACAGTTTCGGGAACATAATTGGAAAAAGCAAAGAAATGCGGGATGTTTTTGAAACTATCCGGAAAGTTGCTCCCTCTGTCGCGACGGTGCTGATTGAAGGGGAAAGCGGCACTGGTAAGGAACTTGTGGCAAAATCCATCCATTTTAACAGTCCGAGGCGTGACCGGCCTTTTATCGCAGTCAATTGCTCTGCTTTTGCTGAAAGTCTTCTGGAAAGCGAACTGTTCGGCCATGAAAAAGGCGCATTTACCGGGGCTGCTGCCATGAAGAAAGGACGTTTTGAACTGGCTGACAGCGGGACCCTGTTTCTGGATGAAATCGGTGAACTCTCACAGAACCTTCAGGTGAAATTCCTGCGCGTCTTTCAGGACAAGATTTTTGAGAGGGTCGGCGGGGTGAAGCCGATTTCCGTCAATATCCGCATTATATCGGCTACAAACAAGCAGTTGGCAGAGGAAGTCCGACAGGGACGGTTTCGGGAGGATCTTTTTTATCGGCTGAATGTGCTGCATATTGCCTTGCCGCCTCTGAGACAGCGGACAGAGGATATACGCCTTCTGGCAGACCATTTCATAAAAAAATATGCTGATGAACGCAAACTGAATATCCCGGTAAAAGGTATTGAACAGGCGGTTGAACGTATCTTTTACGATTATAGCTGGCCGGGAAATATCCGTGAACTCGAAAATGTGATTGAGCGCGCCATGATTCTGTGTCCGAATGAAATTATAAAGGTGTCTGATCTCCCAAAAAATTTTAAGGATAATGTTTACGATGACCAGTATTTTGACGGTATCCCTGCAAATGCAAAATTATATGAAACCCTTGTCATTGTCGAAAAAAAGATGATCAGAAGAGCACTGAAACTGACAGACAATGTTCAGTCCAATGCTGCCCGGCTGCTCGGTATTGGGAAAAGCGGTTTCAGCAAAAAAATGAAAAAATATAAAATAAATATTCTGAAAGACTGAATAAGCCCGTATCTGTTTGGAAACTTGAATGTTTCCAAACGGATACAGCAGGAAACAAAAGTTTATGCCTTATATTTTCAGCTAATTAAATAAAAAAACCTTATGAAATCCGACGCATCTTGTTTCCATAAGGAAACCGGCCTGTATCTGTTTGGAAACTTCAGCAGGTCTGTCTGGCATTTCTGATAAATGGATTCTTTTTTGTCAAGAATATAATATGCTGAATTTAAAGCATTAAATAATTTTTTTAAAAAAAAGCATGATTATGAGAAGGTTTGGCAGGGAACTTGCAGTAGATAATGTCAACCTAATAATTTTTTCATCTTTTTTCTTCCTTAACGGCGAACCGGGACAGTCTCGGCGAGCCGTTTTTATTTTGAAGCTTGAAACGTAAAAACGTAAACTTGAAACTGGGTTTAATTTACGTTTACGTTTCAACCTGCAATCTTTTCTTTTGCAAGTTCAACATACATGGAGTCGCTGTAATCAGAGACAATCTTCCTGAAAGCATCCGCACTTTTTTCAGTATCGCCCAGTTCAGCATAAAGCCTGCCTAAATTGAAAAAAGCCTCGTCTTTGAGGAGCAGATCAGATCCTTTGGAAATCTTTTCAAAGTACGTTACCGCGGTTTTATAATCCTTCTTTTTTTCATAAGCGTAACCAAGGCCGCTCAGGATAATGTTTCTGAAAGACGGATTATCACCAAAATCCTCTGTCGCCTCGCTATACAGTTCTATTGCCTTGTCAGGATCGTCTGCATCATAGCAGATTCCGGCATATACGATCCTTGCCATTTTTGCGGCATCTTTTCCCGAATATTCCTTCAGAATCTTATGAAAATCCGGCTCCACCTCAGCATAAGCTTTTTCCGAACTGCTGTCTTTCATCGCTGTCTCATATTTGATCATGCTCTTTCCCAGCAAAGCAGATGCCTTGTCTTCAGCCTTGTCTGAAAAATACCGGATGCCTGAGATGACAATGATAATAGCGAAAAATACCCCCAGAACAATGGATGCTTCTCGGGTATGTTCCATAACAAATCGAAACTGTCTTCTTGAGAAAGTCAGAAACTCATCCGGTTCCTTAAGAAGCTGTTTCCGTGTCATTCTTTTCTTTTTAGCCATTCATTCCTCCATTTTGGGGTTACATCTGTAAATTATTTCACTGATTTTTTGATCCTCTGCCAGCCTTCCTCGGGAATATTTGCTCCCACCACCTGGCATACTTCGTAACCGCATAAAGAACCGAGCTGCCCGCATTTTTCAAGAGGGTACCCGTTTACAAGTCCGAACAGAAAGCCGGATGCCCAGAGGTCACCTGCTCCGGTGGTGTCAACAATCGCAACGGTGCCGTCTCCCTCCGGCTCAATCTTTACCACATCGCCTGCCTGGGAAATAAAGCTTCCCCGCTCGCCAACCTTGACAACAGCAATATCCACTTTTTCAGAAAGTGCTCTGAGCGCCTTTATTTCATCAGAATATCCTGTAAAAGCACGAGCTTCATCTTCATTGGCAATAAGAATGTCAACAAAATCGTTTACAATCGTTTCAAGGATATTTTTTGATTCCTCAACCACTGTAAAGCTGGCAAGGTCCAAAGATATCCGCACCCCTGCCTGCTTTGCGGCATTCAGAACCGCCAGCATGAGTTCCTTATTATAAAGCAGATAGCCTTCAATATGAACAATTGCCGCATCCTCAAAACATTTATCTGTTATTTCATCTGCCTGCATTTCTGATGCAGCCCCGAGATACGTCAGCATGGAACGTTGCGCGTCCGGTGTGATAATGGAGAGCACTCTTCCTGTTGATGAAGAGGATGTGGAAAGTATCGGTTCAATTCCGTTGACCTCCAAGTCAGTTTCAAAGAGGTTTCCCAGTTCATCTTTCCCCAGCTTTCCCACAAACCGGGCAGCACCTCCGAGTTTTCCAATACCGATAATTGTGTTGCACGCAGATCCCCCCGGTACAATGTGCGGCTGAATATCGGTCTGCGCCAGCACCTGATAGATGAATTCGCTTTCCACGTATGTCATGCCGCCTTTCAAAGCACCCGCCTTTTCCAGAAATTCGTCATTTTCATGGATAAGTATGTCTATCAGAGCCGATCCAATACCGACAATCAGGCTGTTTTTGTTTTTTTCAGTTGTAAGCATTATATTTTCTCGGATATCACTCCTTAGTGAATCAACTTATTTTACTGATTTTGAAATATCAGCAAGTACCTGGCCATAATTTTTCTGTACCTGCTTTCACCTCTGCGCCTTTGTGTGATAAAATCAGCAGTTTGCAAAATTGCTTTACATCATCGAAAAGCAATTTGTAAAATTGCAAAATTGCTTTACATCAGCAATTTGCAAAATTGCTTTACATCTGTAGCTTTACCATACCAGTTTTTTGTGTATCCAGCCTTTGTCACCATCCGAATGCTGGACATAAATCCAATCCCCCTTACGTTTCAGTTTTTTGAAGGGGACCCCTCTTTCAACAGTGAACAATATCCCAGAACTGGTTCCCGGGCCTGAACGTACATTGCATTTGTTTTTTATTACAATCACTGAAGGGAATTTTCGGACAACATCGCCGGATATCCATCCCTTATCTCCTTCAAAATCTTTAAAATAGTACCATCCCCCGGATTTTTTGATCACCTGAAGCGGATGATATTTTTCCACTTTCCACAGAATCTTATATTTGGTTCCCGCTCCGGAACGGATGTTGGCTGTGGGAACATTGACAGTCACGCGTTCAGCAGCCAGTGTGACACCTGCCTGCATCAGTAACAGAATTGTCAAAATATAAAAATACGATTTCATTTTTCAACCCGCCTTTTTATAAAAATCGGTTTTACAAGCTTTTAAGGGTGATATTTGAACAGCTTATCATGCCCCAGTTAACAGTTGAGCATCAGCCAAACATACTTATAATAGCGGATACTGCGAGAAATTTCAAGAAAGATTTTTATTATATGTTCAAAACACGGGAGGAACAGAACAGAGCGGTCTTTTGCATCCTGCCAGTGCAAAAAAACACTCTGTTTCTGCACTCCAAAACAGAAAATTATAAGGAGGAGGTATAAAACTTAATATTGGGCAATTTGACGCAGGTCAGCATATGCCCATATACAGCACCGGTATCAATCCCTATTTTATTGGGTCTGATCAACGGTTCAAGAAAGGGCGTGTGACCGAATATCACCTGTTTCCCAAAATCATAATCAGACTGGATAAAATCGTTGCGTATCCAGAGCATGTCATCCGGATCCTGCATATGAATCGGAATATTTTCTCTCAGTCCGGCATGTGCAAATATATATTTGTCTGTTTCATAAAAAAGAACAAGGGATTCAAAAAATTCAAGATGATGACCTGGAATCGGGGGACCATCCTCCTGATTTTGTTCCATATAGCTTTCCAGGGTCTGGCGCCCGCCGTTGATGAGGTAGGTATGCTTATCAGGGCCCGCAAGGTATCTTTCAAGCATATCTTCATGATTGCCCTTTAAAAATATAACATTTGGGGCACGTTTTCCTAAATCAATCAGGTACTCCACCACTTCAAAGGAACTGGGACCCCGGTCAATATAATCCCCCATGAAAACAAGGGTGTCATGATCAAAATCAATATCAATCTTATCCATAAGGGAGACAAGCTTGTCAAAACACCCGTGTATATCACCGATAGCAAAGATATTTTCCATTATTTTCCGATAGTAAGGCGTGTGAATTATGAATTATCCTTTTATCCGGTCTGTGGTTGGCAGAAAGATATTCAGTTTTGATCCTGTTCATTTCATAGCACAGAAGGAAAAGTCAATGGGGTGAAAACCGTATTCTGTGGTAAAATCCTCATAATACAAATGGTATCCTTCATTTGTCAGTCTGATGTTTGATGCTGGATGTTTGATCAAACATCAAATATCGAACATCAAATTTTAAGTGGCTCAACCAGTATTTTCTGCGCCAGCCCGCGTCCAAGGGCGTAGCGATTGTAATCCAGGGAAATTACCACCTGCCCCCTGCTCACACTGGTGACAACTTCTATTTCATCCCCGATCCTCAACCCCATGCTTATCAGACGGATATGGGAAGTTGATCCTCCGGCAAATTCCCTGATGACCAGCCGTTCCCCCTGTTTTGCCATCGTAAGCGGCATCAGTTGCGCCCGTTCTCTGAGGCATTCGGAACAGATGCCGTAAATTTCCATTTTATGCTGGAGCATACAGAAGCCATAAGCCGCGGAGATCTGTATCTGAAGATTTTCAAGCTGATCATCCTTGAACTCTGTGATCTTTCTGCATTTTGTGCAGATGATATGATCATGGTGCTGCCCCAGATGCCTGTGTTCATAGCGAACCTGTCCGTTATCGAATCGGTTTGCCTGAGCAAAACCGAAGCGGCACATCAGCTTCAGCGTGTCCCTGACAAAATTGGGGTCTAATTTGTATCCTCTTTCATCAAGCAACTCAAGCAGTTCTTCGTCTGTGACATGACGTTCAGTTTGCAGAAAAGCATCAAGAACTTTGAATCTGTCCTCAAAATTATCAATATGCTCCTGCCTGAAAAGTTTTTTGAACTGTTCCTTTTCCTGCGTGTGAACCCGTTTCATTGCGGGGATCCTTAAATTAAAGGTGAATTTTGACAATAACACCGGCAGGCGTTGTCAACAAATCAAAAAGAAAGAGGAATTTAACGCGTTGGCCCGGGAATATCATAAGTGGTGCATGAGCCGCTTGAGCAGGTCCTTGTCTGGGACCCTACCCCTCCGCCTCCCTCTCCTCCAATGGCGTAGTTGGTAGTGCTGAGAACCCGTTCAAAATCCTCGGACTTACATTCAGGGCATCTGAGTTCGAGCTCATCATTATTCATAACAAGCAGTTCAAAAAAATCCTCACATTTCAAGCATTTGAATTCATATATGGGCATGATGATCTTCCTTTTGATAAAATTGACATTAATAACATTTGAAAGGGAGTGCAAAAATGGAGCGCAACGGAATTTTTGCGCCCGCGGCAGTATTAAAAAATTCCGCTCCGCTTTTTCCCACACCTTCACTCCTGACAATTTAAGAGTTAAAATCCGATGTTCAAGTTATTTTTCAGCAAGGAAGTATGCATGAGGCCAATACCGTTCGGCATATTTCTTGCATATAGCGATAGCCTGCTGAATTTATTCCTTTGGAAAAATCAGATCAGAGCCGTGTCGCAGGTTTTTTTGAAAATTCGGTTTCCCAAAAATTCAGGTGTGCCGGGACTCTTCATCCGTGTATGCAAATATTGTGCCGAACGGTATTGGCATGAGGCTATATTTCTGAATGGATTCAGAAAATTTGGATATTTATGATTTGAGTGTAAACAAAAGTTGAAAGTAAAAAGTGAAAAGCTGAAAGCCGGAGAGACTTTTCATTTTGAACTTTTCACTATTGAGGAATCCCCAAATATTTAAAGGTGTCCCACGCTGCCTTGCCTGCATCCGCAACGGTCTCTGCAATGCTCATCGGCCTCTGGGCCGTGCCTGCCGTAAAGATGCCGTCTTCAGAAGCACTGATAAAACCGGAGCCGGCGATCTCCAAATTCAGCAGTTCAGCCAGTTCTTCCGTGTCTTCTCCGGGCCCAAGCCCTATGGAAAGAACAACAATGTCAAAGCATTCTTCAATGCTGTCCTGTGCGGTGTTGTCAAAGAAATTTACCCGTAACCGGTCATCTCCTGTCTTGAAAATATCCCCGGGTATGGCTCGTATCATGCGTACATCATTTTGAACATTTTCATAAAAATTCTGAAAATCCCTGCCAAAGGTCTGCACATCAATATAGAAAAAAGCAATGTCGGTTTCGGGCTGTCTCATCTTTATAAGTCTCGCCATTCGCAGGGCCGAGCCGCAACATACTTTGGAACACCACAAATGCTTCAGCTTTGCATCCCTGCTTCCCACGCATTGAATAAATGCGACCTTTTTTGCTTCCTTGCCGTCCGAGGGTCTGGATGCAATGCTTTGCTGTCTCAGCATCCGTTCCATTTCCAGATTGGTGATAACATTGTCAAATATGTCATATCCGTAAGGTTTGCTTTCAGGGCTGAAGGCTTTGAACCCGGTGGCGACGATGATTGCATCTGTTTCGCAGGAATATGAACAGCTCTTTTTGTCAAGAGTGATCGCATTTTCAGGACATATTTCCTGGCATAAATTGCAACTTTTGTCTTTTACAAAAAGGCATTTTCCCTCACAAACTGCATAGAAAGGAACATTGCTTTTTGAAAACCCCCGGATAATTGCACCCTCCGATGGACATTTTTCAAAGCAGACACCGCATCCGGTACATTTCTGAGGGGTGATATACTCCGGGGTTTTTTGAAGGGTTACGGAGAATCGGTCGGCTTTTTTTGTTACCTTCTTTACATGACTGCCCGGTAAAAGTTTGATATTTGAATGCCGAACCACATCTTCAAGTTTTTCTTCCGCAACACATGCGCCGCACTTCACACATTTGTCTGTGGCTTTGCATGAAAACTGTATGGCATGGCCTCCCAGAAAACTCGTCTTTTCCACAAGATCAACGCCGATTCCAAGACGCGCCAGTTCAAGAGCAGCCGAAAGACCGGCTACCCCTCCACCTAATACAAGAACATTCTTATCAGGCATGTTTGATTGAAATCTCCTTTTGCTGGTTGTCAAGCCGGTTTCCGGTCGCCGCTGAATCATTGCCCAGCGGACAACGGCCACTGACAACAGACATCACAAACTTATAACGGCTGCATCGCAGGACAATTTTATGAGTTCGCCCCCGGTGGCCATCCTGGCACCTTCTATCAGATCATCTTCCGAAACCATCCTTGACTTTGCACATGGCGTACATACAAGCATCGGAACCTCATTTGCCTGGAGGTATGTCAGGTGATCATCGGCATTGTCTCCGGTTGCGGCCCGCATATTGTCCATAATCCCTTTCTTTGCAAGATAAACCGCCTCATCCAGCAAAAACAGGGTTGTGTTTTTACCTTCCTTACGCGCCACCATTGCGAAAAAAAAGGCTCGCGTTGCCCGGTTCGGATTATCCGTACCACAGGATAAAACAACCACTACGTTGTCAGTCATATTTTTTTTGCCTCCTTAACGTAATTCAAATGAAGGTTTTAGGTTTTAGGTTTTAGGTTTTAAATTAATCACAACAAATAATGAAAGTTAAGATACTGTTTTTACTTAAAATTTAAAATTTAAAACTTAAAACTTAAAACCTAAACCAGTAAATTCACACAGTCAATGTCACATATAAATGACGTTTACTCTTTTTTGTCGACTTCGCTCTCAGGAACACTCACGGGAACCCCCTCATAAGGCGTTCTTTTCTTGGAAGTCAGGAACTTGGGATCCCGCATCGTCTTCAGTATCTCAATACTGTCCTTGAGTCCTTTGTAGTGCCTGGCCATTTCCAGAGCCATTCCTGTCATCTGAGCCATGGCCTGGACAAAATTCACATCTTCCAGCGTGAATTCCCAAGGTTCGGCAGTATATATACGCATGGCCCCCGTCAGATTGCCGCCGGCAACAATCGGCACAGACAGGATGGAAGCGATCCCTTCTTTTTTTACAGCATCAGGATACTGGAGCCGGGGATCATCAGAGGTATCGTAGATCGCCACCGGCCCATCCTCCAAAGACTGGGCAATGGATTTCAAAGCGCTGACAGGGCCTTTGTCAAGATATTCATCGCTCAGACCATAAGACGCTGCCAGTTCCAGTTCATCGGTTTTGCGGTTGATAAGAAATACAGCACATCCTTTGACATCCAGAGCGGTTTTGATGCTATCCACCGTCAGCAGGACAACTTCTTCGGGGTCCTTGGAGTGGGAGATAGCTTTGGTCACTTTAAGAAGAGTTTCATAATTAACAAGCTGTTTTTTCATTAAGACCTCCTTCCCGTAATTTTTTGGAGTGGAAATTAACCGTACAGTTGGACTTCATCAAACCGACATTTTGAAGCTTCCAACAGTAAAAACTCTGCTGGAAGCCGAGGTAGGCACATTTTGAGTTTCATTATCCCCCCTGAACATCAATGGTGCTAGGTTGAAAATTTAATCAATGATTACAGAATGTTAATCCTTTTATCCGCGCTTTGACAGTAACAAAGCGTCTGACATTCAGAATATAAACAGATTTTTTAATATGAATCATTCCAAAAGTCAAACGATTATTGACAAAAGACTTTTATTTCACCATTAAAATCATCTTCTGAAAAATTTGGCTTTTTGCGGTCGGTCAGGGATAAAAAAAATTTCATGGCTGCTTTGTATAACGGATTCAGGGGAGGCTCCCGCACCTGCCCTCAGACAGATCCGGCCGAACCGTGCAGGTCTGAGCTTTGTGCCCCGGGTTCAAGCTTTGCGGCCTTTGTGCCCCCTTTGTGTCCTCTGTGGTTAAAAAGGTGCGATGCAGGGCTGATTTCAGGCCTCCCCTGAAAGCGTTATAATCAGAAAAATTTTAAAAAAAATAGCAATATAATAAAGGTATCGCCTTTTGAGCCACCCACAAGCATGATCTCCGTTATTTTACAGCCGAGGCAATTTTTTCAGCGGTTTTCTTAATGGCCTCCATATCCCCCGGTTTGAGTTCCCAATTTGTCATGACCAGTTCAGGAGCACCGCTGACGCGGGGGATCAGGTGGAGATGATAATGCATTACCACCTGATTCACGGCCCGGCCATTGAGTTGGAGAAAGGCAATGCCCTCAGGTTTCAGCGAGTCTGTCATTGCCTGGGCAACTTTTTTGGAGGTCAGATGAATTGCGGCAAGGTCCTCAGGGTCAATTTCCCAGATGTTTTCCGCATGTTTTTTGGGGATAATCAGCGTATGCCCCTCGGAAATAGGATTTACATCTGCAAATACAAGGACTTTATCATCCTCATAAACTTTGAAACTGGGGATATCGCCTTTCACTATCTTACAAAAAATGCAATCTTCCATTCATTTCTCCTTTCATTTTTCGGTTAAACGATTCAATGCTGTCTTCCTGATTTCCTGTGTGAAAAAATTTCAACTTTTCAGATGGCAAGCAAGTCATAATTATCAGTGGTAATCATATTTTTCAAGCAAAAAAGAATCATAATTATGGATCAGAGCGCATTTATC
>Ga0190283_1001201_pt1 | contig 12082 bp, 8 predicted proteins | sample 48691801_MG_FD_161669 | JGI IMG/M metagenome (GOLD analysis project Ga0190283, IMG submission 161669) | Hydrothermal vent microbial mat bacterial communities from Southern Trench, Guaymas Basin, Mexico - 4869-18-0-1_MG | ecosystem: Environmental > Aquatic > Marine > Hydrothermal vents > Microbial...
TTTTCGTCCAACTTCTTGAAACGATCGTCTAAATCGAAAAAGCCTGGCTGCGGCATAACTCTCTTGCCCTTTGATTAATTATGCTGTGAATTTTAGCATATACGGCAATTTTTAGAGATGCCCTTAAATAAAATCCTTTGCGCGCTTTGCGTCTTTGCGGTGAAATTCAAAGCCCCGGATTACCGCACCAACTTGCCGCCTTCCTGCATGCAAAAATCATGAAAAGCCTGCGCCACTAGTGACAACTCTTTACCCTTGGGATAAACCAGATACCATTGGCGGCGAATCGGGAAGCCTTCGACGTCCAGCTCTACCAACGGCCCTTTATTACCCTCCAGAGTAAGCGCTGTATGTGACAAAACAGAAATACCAAGACCGGCGACGATGGCGTGTTTGATGGCCTCGTTACTGCCCAGCTCAATGCCTGTGTTGGGTGTTAACCCATGTTCCCCGAACAGGCGGAATACAGCATCACGAATACCGGAACCTGGTTCACGCATGATAAAGGGTTCTTTTGCAATTTCTTCAAGGGATATTTTTTTCTTTCGCGTCAATGGGTGATCACTGTTAGCAATCACCACCAGTTTATTCGGCGCGAAAGGCGATGCTTCTATTTTTATACCCTTCGGGAAGGTCTGGCCCAGGATGTAAATATCATCTTCATTGCGCGCCAGACGTTCAATCAACTGCTCACGGTTGATCACATTCAGCGACACTTCGATACCTGGATAACGTTTGCTGAATTCACCCAGAATACGCGGTGCAAAATATTGAGCAGTCGTTAAAGCAGTCAGTCGTAAACGGCCATACTTTAGCCCTTTCATATCGGCAATTTTCATCTCCAGTCGTGAGAACGCACTGAAAATATCGCGGATGGCCGAATAAAGTTCCTTGCCGGCTTCCGTTAGCTGCGTCTTGCGGCCAACTTGTTCCAGCAACGGCAACCCAACCGTATCAGTGAGCTTGCGAATTTGCATGGAAACGGTGGGTTGAGTCAGATGCAACATTTCAGCAGCCTTGGTAAAGCTGCCAAGATGAGCAATAGCGTCAAAAACCTGTAATTGACGCAGGCTTGCGTGACGAGCAATGTGCTCCAGCTTTTCCATCAACTATCATCTATGCTTTACGATAATTGATTTATAAACCCTTATAGTTTTACTGTCCAGCTTCAGTCACTGTAGCCCTGGCGCTTGCAGGCTCGCGCAACGGCAAGGTACAGTCAGGGTTACTAACCTTACTGGTAGCAAAATAAATCGCTTCAGTCACCCGACGGAAGAAATTGACCTTACCATGATATTTAACAAAACCTGAATCTTCCAGCGGCCCTATGACCTGATCTTTCATTCCAGCCAGTAGTAACTGAATACCTGACTGACTCAGGTTATCTGCAAGATTCCTGAGCACCTCCTCACCGGTTGCGTCAATTGCGTTGATACCCTTGCAATCAATGATCAGGAACTCAAGATCGGGGCGATCCGCAATTAACTCCAGAACTTCATCTTCGAGATAACCGGCGTTGGCGAAATACAGCGACATATCCATTCGCACTACTGCAACACCGGAAGACTTGGGTAAGTTAAAAAGCTTCGCATCACGCAAGGTACCGTCTTCGTGCATAGACAGCTCCGAGATCCTTGGGCGCATGGTACGAAAAACAAACAAACCGAGCGAGAGAATGACGCCCACTTCAATGCCTTTCTCAAGGTGTGGTGCAAACAGAAGTGTCAATACAAAAGTCACTACTGCAACGATGCCATCATGCTTTTCTACCTGCCATGCATGCCAGATCGGTTTAAATTTCACCAGATTAATTACGGCCATAATAATCACTGCACCCAGGGTCGCCTGTGGCAGATGATAAAGCAGCGGCGTTAAAAACAGCAGCGTGATACCCACCACAATACCGGTGACCACCGATGAAAATCCTGTTATGGCGCCTGCCTCAAAGTTCACCGCAGAGCGTGAAAACGAACCGGAAACCGGATAACCATTAAAAAGACTGGATGTAATATTCGCCAAACCTTGTCCGACCAGTTCCTGATTGGGATCCAGCCGCTGCCGGGATTCCGCAGCCATCGTCTTGGCGATAGAAATAGCCTCCATAAAACCGATCAGGGAAATAATAATGGCCGAGGTGAAAAGTTGTAACGCAATTTCGAAATCAAAAACGGGTAAAGACATCTTTGGTAAGCCATCTGGAATGACGCCTACCACCGCGCCTCCTTTGGCTTTATATCCAATGACCCAGGAAAGCACAGTGGTAAATACTACAGCTACCAGCACATTGGGGATCTTGGGCAGGAATTTTTTCATGCTTATCATGATGGCCAGCGCCAGCACCGCCATCACCAACGTCAGTGCGTGTGTATTGTTGGCTGCTGCCTCAACCACCCGCCAGACAGTCTCATAATGATGCTCTGCCTTTTCCACATTGACGCCGAACAATTTACTCAGTTGTGAGGTACCGATGATAATCGCGGCTGCATTGGTAAAACCGAGCACTACCGGATGAGAAAGAAAGTCCACCAGCACCCCGAGCCGAAACAGCCCCAAAGACAGCTGGAACAGTCCTACCAGCATAGCCAGCAGCATTGCATAGGCCAGAAAACCTTCGGGGTTTGCTGTCGCCAATGGCTCCAACGAGGCGGCTGTCATCAATGAAACCACGGCTACCGGACCGGTGGCTAATTGCCGGGAAGAACCAAAAATAGCCGCGATCATCGGCGGCAGGAAGGAGGCATAAAGACCGTAGTAAGGCGGCAGGCCGGCCAGTGAAGCATAGGCCATCGACTGTGGTACCAGAACCAGGGCAACCGTAATACCGGCTATAATATCTGCGCGCAGCACATCCTTGTTTTTGAGTTCGCCCAACCAGGCAAAATAAGGAATAAATGCAAATTGCCATCCACGCAGCAGTTCTTTAAACACAATAGCCTCCTAATTTAAACAGGATGCGCATGTCGCAGCGATGCTAGTATAAACGGTAGTAACCGTACGACACACGCATGGTAAAACACATATACAACAAGACAGGTTTTGCTTATGATTAATTTCAGGAACTGTTTTAAATATAAGCAAAACCTTATGGACGCGGGATAATAGCAAACTTCTATCCCAAACTCACCTAAAATCAACAATAGGGACAGCAAAACATGAAAACTATCTCAATTCCTTTGTTTATGATTGTAAGCTTTCTTGCACCGACTGTTGGCTGGGCCGCTGATGGTCACACACTTGATCTCACCAGTCACTGGTTAGGGATTACTGCGCTTTGCATCTTTGCGGTCTCTTATCTGTTTGTCATGGCCGAGGAATTCACTCATTTACGCAAATCCAAGCCTGTAATGCTGGCAGCAGGTGTGATCTGGGGAATGATAGGCTGGTATGGTTCAACCAGGGGCATGTCCCACGATATTGAACAGGCGATCCGCCACAACTTTCTGGAATACTCTGAGTTAATGTTATTCCTGCTGGTGGCGATGACTTATATCAACGCCATGGACGAGCGCAACGTCTTTGCCTCGCTGCGTTCATGGCTGGTGAACAAGGCTTTCTCATTGAGGCAACTTTTCTGGATTACCGGCGTCCTGTCTTTCTTTATTTCACCGATTGCCGATAATCTTACGACCGCATTACTGATGGGCGCTGTTGTCATGGCTGTCGGTGGCAGCAATGTACGCTTTATCAGTATCGCCTGCATCAATATTGTGATTGCCGCTAATGCTGGCGGAGCATTCAGCCCGTTTGGCGACATCACCACCCTGATGGTCTGGCAAAAGGGGATTGTTGAATTCAAGGAATTCTTCGCTCTGTTTATTCCATCTGCAGTCAATTTTCTGGTGCCGGCTGCGATCATGCATTTCGCCATCCCGAATACACAGCCTGACGACGCCACTGAGGAAGTGCAGCTGAAAATCGGCGCGCGTCGCATTATGGCACTTTTCCTGCTGACGATTGTCACTGCTGTCAGCTTCCATCAGTTCCTGCATTTACCACCGGTGATCGGCATGCTGACCGGCCTCTCCTACCTGCAGTTTTTCGGCTACTACCTGAAGAAACGCTGCGACCGCGCACATAAAAGAGGAGCCAGCGAGGAGGAACTTAGCTTGATCTGTTCGGAAGGGAGCGAAGAAGATGGGGCAAAAATTGGTAACGTTGTTTCTTTTGATGTTTTCAACAAAATCGCGCGCTCCGAGTGGGACACCTTGCTGTTTTTCTATGGCGTGGTCCTGGCAGTTGGTGGGCTGGGCTTTCTGGGCTACCTCTCACTGACATCCGAACTCATGTACACACAGTGGGGAGCAACTCCGGCCAACGTCGCAGTCGGCATTCTTTCCGCCGTTGTGGATAACATTCCGGTAATGTTTGCCGTGCTGACCATGAGCCCGGAGATGTCGCAAGGTCAATGGCTACTTGTCACGCTGACTGCCGGTGTCGGTGGCAGCATGTTGTCTGTCGGCTCGGCCGCAGGTGTGGCGCTGATGGGTCAGGCACGCGGCATGTATACATTCTTTGGACATTTAAAATGGACCCCGGTCATCGCCCTGGGTTATTTCGCCAGCATCGCTGTTCATATGTGGATTAACGAGGTTCCTTACTGATCAAACCTTTAACTGCAGGGTGCCTCTAGGGCACCTCTAATAATAGATTGTGACCTCTGGCTTTGCTCCCTGTTCAGGATCAAGACGGGTTTTCGAAAGCATGCTCACTGCCTGGTGAGAAAGCACAACGCAGAGCCTGGACAGGGAGAAAAGCCCCGCAGGGCGCGACCTGAAGGCGTTACGAGCCTTGGCAATGGAATATAACCATTGCGCTGCGGCTTGTGCCTTACAGCTACACGCTTCAAGTCACGCAGAGGCCGCAAGCTATTGTTAGAGTTGCCCTTAATTAGGATTTTTGTTCCAGTTCAAGGCGGATCAATTTTGAGAACCGCAGTGTATATGGCATACATGAGGATCACAAAAATTGATCCAACGCCGAAATCGGACAAAAAGACAATTAATAAAGGTGCCCTGCATGATAAAAGCTGTTCTCGGCCTGACACTGGCAGGTTTTGCTGTAGCCGCAACTGCCAGCTCCACTTCAACGGTTGACGAATTATTGCAATCCATGAGCGACGAGCAAAAAGCCGCTCAGTTGATCATGGTTTATTTCGCGTCACCGGAATTTGTGATCAAACATGAATTTGGTGCAGTGTTGGTCATGCAGAGCATGATCAAGGATACAAAAACACTCTCAGCCAAACTGGATAAACTGCAACATCAATCAGCTATTGGAGTACTGACCGCTATCGATCAGGAAGGCGGAAATGTCAATCGTCTGAAACGACTTCCAGGCTGGAAAAACACGCCATCGGCAGCTACCCAGGCAGCATGGCCAAATAGAAAAATTTTAAACCACCAGTTAAAAGTCGCTGCCCAACTCAGAACCATGGGCATCAATACCAACCTGGCGCCGGTGCTCGATCCAAGCCATAATCATCAGGGCAAGCCTGCTTTCATGGGTAAACGAAAGCGTAGCTTTGGTCAAAAACCCTGCGCGATTACATCAAAAGCAGCCGAGTTCATTGAAGCCCATCAACAAAATAATGTACTGACCATATCTAAACATTTCCCAGGCTATGACGCAGAAAATAATTCTGATCATGAAATCGCGATCAGCGATGCATCCCGTACCGACCTCAATAACACTATCCAGCCATTCTTGGCGCTCGCACCGATTGTTGACGGCGTCATGATGTCCAGTATTCACTATCAAAAGATGACCGACCGGCCCGCTGTACTTTCTACTGAAATGGTGGGCTGGGCCAGAGAACTGCACCCGCAGAAAATAATTATTACTGACGATCTCTGGGGTCAGGCCCTGCGTAGCTGGATAAACCCGATCAGCGCAAAAAGAAAAAAATATCCAGACGAGGATTTTCTCGTGCTAACTCGTATGGCGCTGGATGCCGGCAATGACATACTGATGATCACCTACCCCAAAAAAGCCGTACTGATGAAAAAAGCCATTACTGAGTGGATGCAACAAGATGAAACCCTGCGTTTACGGGTTGACCAGTCTGTAAGAAGAATTTTATCGACAAAAGAAAAAGCAGGTTTACTATTAACCCGCTAATACAATAAAGTCTTGACGATTTAAAATTCTGACTGCAAACTCGTTTGCTATGAATCCCTGGAACACAAGTAAACAGATTACACGCGCCTTCCGCTTTGTGCTGTGGATGCCCGCCTGTTTGCCTGTGCGCCAAATGTGTTTTTAAACTAAGCTAAAAACCAACTACCAAAAGGCCGCAGGCGAAAGTCAGCGGCCTTTTTTATTGTCTGAATAAAGAGGATAACCCGAATATGGTATGGAGCCGGTGACTACAAAAAAGTTTTATATTTATCAAACTACAGAGGAGAGGTAATTATGATTTTAGAAATATACAGTTTGTACCTCGGCAATTGCTCCTGCATTGCTCTACTTACCTACGTCCATGTAGGCATAAATGGGTTTCTGAAAAATCTGGCTTTGAAGATTGAACAAAATCACTCAAACCTTAGCCTGCTAGGGTATTCGCGATATTTGTCCAATCTTCTTTGCCAGATTATCCAGACAAAAATATTAGGATTGTTTTTGGTCGGCCGCAGGCCGCCCAAAGGGTGTAACACATGGATGTGTTACAACAAATCCCATTTCTCCATGCCATATCCGGGTTGATAATGCCAATACCCGCAGCTTTTACGGCAGTGGTTTTAATCTGGGCGACGACGCCGCTGGCAATCCAGTGGAGTGGTCGGGATGTGAGTTTTCTGTTTGGTCTCAGCAGCCGTATGGTGATCGGTCTGGTAATACTACTTGCCCTGCATTTGCTACTACGCAAACCCATACCTCTGGATTCACAGGCGCAACGCGTTTACCTGGCCGGTGGTCTTGGATTATTTACTGCCATGACCTGCGTGTACTGGGCTGCACAATATATGCCATCTGGATGGATTTCAGTCATCTTTGGATTGACACCGATTGCCACCGGCGTCATGGCGACGATATGGTTAAATGAAAAAACCTTTACAGCTGCCAAATTATTCGGAAAGATCCTCGGGATCACCGGCCTTGCCATTATGCTTCTCAACAAAGGAGATTACGGCGTTCTTGCCCCGCTTGGAATAATGCTGGTACTGGCCTCAGTACTCTCACTCAGCGCCAGTACAGTCTGGGTAAAACGCCTGGGAGCTGATATCGACGGTATGACCGTAACAACCGGCAGCCTGCTTGTTGCAACACCTTTGTATCTGATTACATGGCAGATATTTGATGGGCACTGGCCACAGTCTATTCCTTTACTTGCAGCAGTGGCGATCGTTTATCTGGGTGTTTTCGGCTCAGTTATTGGGTTTGTACTCTACTACTATTTATTGCGCAGAATATCTGCTCATCAAACAGTATTGATCACCTTGATCACACCGGTGATTGCGCTTTGGCTTGGGCACTGGTTAAACAATGAGATCATCACTCCAACAGTCATTGTCGGCACCGGGCTGATTTTACTCAGCCTCCTGAGTCATGAGTTTGGAGACAGTTTATTGCTCAAACTCATTAAAACCAGATAATTAACGCTCGCTGAATGCGTTACTAAAGCCACGCGATATAGGTCTTAATAGATACGCGAGAATTGACTTGGAACCTGTTTCAATATTCGCCTGTACAGTCATACCTGGAATGATTTTCATTATTTCAGGGTTGTCGCCTACCCATGCCTGGTCAAGTGTTATTTCTGCACGGTAATAAGGATTGTTTTTTTCATCCAGATAAGTGGTCGCAGAAATATGTTTTACCTCGCCGTCAATGCTGCCAAAGCGAGAGGACTCATAACTATCAATTTTTACATCTGCACTTTGACCAATATGTACATGACCAACATCTATAGGTGATATGCGCGATTCGACGATTAACTCATCATCCATGGGAACAATACGCATAACAATTTGACCTGGCTCTGCAACAGCATTAATGCTATTAATGGAGAGCGCCTGCACGATACCTCTAACTGGGGCAACAACATCAAGACGTCTTGCTCTATCGTTCAGGCGTACCAGTGTTTGTTCTACTTCTGCCAGTTCATTAGTAACCTGTCCGGCTTCCAGTTGAAGATCTTTAATGAACTGAAGCTCTACATCCTTGCGACGTTGCCTTACTTCCGCCAGGGTGGTTTTAGCTACACTGTAGTCGTCCTGGTACTCACGGTATTCACGTAAATTCTGCGTCAGTATAATTTGAGTTTTTAACAGTTCATCACGTGCAACAATACCCGTTTTATTCAATTTTTTCCGGATGCCTGCCTGCTCCTCAAGCATTGCTACCTTCTTCTTCATGATTCTGGACTGATTGAGCGAGCGACGTTTCTCAGATTTTTTCTGCTCAATCTGTTGATCGACCACAGCTATTTTTTGTTGTTGGCTGTTAAGCTGCGCCTGATAAATAAATCTTTGCTGTTTCGCGAGATCTGGGTACTCACTACTTTTTCGTCCAAAATCTGGATTGCGATCATCAATTAATGCCTGCAAGCGTTCCTGCTGCAATAATAACGATGCGTATCTTACCGACATCTGTTCGAGTTCAGACATGGTTGCTGGTGGTGCAAAACGCAATAAAGTATCACCCGGGTTCACAAACACACCGTTACGCACAAGAATTTCGCTGACGATTCCACCTTCAAGGTGCTGGATATTGTGAATCAGGTCTGCAGGTATGACTTCACCGCGTGTCGCTGCCACTTCTTTTATTTGTGTAAAATGCGCCCAAAACAGGAGCGCGACTAAAAGAACGCCACTAAATACGATTGCAATATTGATAATAGTTTTCGGCGGACTCTCCTCTAACTGGATTGCCTGATTCAGGTAATGAGCTCTGGCACGCGGTAAACCGGCAGTTGTGTTGGCCGCAAAAACAATATTATTCTCTTTCATGATATTTTCTCCAGCATCATGTTAATGACGGTATCAGGGTCACCTGCAAACTTGACCATACCCTGATCCATTAACAGTGCTTTATCTGCAATTCGGATATGCGAGGGTCGATGACTCACCATAATAATCGTGCGATTACCTTTGAGTTTTTTTAGCTGCTGAATTAAACGCTGGTCACTTTCCTCATCCAGTGAAGTCCCGGGTTCATCAAGCAAAAGTATTTGTGCAGGGTTAACAAAAGCTCGCGCCATCGAAAGCGCCCTTAAAAAACCTGGTGGCATATGATCATCGGTATTGTCACCAATACGAGTATCAAAACCTTCGGGCAGTGACAGGATATCATCGAGCACGCCCGCTTCATCGGCGGCACGATGTAGATCTTCATCGGTCGCCAGTATATTATTCAAACGCATGTTTTGCGCGATAGTGCCATGAAACATATGAGTAACTTGCGGAACGTATGAAATAGCACGGCGTAAATCCATAGCGTTGAGTTGACGTATATCCAGTTCGTCGATAGAAAACGATCCGGCCTGCGGCCGGTACATACCAGAGATTAATTTAACCAGCGTTGATTTACCCGCACCCGTGTTACCACAGATGGCGATCATTTCTCCCGGATTAACATCAAAACTCACGCCAAGTAGCGCAGGATCTTCTTCAGGACCGTAGCGGAAACTGACCCGGTCAACTTTAATATGACCCTCTAATTGTGAGAGTAATAAACTTGACTGACCAGAATGTTGCTCAACCTTCAAGCGCATCAACTGGTTAATTTGTGCAATAGATTTACTCAATTGCTGGAATTTAAAGAACGATAAAAACGCCCCCTGCAATGGAGTTAACACACGCCAGACTAAAGCCATGGTTGCAATTAATGCGCCTATCGTCATGTCACCATTAATCACCATGAGCGTTCCAAACCCTATGGTTGCGGCACCTGCTATAACCATTAGCGATTGTGAGACACTGTTTAATATACTGCTGGCAATGAAAGTTCTATAGCTCGTCATTACTGCATCGCCGGAAGTTTCACGAAAGCGTTCCCACCAGACTGATTCACCACCTATGGCTTTAATTTCTTTTCGGCCATCCATGCTCTGCATTAACATGCGTTGCTTGTTCGTTTTGGCGATACCTGACTGGATTACTTTTGAACTGGTATAGGGCAACCAGATACTGCCAAATATGATGTACGAAATAATGACTGCGACAGGTATGATCGCCAACCAGCCCGCCAGGATTGCGATTACACTGATAAATAAAACAGCAAAAGGTATTTCAAGTGTCATTGCGGCATTGGGGCCCGTAAAAAAATCACGTACTGAATCAAACTGTTTTAAACGTGATAACTGTGCGGCAACGGTAGACCGTTCGGTGAAAACAGGAGGCAGGAAAAGCAACTGCCTGAATGTTTCTGTACCGATTAAATAATCGAGTCGCCCGGCTATCGAACCGAGCAATTGTGCGCGCAAGTAACGTAAAACTAAATCTGCGACAAGAAGGACTGCAATGCCTGCAATAAGATAGGGCAAGGTTTCAACTGATTTTGCACCGATCACTTTATCGTAGATGACCATAATAAATAAAGGTACAGTCAGAGCGACGAAATTTATCAGGAACGTCATCATCAGAAGATGAACTACAAGATGTTTAAAACGGCTGATTAATTTGTAAAACCATGTATCACCCGCGTCATTCATGGTCACTCCATGACTGGGGTGTGTATCTGTAAAGACGTAAGCCGTACCTTTAGTATCTCTAGATTGTAAGAATTCGTATTTATTCGTTTGTGCATTAAAGCTACTGATGTCATCATTTTCTCTATCCAGCAGCACACGTACCTCACCATCTTTCGAAATAAACAGGCAGGGATATAATTCTGCTTTTATCGATTCTATATTTGTTTCTTTTGGTGTGCTGTCGTAGCCGATCGTGACCAGTATATTTCGCAGATCAACAAGCTCAAGGTGATTGGAATAATGTGGTAGTGCTTCCAGTAACTCACGCGCGTAATTGTGCCAGCCGAGTTCTTTTAACAATGGAATAATACAGGCAGCATATGGGGAGTCGTCGTGAAAATCATCAAGATTATCATTACGAAGCGCTTCAGCAAGACGCTCTGAAAATGGCAGGCTTGCGTTTTTGTCTTTAACGTTTTCGTTTATCGATGGATTTATCTGGGTAACGTTCATTATCTGGCCTGTACGCTTGCAGCGTGAAGTTTATTCTGATTACGATCGGCGATATTGTCTGTTATTTCGACAAGCCGCTTGTTCTGTAATTTAAAATGGCGATTACATAACTTCAGGAACGATGGCCGGTGAGAAACGATAACCAGTGTTCTTTCCTGTTTGTAATCCTCAATAACTTTATGTAATCGTGCATCGTTTTTAATATCAAAATTTGCATTTGCATCGTCAAACAACATAATTTTAGGATGGCCAACCAGTGAACGAACCATGACTATTTTCTGACGGACGCCTTCTGACAGGGTGTCCACCGCGGCCCCACCAACCTGTGTATCTAAACCAGATGGCAAACGGGTGATGATCTCATCCAGACCTAATATTTTCGATAGCTCGATTGCCTGATCAATCGCCTTACCTTCACGGTAAAGGGTCATGTTTTCAAGAATGGTTCCTTCGAACAATAATCCGTGCTGTGGAACGATACCTATCTGTGCGCGCAAAAATTCAAATTCATAGTCGAAAATATTCTTTCCATCAATCCGCACTACACCTTTGTTCGGATGCAGGAATCCGGATAAGAGCGAAATCAATGTTGATTTCCCTACACCGTTATTGCCAGTGATGGAAATACTGTCACCAGGTTCAATCGTTAGTGAAACGTTTTCAAGAAGATTGCCTTCCTGTGTTGGATATTTAAAAGTAACGTCCTTTAATTCTATTTTTCCATTTATGCCATTTACAGGCGTTAAGTCGCCAGATTTTTCCTCTGCCATGGAATACAGTGCAGCAACTTTGCTGTGTGCCAGACGCACAGTCTGAAATTGTGTCCAGATGTTCATCGCGTTTAAACCGGGCTGCAACACTCGGCTTGAAAGCATTGTTCCTGCTGCCAGCGCACCAATGGTCAATACGCCATCAATAACGTAAATACTACCGATACTC
>Ga0190283_1001202_pt1 | contig 12079 bp, 12 predicted proteins | sample 48691801_MG_FD_161669 | JGI IMG/M metagenome (GOLD analysis project Ga0190283, IMG submission 161669) | Hydrothermal vent microbial mat bacterial communities from Southern Trench, Guaymas Basin, Mexico - 4869-18-0-1_MG | ecosystem: Environmental > Aquatic > Marine > Hydrothermal vents >...
AGAAGACGAGTAGTTATAAATTTTTTATCACTCTTATCAGATGAGTTAATATTTTGATAGGCAAGTGATCATTATAGGTTTTAAAATTGAACAAGTGAAAATTGATATTTTAATAGTAGCAGAGTCGGTAATACAAATAGTGAATCACTCCGCGATAGTATGCAGCCGAGACGATGACAAGGTGATCGGTTTTACTACACCTCTCTAGCACCTGATAGCCTAGACACTTAAGTGGCCGATATCAAGTAATTTGCATTAATCTGTTTGTTTGACGGATATAATTGATCTAATTTCAGACGATTGCTGAACTCAGGCGCCTTTGGCTACCCATGTGGAATAATTAAGATTTCTTCTTGTTTTTGAGAAATCTGGAAGATGTCGCGCAGGACTGGAATTAACTGAAATGTCGCATCACTACCTGCTGCAAGGGGATGGACTCCGTATTTGTAACGGAGGATAATAATGCAAAGTGGTTCCCTACTTTCTACGGGAATGCACTTTATCACAACGCCACTTATAACCCTCATCCTGTCTACAGTGTCTCTTGCCCCGGTTGAAGTAAGAGGCTCGCTCAGTCTGGATTCCCGTACATCCTCACTGAAAGCTATTTCCACAGCCATTTCACCGTCGAGTTCCTTGGTAACATCTTCTATGGAGAAGAAGGCTGGGGAAAGTGGCTCATCGGTTGGGGTCTTCTGGCTCAGAGCGTGCATGGCCCTCTCCACATTCGAGGAACTACACACGACGAAATCGTTCGCTGAGAGTATCCCCAAAATATAAGTTTCAAATAGAATAGTATCATGGTTTTCAGGACCTGATACTATGATGACAAGCCTTTTTCCATTTGAAATCGAGCGGTTATGACTACACCAAACCACATTCACATCGGGTATGCTTCCCACACAACCATCGCTCCGCTTGAGCAGAGGAGAATCGTCGTTGGCCTTTGTTATTATGGTGGAAATACTGTTTACCCGGTCCATCACCTGGTTGAGATTTTTGTCTGCAATACACAGGTCGACTTCGAGACGGTTTAGCCTTGCGTCTGTGGACGTACATCCCGCAGAAAGAATACACAAAAATAAAGTAAAAACATGTAATAGAAAAAGGGTCATTTTTATCGTCCTTTTCGCTCCCGTTGGAACGAGTTAAAGTTTGGAGGTGGTATGCGAGGTGGATCAATATGGCTTTGGAAATTCTGGGGCGGGCGGAAACTAGCTGGAGGCTGAGTGTTGATTTGAAAGCCATGAAAAGGGGCCTGAACTTGGTATTGTGAGTGGGTTATACTGGGATGTGCCTTGCTTATGTCCAATAAGGTATGAGATGGTGGTAAAATTACCGATACAGACGGCGTACTGTAGCCTAGGGGCAAAGGTATTCTCCTTGTCTCGCCGTTCTTAACAATGGTCATATATCTTTTGTGAACGCGGGTTTTCTCCACGTAACTAGTGTGATCTGTGTCAAAGTATGCCCCAGTAGGAAAACTATCTACTAAGAATTTTTCCAGTCGGTGGACGTTTCTAGTCGTTTCCATTCTATAAATCTCTGTTATACCATAAGGGCTGCCAAAACGTTCGCGTGTTTTCCTGGCAATTATTCCTGGCTTAGACGTATCAAGTGTCTCGTAAAAATCTAGAGAATCGTCGCCCAACGATATGGTTCCGCTTCCTACCCATCCGAATGACGTCTTGGTGTCTAAGTATTTGGGTGGACTTATTACTTGGGCAGACCTTCCAACCATACGCAGGGTTTCCAGGAATGTCAGTGGAGCAAGGGCCAGCTGAAAGGTTGTTGCCAATTACGGCAGTACCAACACCGGCTGACTGGAGCGGAGGAAGTCCTCTGGAAAAATTGTATGAATTTGCAATACCTGCGACAGATTGTTCAAAGTAGCTAAATGACCATACAAGACCCGCTGTAGTAAGAGAGAATATTACGTCACCTTCTGGCCTGACTGCAATATATCCCTCGCTCGTCATCTGATTCACGGCTTGCGTCTGCACCTGGGTCTTCAAATTAATCATACGGGAGGAGATATTTGTTTGGAAACTGTCCAGGTCGGTAGAAAGACCAACCAATGTAGGCTCGAGCGGGGCGGGCATTTTGAAAGACTGGTAGTTATTGAAGGTGATTGGCCTAAATTCCAGCTTGCGGAATTTAAGTTCCATTTGCTTTCGCTTCCTTTCAAGCGTTCTGTCGAACTTTAAGCTGGGGTACCCCTGGCAATAACATTGTGCCCAAATCGCAAGGACCGCGAAAAAAGAAAGATTTAATAATGCGAGCTTTGATGAAGGTGCTGTTACCAGATTGAGCACCCAGTCCATCGCCCCGAAGCAGAGCACTCCAACAGCCCGGAGTGCAGACTCCATCCAAGCTGCTTCCCGGCCTTTTACAGGTCTCGTCTTAAGCATATGGAGGAGGAGGTCTCGGAAGGTTGGCCACTGTCCTGAAGCATCGTATACACCGAATTCCCTATAAAGCTGATCGAGGACCTCCTGCAGAACAAAGGCAACGCCTTCACCGAGGAAATACGCGTGCTGCATGACCTCAATCAGTTTCTTCAGTCCAACTCCGATCTCCCAATCAGAGAATTGAGAGAGACTATTTCCCAGCTTTTACAAACTCTATTCTAGAATCAATTCCCCATAGACAATCACCGACACCAAGCACTGTCCAATATGTGAGGATTTCTTTATCATTGTATAGTATTAGATCGATACAGTGTTGGCCCTCTGGCAAGTCCAATGTGTAGAAATAATGATCACAATAAGAAGGATTTACCTCTATAAATACACCGTCTAAGAATAACCTACATTTACCTCCAACGTCAACAGGTATTTTGTGGTCGATGACATCCTGATTTGCGTAGACGGTAACAGTATATTCATCCATGTACTCAAAAAAAGAACCATTAGGAGCATATTGAAATGCTTCGGTGACAAAATTTGTCCAATTAGCAGGATCACTTGCAAGGTTTTGATCCCACTGCCAGCCCTGTGCACTCCAGCCAGAAAGGAGTGGTTGAGCATTTTTCGAATCGCATGCGCTTTGAGTTTGACTATATCTACTTAAGACAACAAATAATGAAATAATAATTAAAGCCAGGCAGACTATAGTTTTCATGATGGTTGCTTCCTTTCTGGAAAAACGATATCATCTAAAATAACTCAAATGGATAAACAGTTCTACAACTTACCAGATATCCTGCTGAATCTTTGGTATTTACAGAGCCACACATTTGTAGATCTTCCTCTTCGCCGAACCATGTGATAATAACAAGCCAGGAGCCTCGTGGGGAAGATGGATCTCTCGGAACAACACCTGTTTCCTCTATCCCAAAAGAATAGGAACTACAAGGGGTAATTATCAAATTATAAGGTACTTTCCAGACTGTCGTATCAACTCCACCCATGCCGTCTGGGTGTTTTATATATATATTACCTAAGGTAATGTTGTTCCAACGGCTTATGTTATATATCTTGAACCAAGTAATACTGAGGATATTTCCTCCTTCTTGATAATAGGCTGCTTCGATTGCTTTTGAGAAGAAACCGATTTCTTGTTCAGAGGAGTCCGCTCTCGCATCATTCGCATTTGACAATAAAGAGCCACCGAATCCAAAGACAAAAACCGATAAACAGATTAAAATAATTCCCCAAAGTATTCCAGTTTTCATGACACAACCTTTCATTAAATTTCACTAAATCAAAATAAAGTCAACTTATGATTTGAAAGCTATTCAACCTTCAACAACAAAAGATTGGTAAGTTTTGAATTATAAATATTACCTAACGGTCCGACTAAAGCCTGCAATGGCTTATCATCACCAGGAGTCCAAGACAAAGGGATTGGCGCAGTATGGATAAGAACACCATTTATCGGTATGATTCCCAGAGACAATCCTATAAGAGGTGGTTGCACTAGATAAAGGTATCCATAAGGAGTCACCAAAGGTGGGGCCTGAACTCCTGAGCCAAGATATAGATTCACTGGATTTGTAGGAGTTCCAATAATTTTTATATCGATCGTGTTTCCAGGAATTGCGGCACCTGTATGATACAGGTGATGATGAAACTCATCTGCGCCGATGTCCACAACCCCATTCCAGATACGATGATCGCCTTCAAAATCTTCATAAGTCATTCCTGGGGTGAGATTGTCTCCAGAATTGCGGCATGGGGAATTCCATGTAAGATGAAAATCTTCGTTCGTAGAGTCAACAAAAAGAGGATCAGCATTGATCATACCATCACCCCAATTTAAAGTGGAAGTTGGTTCGACAAATACGGACGTTTGCCCTCCTTCTATATCGGAATAACGAATTGCGAGAGTGGAGTAATCGCCTACATAGATTTCGTTTCCATGTATAGAGGAGGTGTTATAAAAGAAGACCGTATTTGTGATTGCGGGAGACGATAATACACCTTTACAAAAAAAACCTCCGCCATATGATGCGGAATTTTGAGTTATCGTATTATTGGTTAATATTAAAGGTGAATTGTGACAAAATGTTCCTCCGCCAGTATTACCCGCTGTATTCAAGGATATGATGTTATTTGAAACATAAGCAGGCTGCTCTGTTGTTGAGAACATTCCTCCTCCATCGCTAGTTGCAGTGTTGCTGAGAATAATATTTTGTGAGATAGAAGGCGAGCAACCAGGTTTTAACAATATCCCTCCTCCGTCAGAGGATGCTTCATTGTCTTTTATTATATTATTTGAAATGATAGGAGAAGAAAAGTCAATGCACTCTATTCCTCCGCCCCATTTTGCTGAATTACTAATTATCGTATTGTAAGATATTTCCGGAGATGAATAGTCGTCACATTGTATGCCTCCACCTTCATCAAAAGCAATATTAGAAGTAATAAAATTATAAGTTATTATTGGAGAGCTATAGTTATCTGTCGCAATTCCACCACCATCATCGCTATCGGCAGAGTTATTCAAGATAAAATTATTAGTTATTTCAGGAGAAGAATTATTGCATGAAATTCCGCCTCCTTGAAGAGCCGAATTGTCTTTGATTATATTTAAACCTATTACTGGGGAAGAATTATCACAAAAAATTCCGCTGGCGTTTCCATTAAAAATAGTAAATCCTTCAATAATCGAGTCCTCATCTTCTTGATTCTGAAACGTCACTACACTTCCCGCCTGGTTTCCATCAATAATAGTAACATCAGCTCCTTTTTCACTTTTAACGGTAATAGCTTTCCCAAGAAAATTAATGTTCTCCATATAAGTTCCTGGCCTGACGATAATAGTGTCACCATTGACAGAAACATTGATGGCGTCCTGGATTTTAGAATAATCATCGGGGACGTAAATAGTGGCAGAGAAGACAGTAGACTGTGCCAATAAAAGAACGGAAAGAATAATTGAAGTTTTCATGATGTTGCACCCTTTACGTCAGGCTAAATTGACAAGAGGAAAAATAGAATCAACTTTCTTCTTCCTTCAGAAGTACTCTGGAAAAAATCTCAGAAATATCGACTTCACTGTATAAATGTGGCTACAACATTTGTAGCCATGCCATACTGTACAGCCTGGAACCAGATATTAAAACCAGAAACTGATGGAGGTACCATCAAAACCCAATTTGCCTCCCCTCGATAGTCCGAAATCTCCGGCACGCCAGCTAGTTTTGGATTTGATAAATCCAGTACGACATTTAGAAAGGAACTGTAATAGCTTCCAAGACCGTTTAGACTATACGTCAGATATGTATTCGTATAATCTTCGCCGTTTGCTGTGGTAAATGTTGCATACTGTCCTGCAATGAGAGGTTCCGGTTCGATGGAAAGAGTAAATTTACTACGAAGAGATAATTCCCAAGTGTCATCAAGACTAGTCCAAAGATCAATTCCACCACCAAACATAATCACTCGCTGGTTGGTGAGATCGTATATGACAGCGGGAACACTTCTATCGGGAGGTATTGTACTTGTTGTTACCACATCAAGCCAGCTATTTGTTTCAACATCAAACACATCACAGAAGTTAGGACCGCCCCAACCAGCCACTGCAATCATTTGACGTTTGAGTGGATCAAAAACTGATTCATGATCCCAACGATTTGAGCCAAAATCTTTTAATTTTCTCCAATAATAGGTATTTAAATTGAGTGCCCGAATGTCACTGCACCCACCTCCACCAAATATAATCATATCGCTGTTTACAATATCTACAACCGATGTAACACAATCGCGGGGAAAGGGTGACTCACCGAATGTGTTTTTTAGAGTCCATTGCAGAGAATTAAGATTCAACTCCCAAACCTCATTACTCAACCAGTTGTTGTAAATATTACCACAACAACCTCCAAATATAATAACACTATTATTTTTAGGATAGTATATTCCACAGTGAGAAAATCGGTTTTCTGGTTTCGTGCTAGATGTTTGTAGCTCCTCCCACTTGTGTGAAGTTAGATCAAGAGCCCAAACGTCATTATACCATGTCTGCCACCAATTACTTCCTGCAAAAATAATCATACGATGAAGCAGACTATCATAAACTGCTACATGCGCAACTCTCTCAGGTGGTAAAGCTCCTGTCGTTGTTATTTCCGACCAAGTACTTGAAGTTAAGTTGAATTCCCACGTATCATTTAGTGAGTCATAGGACACACCTGACCAACCTCCGAATAAAATCACTCTGTCCCCTATAGGATCATATATAGCAGAAGCACCTCCTCTGGGTAAAGGTTTTGCACTAGTAATTGTTATTTCATTCCACGTTGCCTCTATTGTTTGGGATTTTGTTTCTGAGAAAGCAGTAAGAATGATAAAAAAGAAAACTAATAAACAAAGACGAGTATAATATCTTTGCATTTCCGTAACTCTCCTTCCTCTGTGAATATTCAAGCCAATAATTGCCAAGAAACCGCCAACGTGGAAGCATTTCTCCAAGTGTATGGCTGATGGTATCACAAAACGAAGAGCGAGTCTACGGGAAATTACTTATGTAATGGTTATTATGAAGCATATTTTCTTTGTGGTGCGACTGGCTTTCACATCATGAGAAAGCCCTGGAGAGATCCGCGGTGAGAGCCTCTCCAAAGCTTTATTACATGAAGTTAAATGGATTCGACATTATAGGGTTGGGTGACGGACATCTCACCAGTGAGAAGGTTCATTTGCAAATCGCAATCCACAGGTAGATTCCTGAGGTTCTTGGCGAACTGAGCTATCATCAGTCCTGCAGCAATGTTAGCGCAGTAGATTGTTGTCTTGGCAGTGCAGGTTCCGGAGTAGGCTTCTTCACTGGAAAAAAGGGATGCGGAGTAGTGCTCTTTACCTGTGTTGCCGGCGATAGTGAGAATTCTGATGACTTCAGCGCTCATACGGCCGTCAACGAAGAAATTCGCCGTTTCCTTGACCGCTTCCCATATCAACCGGCGGATTTCAATGCTGTCCACGCAGCAGAATACAGCGTTTCCAACATCTATGCTTCTGCGGAACCGATGGTCTGATTCGATGAGCGTGATGTTTTTGTTGATTTGCCGTGCAAGGGCTGCTGTGGCTGCGACCTTCTTTTTCCCGAGGTCCTGCTCCAAGTAGCCCTGACTGGCCAGGTTGCTGGTTTCGACAATATCGAAGTCTACAAGTTGGAGCCAGGGAACTCCCATCGCTGCAAGCTGGAGCGCTACCTGCCTCCCGATGGCTCCTACGCCGATTAGCGTGGTCTTGGTTTTAGCAAGGCGGTCTGGTGGAACGATGTCCAACTGGCGGCTGTATCTCTCTGGATTGTTCTCGGCTAATCCCATGGTTCATCCTCCTGGAAATACTCCCACGGATCGAAATCAGCGCAGCCATCTTCCGGTGTGATGCGGCAATCGAGCGGTTCTGAGGCCTGGAGATCCTCTGCCCGGTCATCAAGGTACGAATGCCGGCCGTGCTTGAAATCTTGCTGAGTGGGAATGTTGTCTCCAAAGAGGAAGCTCTGTGGAGACGTCTTCTGGATGATGTTGGACTTATATTCGGCCTTCCACGCCTCGTGGTCGCTTGAACTGAAGGGAGGACGGTAGTCCACTCTGACAGGTATCTCGAACTCGACTCCCGGGCCCACGCTGAAACGCAGGCGTGCGTAAGTCTTTCCTTGCCGGCCCAAAATGAACATTACAGTCCATTCGCAGTGGCCGAAGACGCGCTGGAAAGTTTCCTCGTCTGTTTCACTGGGATGGGGGCACATCCCCGGATGGGTATGAAGCCAAATTCTGGCAAATTGTTCTGGTTTTCTGCCAGCATCGACCTGAGCCTCGAAGTAGTCGGCAACGGCTTCATCGTTGAAAGAGCTGCTGACGAAGGAGGCGTTCTGCTTGACGGTAATGAAGTCCTTGATGAACAGCAGGTCATCTGGTGGTGTGATAGCAAAGCCGCCTATCTCCGTATTACCGAAGTCACCGAAGAAAACCAGTTTTGCCCATGCTGTCGGTGAAAAGCGGAGTGCTGGCTTTCTGGCTAGGAGGATTCCTTTATCCTGCGGCAGTACTTGCTGGTCTGGGTGGGATGGAGTTAATGACTCCTTCCGCAAAGGCTGGGGTGATCTCTGGGTCTTTTCTGCTGTCTGCTTTTTCTTTTTGTTCCTGCTCATTTTTCTCGACCTCCTCGGTTTGTGAACACGAACATTCTCCTTCTTTTAAGCATTCTGAACACAAGGCATCCCCGCAATCAGGACAGTTCTTGATGCATTCCCGGCAGGCTACTTCCTCACATCGCGGGCATGTCTGAAGACAGCCAACGCAACTGGTTTCTTCGCAGAGGTTGCAGCTAGATGCACAATCAACGCACAGTCTCTCCTCGCAAGAGCAGCAGTAATAAGCTTCATTGTTACTTATCCTGGCGCTGCACTCGCCGCACGGCTGTCTGTTCCAATCTGATAGTGGGATGTATGGGGAGCTCTCATTGTAGGTGTTCAGGATTGTCCTCACCAGGGTGAAGAAATCGCAAATGCGGCCGCTCGACAGAGCTGTATAGATGGAAGCCTCTCCAGTCCCTGGACAGAGCCTCTCCTCGTTAACATGCGGGTGCGTCACTAAATCATTGCCTGCCGCCGGATGGGGATCAATGGCTTCAATCGTATAGGCTTCGTTATTGTGGGACTTGCCTAGGTGTGGGATGTTGAGGTGAATCTCGAACTCTCCCAGGTAGACGGCCTCCAGCTCTATTGGTTCTGTGGTGACTGAGAGCACTTTATCCTGGCTGGAGTATTGGAGTCCGAGTTCTTCTTTGGTCTGAAGGAGCTCGTCGTAAATATCCTTGAGTGAAGGAACCGGGGATGCGCACTGCTTTATCGCTTGTTCGCTTTCTGATAAAAGAAAGCGAAATTCGTCTAGGAGGGTTTTCATGTTCTTCAGAATTTTAGCTGCTGCTCCCCGCCAGTCACGCTTACTACAGATTGACAGCTTTCTCTTGAAGCCTTCGAGTCGCTCAAAAAGGGCCAAATAGCGAGAGAGCGCTCGTGGTATTTCCTGGTAATTCCTTGTTTGACAGGAGAAGCACTGGTCGCGAATTTCTTGAGCTGCTGCTACAAGTTGTCTGGTTGAAATTGCCATCTGACTTTTCTCCTATAAATGAAAAAGGGCACCCGATTCTCACCGGACGCCCTCTGTCTATCCACTCCAGAGTGGGGGATTATGCTCCTTCAATCTTTGTTGGAGTCATTGTTATTCTGTCTCCTTCTTTGAGGATGTAATCGCTTGCTACTGGCTGGCGGTTGACTCGGATGAGAAAATCTTCTGGTGAACGACCTGGGAGTTTTTCTGAGAAGAAATTCGCGACCGTAGTTCCTTCACTCACCTCCACGTAGTCTGCATAGCCGCCGCCGTCATTGTTTATCCATAACACTTTCATGACTGCCTCCGTTTCTTTTGGTTTTTTGTTTAGAGATAACGACGATTGGATTGATTGCTTTCGGTGGGCTGCGGACAGAATGTCCCTTGACTCTCATTGGCTCTCTTCTTTCTTCTCAGGGGAAGGTAGATGGGAATTAGTTCTGTTTGCCGTGAACTGGCGATTCTAGCCGGCGGGCTCTACCGGCGTGAACAGATGAGGAGCGATTTCTTCCAGCGGTTTTGGTGTCCAGTATAAATCACGTTCGATTGGAAGGCTCATCGGCCCACGCACTGTTTGGAGTTCTGTCAAGCTGAAGTATCCTAACTCCTTCACGTGACCATCCACTAGTCCGAAGAACGTGTCCTTTCCATCGAACTCAGTGGCATACCACGTCCAGTTAGAGTCTGGTGTGAAGAACTTCACGTATGCGATTGCTTTTTGTCCTTTTTTCTCCTGGGAGTAGAGTGGAGGAAGCTTTTTCTGGATTTCCTTGGTGAGTAGCTTCATCCTGGGTGGTGTCTTTTTTGTTGGTTTCAATGCCATGTCTATCACCTCTGTTTCCTTTTGATGACTGGCTTGCACGAAGAATGGTTGTTCTTGGATTGATTGTATGGCTGGGTAAGGTGGACTACGGGTAGAGAATCCTTTGGACATCACTGTTGGACTCCTTTGTTGGATTGACGAAAGTCACACAAAAGACAGGTTTGGAAAGCATTATTTTGGGAGTGAGAGAGCATATCCATAGCGCATGGACTGAAAGAATCAATGTCCTTGGCGTGGATTTTTCAACAGTTTCACCAAGGGATTGATTGTTCATCCAATGCGCGCTTAGCGGGATTGAGCCTGATTCATGTATGAACAGGCTTCTGAGATGATGGTGGGTATTTGAAGAGCATGAACCAGATTTGAGTTACAGTGATTTTTAGAAGGAGGGAGGGGTTTAATTCTATTTCGTGTGTGCCTGGCCGAGCATGCCGATATTCTTTTATGGATGCTTTTTCTGATTTGTCGAAAATTCCTATATTGAAGAGTATGGCGTCCTATCGTTACCCGCTTTGCTCTGCTGTAGATGATTTGCCAGACCGAAATGCGGCATATTTTAAACTGCCAAATTGGCACTTAAATGGCTGCTTTTTGATTGTTCTATGCCAATTCTGCAGGAAGAATAGCTTGTTCGTTAGTCTTTACTAACTTGAAAATGGGGGATTAAAGCAAGCTCACATATGGCATACGTTTTGCTGTATGATCACTAGTGGCAGTCCTTTCGGAATGAGGTCTGGAAGGCATGTTGGTGGTTAATAGTTCCTTCATAATAAGGAGTTACAGTATGGCGAAAAAGCGAAAAGTCGTGAGGAGCGCCATTACTGGCAAATTCGTCAAGAAGTCAAAAGCAAAGTCGAATCCCAAGACGACAGTAACAGAAACAGTAAGAACTAGAAAGAAAAAACGATAAAGGTATATTGATTCAACAGGCAGGGTTTTTCTCGGGTCTTTTATCAGACAGCCTGAAAGGCGGCGATTTCTTTGGCTGAATCAAGCTTATTTTTATTTAGGTCTAATGGGCATATCCGGGGTTGGAGTAGCCTATTCCTCCTCCTCTTCTATCTGGCTGTCATGACCATTTCTGGGATTATAAGTATGTAATAGCTTCCAAAAAAAGTGACAGGATAGACAAGGTAGCCGCAATCAATATCTTGAGGTCACGTTTTCGGGGGTTTGTTACGGTTTCTCGTCAGCGTCGACACCTGACACCCTGTGTTTCCTGGTAAGCCCATAATCCAATTTGATTAATCTTAGAAAACACTAAGTTCTCTGTGGCGATCGATGATTAGTGACGAACAACTTAAAAGTGATCCGGAATCAATGTGTTTTTCACTTCATTTTAACAATGTTGAAACAGATGAGGCTTGGGTTTGAGCAATAGAAAAGAACCGAGTAAGGCTGGTGAATTTGACACCGATGCAATAAAATGCTCTGTGGGAGCAGTTATCGCGCGTGGTGTTACTGTGCCTGAACCTCCCCGCCACAAAACTCTTAATACAATCGAAGATCAACAGTACACAGAGACTACAGTATCTGCAGATGGCGATCTTCTGAATGATCTTGAATGCTTGCTACACTCACAAACAAGTCTTAAGGGCTGGAATATCTCAGCCGTAAGTAGTTCGCGCCCCAATCCACAAGGAGGGATCGGTTACGTTGCCAAATGGCTAGTAAGACAAGCCTACGACGGGATTGGT
>Ga0190283_1001203_pt1 | contig 12077 bp, 12 predicted proteins | sample 48691801_MG_FD_161669 | JGI IMG/M metagenome (GOLD analysis project Ga0190283, IMG submission 161669) | Hydrothermal vent microbial mat bacterial communities from Southern Trench, Guaymas Basin, Mexico - 4869-18-0-1_MG | ecosystem: Environmental > Aquatic > Marine > Hydrothermal vents >...
GATGACGTTCACACACACAACACGCTAAAAGTGATGGAAAGAAAGCTTTTTATCATAATGACGATTGGGGCCGTTCTAACCGCAATCTTCGGCTTCTGGATTCTGTTCTCAAACTGGTCTGCCTACATGCAACAAGGCTGGATGCATGTGAAATTACTGCTGGTGTTTGCGCTATTTATTTATCACCTCTGGTGCTGGAAATTGATGCTGGCATTTCGTAACGATCAAAACAAACACTCGCATAAATGGTATCGCTGGTTTAATGAAGCGCCTACTGTTGTCTTGATTGTGGTAATTATTCTTGCCGTGCTTAAACCGTTTTAAGCAAATTATGGATAAGTGATGGAGACTATGAACGTATCCACAAAACACTCCCCTCTTTAGCAAAGAGAGGTTGGTGGAGATTTGAGAGTCAGAATAAGCACGGTAAGCTTAGTGTATTTACAACCATCTTAAACCCCCCTCACAAAGGGGGAAGTAGCTGGATACTTTCATAACCTCGATAGCGCATCCACCATAGTCCTAATCCAAAAGGTGGACGCGTTGGACATTATCCACCCTTCATAGTTATACGTCTCTACAACCGCTACTTAACCACTTTCAAACTAGGCCGACTGGTTTTTTTCTTTTCCGTACCCTGATCGGGATCGGGTGGTTGTGGATCTATGCCTTCTTCAGGAAAAATCATCCCTTGCCCGTTCTCACGAGCATAGAGCGCCGCTGCACTTGCTACAGGAATTACAACCTGCATGGGGTGACCTGAAAACCGCGCTGAAAAGTTCACGCTTTCATCTTCCAGTTGCAGATTCTGCACCGCAGTTGGACTGATATTTAAAACAATTTTGCCGTCTTCAACAAAATCCTGAGGCACGATGACACCTGGTTCATCAGCTATCACCAACAGGTATGGTGTCAGGCCATTGTCGATGATCCACTCGTAAATTGCACGTATGAGGTATGGACGATTTGAGGTCATGACTATGGAGATGGTTTTCGCCCCTTGAACAGGAACTAACCGCGCATCTCTTTTTCAACTTCGCTCAGACTTTCAATGAAGCTGGTACGACTAAAAATCTTGTCCATATAATTATAAAGTGCCCTGGACGTTTTAGGGATATCAATTCCGTAATGCTCCAGGCGCCACAGAATCGGTGCCAGCGTGCAGTCCACCAGGCTGAATTCTTCACTGAGGAAGTACGGTTTTGCAGCAAAAACATCGGAGGAAGCGATGAGTGTCTCTGCAAGAATCTTTCGGGCTGTTGCTTTTTTCTTATCGGTACCATATTCCAGGTCATCAGCCAGGGTATACCAGTCGCGCTCCACCCGGTACAACGCCAGTCGAGTACGCGCCCTCGATACTGGATCAACCGGCATTAAAGGCGGATGGGGAAAACGCTCGTCCAGGTACTCCATGATTATCCGCGGCTCATAAAGCACCAGATCACGATCAACCAGAGTCGGAACGTTATTATAGGGATTGAGATCCAGCAAATCTTCTGGTTTGTTTTTCGGATCGATATCTATCACATCAACAGTGATATCTTTTTCCGTCAGCACGATACGCGTGCGGTGACACTGTGCACAATTTTCTGCTGAAAAAAGTGTCATTACTGATCTTCGATTGGCTACTGCCGCCATGGATAACTCCCGGATTAACTACTGGGCGCCCTGAATAAGTCAGGGCTCCAAAATAAATTCATTCTAAGTGATCAGATCGTCTCTGAAGCTGCTCGTTTCTTAATGTATGTCCTTCCAGTATTCCTTTTTCAGGAAGTAGGCCGCCACAAAGAACACGACCAGAAACAGCATCACAAAGAAACCCAATGTTTTACGCTGTTGCTGCACCGGCTCTGCCAGGTAGGCCATGAAATTGGTGATGTCACGAACTACCTGATCATATTCAGCGGGTGTCTTGCTGCCGGGTTCACTCAATTCCAGTGATACCGTTTCATGCTTATTACCATGACCGTCATCCTCGGCATGGACATGCTTTTCCTGCCAACCCTGCAAATCCCATAATACATGCGGCATACCGACATCAGGAAAAGCCAGATTGTTCACACCAAAAGGACGGCTGTCATCCTTGTAAAAACTTTTCAGATAAGTGTAAATCCAGTCCACGCCACGCGAACGGGTTAACAAAGACAAGTCTGGAGGGACGGTGCCAAAAGCTTCCTTGGCATAGGTCTTGGTCATGGCAACTTTCATGAGATCACCCGGCTTGGACTGCTCACCTCTTATATTACTGGTGAAGATCAAATTATCCGTCAGCTGTTTTTCAGTGATGCCCAGATCCCGCCCGATACGATTATACCGACTGTAGGATGCGGCATGGCAGCCCAGACAGTAATTGGTCGCATATTTGTATCCCCTTTGCAGGGAAGCCTTATTGCCTATATTAATATCTGCCTTCTGCAGTGGCACGCCGTGGTGGCTACCACTGGTTGCAGCCTTAACCAAAAAGCCAAGCAAAATAACTATGGTGAAAATGGCCAGTAGCTTGAATATGGTTTCGATAGTCGTATTCATTAGTGTGTCACCCTTGCTGGTACAGGCTTCTCTTCTGTAAGCCCGGATGCAAACACCGGCCCAAGAATCGTGAGAAATAAATACACAGCCGGAATCAGAAATGCCGTGGTTATGTAGTCCTTGCCTTCTGTACTCAGTGCTGAAAAACGAATTGAGTCTATAAACAACAATAAAGCGATCAGCGTTGCGAATACTGTAAAGCTAAAGACAGCTGAGCGGGGTTTGTTATAAAACCACATGACAATAAAGAACAGGAAATAGACTTCAGTAAAGCGCAAACCCAGTTCTGCAAATAAAGGCGTAACGGCCTGCACACCCAGGAAGCCCAACCAGATGAAAGCAACCACAAAAAACAGGATATTATATTTATGCAGGAAACCACGATATCGCCAGGAGCGTATCGGGTTACGATCGATCCAGGGCAGGAAGAATAAAATAACCACCGCAGCACCCATGGCAATCACTCCACCGAAGGGATTGGGTACAGCGCGCAGTACTGTATAAAACGGCGTGAAATACCAGACAGGCGCAATATGTTCTGGTGTTTTCAAGGGATCGGCTGGAATAAAGTTGGCGTGCTCGAGAAAGTAACCCCCCATTTCCGGCGCAAAGAAGATGACCGCAAAGAAAAACATCAGGAAAACCACGACACCGACGATATCCTTGACCGAATAATAAGGATGAAAAGGAATGCCATCTACTGGAATGCCGTTTTCATCCTTGTCTTTCTTGATGTCGACACCATCCGGGTTGTTAGAGCCGACTTCGTGTAAAGCCAGGATATGCGCCACAATCAGGCCAATCAATACCAGTGGCACAGCAACCACATGAAAAGCGAAAAAGCGGTTGAGTGTCGCGTCAGAGACGACAAAGTCACCGCGAATCCAGACCGCCAACTCAGGGCCAAAACCTGGAATCGCTCCGAACAGATTGACAATAACCTGCGCGCCCCAGTAGGACATCTGCCCCCAGGGCAACAGATAGCCCATAAAGGCTTCTGCCATCAGCGCCAGATAAATCATCATGCCGAAAATCCAGATCAGCTCACGCGGATTCTTGTACGAACCATAAATTAAACCACGGAACATGTGCAGATAAACCACAATAAAAAAGGCAGATGCACCCGTAGCGTGCATGTAGCGTATCAACCAGCCCCAGTTAACATCGCGCATGATGTACTCAACCGAAGCAAACGCCATACCAGCATCAGGTTTGTAATGCATGGTGAGGAAAACGCCGGTGACAATCTGAAGCACCAGCACCAGCAACGCCAGCGAACCAAAGTAATACCAGAAGTTGAAATTCTTCGGTGCATAGTATTTGGACAAATGATCTTCCCACATTTTTGTCAGTGGGAAACGGGCATCAATCCAGGCCATTAAATTTTTCATTATGCGTTCTCCTGATCTACACCAATCAGAATCCGACTATCGCTGAGATAGGAATACGCCGGGATAACCAGATTGGTGCCGGCAGGTGAGCTACTGGTCACTCGTCCCGACATATCAAAGCGAGAACCGTGACAGGGGCAATACCAGCCACCTTTCCACTCAGCACCCAGATCGGCCGGGGCAAGCTCGGGTCGGTAAGTTGGTGAACAACCCAGATGCGTGCATATGCCAACCACAATCAGATATTCCGGTTTGATTGAGCGATGGACATTTTTGGCGTACTGCGGTTGCTGGCTCAGCACATCTGAGCGGGGATCTTTCAAGCCTTCTTCAGTCTCCTTCAGGATATTCAGCATTTCCTCGGTGCGTCGCACGACCCATACCGGCTTGCCGCGATATTCAATACTCATCTGCTGGCCGAATTCAAGCTTACCGATGTCAGCCTCCACAGGCGCACCTGCTGCTTTCGCACGCTCACTTGGCGCCATGGAACTAACAAAAGGAACCAGAAGCGCTACAGTACCGACAGCACCCACCACTGTCGTTGCCCCAATCAGAAATCGCCGTTTGCTTTTATCAACTTCTTCATGGCCGCGAGCGGCCTGATCTACGTTGGTAGATGCCGACATTACTCTCTCCTAAAATTAATAACCTTTTCGCACACAGAAGCTTTATAAATAGAAAGCTCTGCCCACACCTGATAATTTATTGGTTACATTAACCCGCAATGATCTCTCATTGAGGATTTTTGGTCAATCCGAAACTGGCTTGCAACATGTGGTTCGCGGCTATATAAACATGATTTTTATCATATTTTCCAGTAACTTAAAAAATGTTCAGATTTTTTTGCTGCGGCCTTGAAATCACATGGTATTTTACACCGGGTTATCGATATCTATGTATTGGTGGGAAATATCAAACTGCCGTGCCAGATGTTCGCCAAGGCTCTGTACACCATAGCGCTCGGTGGCATGATGCCCAGCCGCGAAGTAATGAATACCCGCCTCCCGCGCAAGATGCACTGTTTGCTCGGAAATTTCACCACTGATATAGGCATCAAGTCCTAAGCCAATCGCCTGATCAATGTAGTTTTGCGCAGCACCGGTGCACCAGCCTATGCGATTAATTTTATCCGGCCCAGCAGGGATCACCAACGGCTCACGTCCAAGGGTCGTTGAAATGCTAGCGGCCAGCTCTTCAACGTTCAGAGCTTGCGCCAAAGAACCATAATTTCCGATCAATTCGGTCGTTAAAACACCTTCAGCCTGAAAACCCAGCTTTGCAGCCAGGCATGCATTATTACCTAACTCCGCATGCGCATCCAACGGCAGATGATAGCCCAACAAACTCACGCCGTTCTCAAGTAACGCTCTGATCCTTTTCTGTTTTATGCCAGTTATAGAGGCATCCTCGCCACGCCAGAAATAACCATGGTGAACCAGCAGCAGATCCGCTCCTTCCAGAATGGCCGCATCAATCAAAGCCTGACAAGCCGTCACGCCAGAAACCATTTTTTTAACCTGCCCTCGACCTTCCACCTGCAATCCGTTAGGACAATAATCCTTAAACAGGTTGATTTTCAGCAGTTCGTTGGCATACTCAACGATTGTACTCAGCTTAGCCATGATAAAAATAAACATTTGGCGGGCCAAACATGATAACAGGATGGCGGGTCGTTGATCTGGGCGATAGCAATTTGGGGAGAAAATCCGTGTTGAATAAACACAGTCTATACATATTTCAGATGATAGCGTTAGGACTTGCGCTTGCATTAGGGCTTGTATTCATTTTCCCAGGGTTGATAGGCAAACCCAAACCAGTCGTAGAGGTCACGCAGGAAGCGCCACCCACAGTCAAAACAGAGCGTGTCTCCTATGCAGAAGCTGTCGCCAAAGCAGCGCCAGCTGTGGTCAATATTTACACGTCTAAGACGATCATCCGTGAATCTCACCCGCTTTATAACGATCCACTGTTCAAGCCTTTTTTCCGCGACCCACGCTTTGCGCCACGCCTCGACACACAAACCAGTCTGGGTTCCGGGGTCATTATCAGCTCTCAGGGTTACATCCTCACCAGTAACCATGTAATCGCCGATGCGGATGAAATTGCCGTGCAACTACGCAGTGGCGAACAACTAAAAGCACAGGCGATTGGGGCCGACCCAGAAACAGATCTTGCCGTGCTCAAAGTCGCAGAGGGCGCCCTGCCCACCATCGTGGTTGGTTCATCAGCGGACTTGCGAGTTGGCGATGTCGTACTGGCTATCGGCAACCCGTTTGGTGTTGGGCAAACGGTGACCCAGGGCATCATAAGCGCAACTGGCCGAAACCAGTTAGGTTTAAACACCTTTGAGGATTTCATTCAAACCGATGCGGCAATTAACCCCGGCAACTCCGGCGGCGCGCTCGTTAATGCATATGGTCAACTGGTCGGCATCAACACGGCCATATTCAGTCGCAGCGGTGGCTCTCATGGCATCGGCTTCGCCATTCCTGTCAATCTTGCACAAGATGTCATGACCCAGATCATCGAACAAGGCCAGGTTGTACGCGGCTGGCTCGGTGTGGAAGGTATTGACATACCAGCGGCGCTATCGGTTAAGCTGGGGCTGAAAGCCCATACAGGTGTATTACTGACCAAGGTTCTGCCAGAAGGCCCGGCAGATATAGCAGGGTTGGAAAAAGATGATGTTCTACTTGAAATTGATGACACTGCTGTTAGAGACGTACGCGGCGCACTCAACCGAATCGCGCGCAGCAAACCCGGCGAAAAACTAAACATCCGCGGATTGCGCGCAGGCAAACATTTTGAAGTACAGGCCACTGTCAGCGTTCGGCCACTTAAAGTTGCTAACGGAAATACTAAACAGTCCGCACAGCCTCAGACAGTGCCTCAATAAACCGTTTATTTTCATCCGATCTACCAACAGTCACACGCAAGCAATCCTGCAACAGCCCACCTGGAGCAGAAAGATTTTTAATTAAAATACTCCGGGATTTCAAGGCTTCAAAAATAGTATTCGCCTGCCCAACAGGCGTTTTAAACAGAATAAAATTAGCATCGCTCTGGAAAACTGTTAAACCCGGCATTTTATTCATTGCTGCTATTAAAACTTCGCGTTCAGCCATAATTAAATCTGCCTGATCATCAAATGTTTTTTTATTTTTAAGCGCAAACTCAGCCGTCATTTGGGTCAGCGAATTAATATTATAAGGCAGACGGATTTTATTGAATTCACTCAACCATCCAGCAGACCCACAAAGATAACCCAGACGAATTCCCGCCAGTCCAAATTTCGATAAAGTCCGCATCACCAGCAAATTTGGATAGCGCTCTAAATCCTGCATAAAACTATCTGCGGCGAAAGGGGCATAAGCTTCGTCCAGCACCACCAGCCCGGGTGCCTGCTCAATAATCTTTTCAATCGCAGCACGATCCCAGTGATTGCCGGTTGGATTATTCGGGTAGGCCAGAAAAACAACAGCGGGTTTATATTGTTCGATTGCTGCCAGCATCGTCTCTAAATCCAGACTAAAGTCTTCAGCCGTCAATGACACCCCGACATAATTCATACCGACAAAAGTTGCGATCATCTTATACATCACAAAACTGGGTTCAGGCGCGAGAATAACCCGCCCTTTCTCTGCAACGGCCATGGCAACAATCTGGATTAATTCATCCGAACCATTCCCCAACATTATTTCCTGACCGGCAGAAATTGCCATTGTTTCCCGTAATCGTTCGCAAAGTGCTTTACCAGCAGGATCAGGATAGCGATTTAAAGGTACATTTTTTATTTTTCCGAGCCATGCTTTTTGTAAGTCTTCAGGCCAGTCGTATGGGTTTTCCATGGCATCCAGTTTGATCATATCGCTGGCGGGTGGGACATGGTAAGCGGATAGCTCGCGTATTTCTGGGCGAATCCAGTTTTGTGGGGACTTATTCATGGAGGTAATCTGCCATAAGAAAGCGGAAGATTATAGTGGCAGTTTATTTAGGAATTGAGAAATACTTTGTAGCTAGTTTATCTTCACAAGAATTAAGTATATTTTCCTCTCGTTCTGACGCTCTACGAATTATATTCAACCATATGGTTGACTTATACCGCGACCACGCTATACTAAACCATATGGTTGAATACTCAGATGATAAAGATCTTTCTAACTTGCTAAAAGCAATGAGTGACTTAACGCGTCGTTCACTTTTAACACAAATCTGCCAGCAAGGCCCCAGCCGTGTCACTGATCTGGCCAGCTACTATGACATGTCACTAAACGCCATATCCAAGCATATAAAAGTGCTGGAAAAAGCAGGACTTGTCAGACGCAAAAATATCGGTAGAACCCATTGGATCGAAGCAGATTTAAAGCGGGTTAGCGTGGTTGAAGACTGGTTTAAAGAACTGAAATCGATCTGGGAATTACGACTAAGTAAACTTGATGAAATAATGAATAACGGAGACGAAGAAAATGACTGATCTAACTGTAAACATAAACAAAACTATCCATGCACCCATAGAAAAAGTATTTGATGCATGGCTGAATCCTGAAATACTATCTCAATTCATTTTACCAATGCCAGGTATGCCAAATCCCCAGGTGAAAACAGATGCCCGTGAAGGAGGTGACTTCACTATAGTAATGCAAGTAGGGGAGGATAAAATTCCACACACCGGGAAATATCTGGTGGTCAATCGCCCCGACAAACTGGTCTTTACATGGGAATCACCATGTTCAACGGATAACAGCACCGTAACGCTTAACTTTAGTGCAGTAGATGAAAACAAAACCAATGTCGAGCTGACTCATATCCGGTTTATCGATGAAGAAACTCGATCAGATCACGAAGGTGGTTGGGGTAATATTTTAGATAAATTGAATGAGGTTGTGAGCTAATTCAAAAGAATTTTTCCCATACTTGTAGGGTGGATAACGCCTACATGGATGTAGGTAGGTAGAGCAATGCAGGAGCAATTGCCGAGCGATAGCGCATCCACCAAAATCACGCCACAGAAGATGGATGCGTTACACTTATCCACCCTACAAAATTATGTGTAAATAACTGAACATGAGAATTTCAGAAAATACCGCATGCAAAATTGGTTTAGCAAGTCTTGCATCATCTCTTATACTTATCTTACTGGGTATTCTTCTTGGCTTATTCGAACCAATGGGAATTGCAGGTATCACGATTGTTTTTATAATCAATATGTTCCTATTTTTAGTTTTTATTTGTGGTGTATTTCTCTGGTTAAAAGGTTGGACGCGCTTTAAAGGAATACTTGAGAATCCATGGTTGTTTTTGCTCTACTTAGGAGCATTCATCTTTGGCGCATACTGGCTTTATTGCAAGTATCCGAGTGATAACTCCAAATAGTAGCTAGCTGATATATTCATATTCTCGCTCCAGGACAGACTTCCCCTCATCACACGCTGGAATGTGAGCGAGTATAGACACAAGACTGACAGGTTTCGATATTTACCTTTCCCCTTTCAGTCGTCCCGTTGCTGTGAGCGTCAATCGGGGTCAATCGCCATGGAGAGCGATTGAGTGTTGTGCTGCCGGGAGCAGCTACAACACGACCACGATTGACGCTTACAGCAACGGATTAAGGCGAATGACGGGGCGCATTTTTTTCGTCTCTTTTTTGCCGCGCAGCACAAAATCATCTGGAATGAGTTTGGTCGGTGAAAGCCGCCCGCAGGGTGAAATACAGGGATGTGTTTCAACAAACAGATACCAACAGATTTTCTTATTGAGAAGAATCGGCTGCAAACTTTTGTTTGCAATCGAGTTTTTTTGAGCCATACGGCGGATGGCGCAAGCTTATCCGCCCTACAGACTACGAGCCTTTGTTTAACTGAAGCTTCCAAAAGATTACAAAACTTAATGCCATCAAATACCAGATACCAAACACTTCAATTAACGGCCAGTGTTCATGCAGCCATTCTCCATCAAAACCGTCGACGACTCCAAAAAACAAAGAGAATAGCCCCATTGCTGCCGGAAGAAAAGAAAGTACAAGCAACAAAACCAACAACCAGAATTTCAGCACATTTTTTGAATTTGGTAACTTATATATTAGAAAGAAAAGCAATACAGGAAAAAATAATATGAGAGAGTCTGTTACAACCTTAAAATTATTCGATCTAATAGATGGGATCAGTCGAAATAATTCAGCAAAGTTAATCTTCTGGTTGTATGGGATTTCGTATTGATATGCTGCAGCTATAAAGTAATTCGCTATTATAAATAGACTTAACGTAATAACAGTAATAACTGACGGAATTGACACTTTCATTCAAAGTCCATTAGTGATAAAGGCTATTTCTTAATCCGATACTCCGCCGACCTGGCATGCGCCACAAACCCCTCCGCCCGCGCCAACACCGAAGCCACTGCCCCCAACCTGGAAGCTCCCTCCGCCGAACACCCAATCAAACTAGAACGTTTCTGAAAATCATAAACGCCCAGCGGTGATGAAAAACGCGCCGTACGAGAAGTGGGCAGCACATGATTCGGCCCTGCGCAATAATCACCAATCGCTTCGGCTGTATAACGCCCCATAAATATCGCACCAGCATGACGTATTTGTTTTGCAACTTCCTCTGCGTTTTCGATAGAAAGCTCAAGGTGCTCTGGTGCAATATAGTTGGCAACTTCTATCGCCTCTTCCATGTCTTTTACCTGAATCAATGCACCGCGATCTTTTAATGAAGTACGGATAATTTTTTCTCGTGGCATTTCGGTCAGTAATTTGTCGATACTAATCCCAACCTTATCGAGAAATGCTGCATCGGGGCTGACAAGAATAGACTGTGCGTCTTCGTCGTGTTCGGCCTGAGAGAATAAATCCATCGCTATCCAGTCCGGGTCGGTTTTGCCGTCGCAGACCACGAGGATTTCCGAAGGACCGGCGATCATGTCGATGCCGACTGTGCCGAAGACCATGCGCTTGGCTGTAGCAACATAAATGTTACCGGGGCCGACGATTTTATCGACGCCGGGGATGGTTTCTGTACCGTAGGCCAGCGCCGCTACAGCCTGCGCACCACCGATGGTGAATACCCTATCCACGCCAGCGATTGCCGCAGCCGCCAGTACCAGTTCATTTACCTCATCATTGGGTGTCGGTACGACCATGATGAGTCGGCCGACCCCTGCAACTTTCGCCGGGATGGCATTCATTAAAACTGAGGAAGGATAAGCTGCTTTACCGCCGGGCACGTACAAACCAACGCTGTCCAAAGCCGTAATTTGCTGACCCAGCACCGTGCCGTCATCTTCAGTGTATTGCCAGGATTCCTGTTTCTGTCGCTCGGCATACCGGCGGATACGATCAGCCGCCTTTTGCAAAGCGTCCCGCTGCTCTGTGGGAAGATTGTTCAGGGCTTTTGTTAAACGCTCGGGGCTGATTTCAAGCTCAGCCATACTGTCAGCTTTAACTTTGTCAAAGCGTTGGCTCAACTCCAGAACAGCTGCATCGCCTTCGCTGCGCACGCGCTGGAGAATGTCTTTTACGGTATTAAAAACAGCGTCATCGGAAACACTTTCCCAGGCCAGTAACTTGTCGAGCCGCGACCAGAAGTCTTCGTCCACCGTTCTCAGGCGAGTTAATTCTGCCATTTTATTAGCCCGTTGCCTGAATCAGCTTCCTGCGTTTTCCAACTGCTTCAGCCAGCGTTTCCAGTACTGGCACGGTATCATCCCAGGCCATGCAGGCATCGGTGATGCTCTGACCGTATTCCAGTGGCTGCCCGGGTTTTGCGCTCTGCCGACCAGCCTTGAGGTGGCTTTCCATCATGACGCCGATGATTCTTTCTTCACCCATCTCGATTTGCCGTGCAATTTCCTGGCCTACCGTGACCTGGTTTTCGTGCTGTTTGCGGCTATTCGCATGACTGCAATCGACCATTATGACGGCTGGCAATCCGGCCTTTTCCAGTTGATCGGCTGCCTGTTGAATAAAATCAGGTTCATAATTTGGCTGGCCCTTACCGCCGCGCAGTATGATGTGGCAATCCGGGTTGCCATTGGTTGAGAAAATCGCTGAATGACCGGCCTTGGTGACAGAAAGAAAATGATGCGGCTGCGAAGCTGAACCGATCGCATCAATGGCGATTTGCAAACCACCATCTGTACCGTTTTTAAATCGCC
>Ga0190283_1001205_pt1 | contig 12071 bp, 8 predicted proteins | sample 48691801_MG_FD_161669 | JGI IMG/M metagenome (GOLD analysis project Ga0190283, IMG submission 161669) | Hydrothermal vent microbial mat bacterial communities from Southern Trench, Guaymas Basin, Mexico - 4869-18-0-1_MG | ecosystem: Environmental > Aquatic > Marine > Hydrothermal vents > Microbial...
TGCCTGATATTTCATTACCGAAAACAGTAAACCAGGGTTCAACCAGACCGATTATCCAGGCAATACCGAAAAGTAAAGCCAGCCTGGTAAACATAGCCAGGACCAATCCTGATTGCCGGGCCTTATTTCTTTGACTGGCGGGCAGTCTGCCGGCAAGAATTGATATAAATACGATATTGTCGATACCCAGCACGATCTCCAGTGCTACCAGCGTACCCAGAGCTATCCATGACTGCGGGCTGGTTACCCATTCAAACATATAGACCACTTTCTTTATTATCTATTATCTGAAGTTCACAGACAATCCTATTGTCAGAACATCAGTTTTTAAAATTATACATAATATGATTATTTGTAACAATTGAATATTGTGGCAGACTTGAGCTGAAAAAAGATAGGATAGAAGATATCGCATCCAAAATACTTGGAGATAATCTTAAGATCTTTAAGGAATTAGGAAAAGGGAACATCCGGCACAGGAAATAATGTCACAGTATTTAGGACCACTGATCCATTCCCCTATAAAAAAAGGTCTCCCACATATTTCCTGATCCAATTTTGGATTTACTGAGATCTTTGTCTGATCCAGGTATTCCCTTCCTGCGGATATCACCAAAGCTTTCTATATCACCTGATGTATTTATATTAAAAAAATTATATCTATCTATTTTTTCTTCCCTTAGTTTTGCATCATCGATCCACCCGACTTCGAGGCCTCCCAGCACTTCTGATATCTTATATATCCCGTTTCTTATATTGTCCCTTATCTGTTTTATGTATTGTTTTGAATAAATACCGCATAGAACTTCAATACCTTTGGGATTTCTTATGATCACAGCATCTTTTCCTGTCTCCTCCGAGGTCCGGGTCAAAAGCCTTAAGACCCTGTAAGAAACGAAGGGCATATCTGAGGCAAGTACCAGGCAGTTTTTGTTTTTAGCCTCCTTGAGCCCGCTGTAGATGCCTGCAAGCGGGCCTATCCTTTTACCCTCGGGCCTGGCTTCTGCATCATCAATTACAATCTTTACGTCCGGCTTCTTCCAACTATACTTAGATAATACAGGACTTTCATCACTTGCGGATAGCAGAAAAGAACCGGCTTTGCCGGGTTTTGGATCTAGAAGCATTCTCCGGAACTCGTCCATCCTGTCAAGGATTTGTGAAATATAGCGGGAATTCTCAATACTGGAGGATATCAGGACCTCGGTACAAAAAAAGCCAAGCTTTACAACCTGGTCAGCAAACAGGGGTATCCCCCCGAATTCCATCTTTATTTTATTTATGCCAAACCTGGTGCTCTCGCCGCCGGCCAGGAGTACTCCGGTAAAGTCCATATTATTATAATTTAGGGGATCAATGTTTGAAATGTCTTTTTCCTGTAAACACCATAGGTATCCTGTATTTATCGCAGGTCTCGACCGTTTCCTCATCATTTACGGAACCGCCCGGCTGTATTATGGCAAGTATCCCGTTCTGGGCCGCAAGCTCTGCGACATCTCTAAACGGGAAAAAAGCATCTGAGGCCATTATCGAACCCTTGCATCTCCCCGAAGATTTGTTTACCGCAAGTCTGGCAGCGTCTATTCTGCTCATCTGTCCCACCCCGACACCTACTGTGCTTCCGTGCGCCGCAAGGACTATCGCATTGGATTTTACATTCTTTACTATCTGCCAGCCGAATAAAAGATCCTTCCACTGAGCTTCCGTGGGCTGTATTTTTGTTACTACCTTCATCTGGTTTCTGTCATCTGCCCCTTCGTCAAGATCCTGCATGATAATCCCGCCATCAATACTTTTCAGGTCTATTTTATCCAGAACAAAATCATCAGATTTTATCCTGTTAATATTTTTTTTAAGGTCAAAGTCTATTTTAAGTATCCTTAAGTTCGGTTTCTCCAGGTGTATTTCCAGGGCTTTCCGGTCAAAGTCAGGAGCAATAAGGACCTCCACATAATTATCGGAAAGCAGCGCCGCTGCTTCCTTTGTCCACTTCATATTGCTGGCGACAACACTTCCGAAAGCTGACACCGGATCGCATTCATATGCCCTCTGGTAAGCTTCGGCTATGCTATTTCCTACTGATGCGCCGCATGGGTTATTATGCTTTATAACTGACACACAGGGTTCTGCAAATTCTTTTACTATAAAAAATGCAGCATTGGTGTCAAGTATATTATTATATGAAAGTTCCTTGCCCTGCAGTTGAACGGCATTTACGAGAGTATCTTTCCCTGCCAGCGGGGACCTGTAATAGGCTGCTTTCTGGTGAGGATTCTCCCCGTATCTGAGATCCTGTATTTTTTCAAATCTGAGATCAAGGTTTTGAGAAAAAGTCCCATCTTTGTATTGGGACGTCCTTTTACCGAGATACTCAAAGATAACACTGTCATATTCGCATGTATGCTGAAATGCCTTTGCTGCAAGAGAAAAAAGTGTATCTCCTGAGAGTTTTCCAGAATTCTTCTCAAGTTCACGGGAGATCTTCCCATAATCCCCAGGATCGACAATAACAGCCACGCTCCCATTATTCTTTGCGGCACTTCTTATCATCGTAGGCCCGCCTATATCAATATTTTCTATAGCTTCCTCCAGTGTGACATCCGGTTTAGAAATAGTCTCTTTGAAGGGATAGAGATTTACTACCACCATATCGATCGGAAGTATGCCGGCTGCATCGATCTCATCCATATGTTCCTTCTTGTTCCTGTCCGCAAGTATGCCCCCGTGGACCATGGGATGAAGGGTCTTTACCCTGCCTTCCATCATCTCGGGAAAACCTGTCAGCTCATCTACCTTCTTTACTTTTATTCCTGCCTCTGAGAGCTTTGCATAGGTCCCTCCTGTAGATATTATCTCTGCTTCCGCTTTCTCCAGGGTTCGAGCAAAGTCCACTATTCCCTTTTTATCGGAAACACTTATTAGGGCTCTTTTTACCTCTATCATTTTAATTACCTGTCTATCGTGTTGATATTGATCTATCATTCCGGAAGTATTTCTACTTTCCTGCCATTTATTTTCAATCTGTCCCCGCAAAAGAGTTTGACTGCCTGGGGATATATTTTGTGCTCAGCCCTGTGTATCTTTTCCTCAAATTTTTCCAGGGTGTCATCCTGGCCCATAAACACGGGAACCTGCATTATTATGGGGCCGCTATCAAGTTCCTCGTCTACAAAATGTACAGTGACTCCGCTGATCCTTGCTCCATACTCAAAGGCATCCTTAATTCCGCGGGTACCCTTGAATGCAGGCAGAAGCGCGGGATGGATATTGAGTATCCTGTTTCTATACTCGCCAATAATAAGCGGAGTCAGGAGGAACATATATCCCGCAAGGACTATCAGGTCTATTTCTTCTTCCTTAAGGACCTTCAGTATCTCCGCTTCAAAATCCTGGCGGCTGGCAAATCCTGAAGGATCTATGGATTCTGCCCTTATATTGTGTTTTTTGGCCCTTTCTAAGGCAAATGCTTTGGGATCATTGCTGAATACAAGTGCTATATCGCCACCCAGGTCCCCGTCAGCATTAAAGTCAATAAGAGCCTGGAGATTGGACCCGGAACCTGAAGCAAATACTGCAATTTTTTTTCTCATCATTTCCCTCAAGGGTCTATTTTATATGTACCTTTCCGGTACCGCCGGTCACTTCACCAAGGATTACTATGTCCCCGCCTTTTGCCCCGGCACATTTCTTTAGCTCCCTGATGCTTGCAGGGTTTATGATCATTACCATTCCTATCCCCATATTGAATACATGAAACATCTCTTCTTCGGAGACATTTCCCATATCCTTAAGCGCTGTAAAAACTGGAGGGACATTCCATCTGTCCTTATATATGACCGCATCCATATCCCTGGGGATTATGCGGTCTATATTATCGTAAAACCCTCCGCCGGTTATATTAGCGATTCCTTTTACTTTTATTTTACTATTACCAAAGATCTCTCCGGTTACCGGGGAATATAATCTGGTAGGAGTAAGGAGTATCTCTCCAAGTCTCTTGCCTCCGGTCCATTCCGGCATACTTTCAAGATCAAGTCCGTTTGCCTCAACTATTTTCCTGACAAGTGAAAATCCATTGGAATGAAGGCCTGAAGATCTAAGACCTGCTATCATATCTCCTTTATTTACCATGGAGGGTTTCAATATGCTGTCCTTTTCCACTATGCCTACCGCAAATCCAGCAAGGTCCACTTCGTCATCAGCATACATATCAGGCATCTCTGCGGTTTCTCCGCCCAGGAGAGCGGTACCGCAATATTTGCAGGCACTCGCTACTGATGTAATTATGGAACTTATCTTTTCATGATCTATCCTGCCGCATGCAATATAATCCAGGAAGAATAGCGGTTTTGCTCCGCAGCAGACCAGGTCATTTATACTCATTGCCACAAGGTCCTGGCCCACGCCATCGTAGATCCCTGTTTGCCTGGCAAGTATCAGCTTTGTGCCCACTCCATCCGTAGAAGATGCAAGGACAGGATCCCTGTATTTGTTACTGTCAGGACTGAAAAGGCCGCAGAATGAGGTAAGGTCGCTTAAGACATTTTTATTATGTGTTGACTCGATTGTTTTCTTTAGGCCGGACAGCATGCTATTGGCCTTGCCGGTATCCACCCCGGAATCCCTATAGGTGAACCCGCTATTTTTAGAATAATTTTTTTCAGGCATTGGAAGAGATCTTTTCCTCCTTGTCCAATGAAAATTTGTCATAATCAATATTCTCCTGGCTCTGGACCGGATAATCCCCATTAAAGCATGCGAAACAGAATTTATCCCTGGATTCCCCTATGGCCCTTTCCAGCCCGTCTATGCTCAGATATCTCAAACTGTCAACATTTAGAAATCTTCTTATATCTTCAACTGTCTTATGATTGGCAATGAATTCTTTTTTTGTAGCCATATCTATTCCATAATAACAGGGAAACAGCAGTGGTGGTGAGCTTATCCTCATATGTACTTCTCTTGCTCCTGATTTATACAGCATCTTTACTATCTTTTTTGAGGTGTTTCCTCTTACTATAGAATCATCAACGACTATTACCCTTTTATTTTTTATTATTTCTTTGAGTGGGTTCAGTTTCAGTCTTACACTTATTTCCCTCACTACCTGGTCAGGCTGAATAAATGTCCTTCCTATATACCTGTTCTTTATAAAGCCCTCTGCATACGGTATCTTTGAAGCTGTTGAGTATCCGATCGCTGCCGGGGTCCCGGAGTCGGGAACGGAAATAACAATATCAGCATCCACTGGAGATTCTTTAGCAAGCTGTTTGCCCATCCTGTGCCTGACCTTAAACATATTCTTATCATGTATATAGCTGTCAGGACGTGCAAAATATATGAGTTCAAAAACACACATGGATGTCCTCTCAACCGGAAGAAGCATCTGCGACCTCAGGCCGTCTTTGTCGATCACGATTATTTCCCCGGGGTCCACTTCCCTGATAAATCTGGCATCTACGATGTCAAGGGCGCATGTTTCGGAAGCTATAACATAATTTCCATCAAGGCTTCCAAGTACCAACGGCCGAAATCCGTGAGGATCCCTTATTCCAAACAATTTATCCTTTGTAAGTATCAGTAGTGAATATGAACCTTTGAGTTTAGAAGTTGCATCTTTTACCGCTTCTTCTATATTTTCACAGGAAGAACCTTCAATAAGGGATGCTACAACCTCTGTATCAGTCGTAGTCTCGAATTTGATCCCTTTCGCAACTTGTTTTTTTCTTAGCTCGCTTATATTTATAAGGTTTCCATTATGTGCCACAGCAAAGCTTTCATTCTTAAACATCCTGTATATCGGCTGGGAGTTTTTCCAGATATTTTTACCCCTTGTAGAATAGCGGGTATGGCCAATGCCTATATGCCCCATAAGAGGTACAATATTCTGTTCATTGAAAACCTGGGCGACAAGTCCAAGGTCTTTAAAGACTAGAATATCGTCTCCATCAGACACAGCTATGCCGGCACTTTCCTGCCCGCGGTGCTGAAGTGCCTGAAGACCGTAAAATATAATATCTGCTACTTTTCTTTCAGGTGCATAGATGCCAAAAACACCGCATTCATCTTTTATCCGTTCTCCGGGCACAAACACTTTTGCGTCTCTGCTATTGGCGTTTTTATCTATATTCATATTTACCGTTTTTTCTGCTTCTCCGGATCAGGCCGCACGATCAGACCAGACTTCCGGATACACCCCTATTCTAATCTAAAATCCTGTGCACTCCAATAAAAACCGAAAGAATATTATATCAAATATATAATATTGTTAAATCCGGTTCCCCCGTATTCTTCAAATGTGCCCCATCAGCAGACGTCACACCATCTCCTGGCATTCTGAAACATCTTTAACCAGGGCGAGGCTTTAAGCTTTTCTTTCCAGTCCACGGGCATCCAGGACCACTGCCAGTCAAGGAATGCTCTTTCGGGGTGAGGCATCATAGCCAGATGCCTGCCGTCCAGCGAGCATAATGAAGATATTCCTTCCGGGGAGCTGTTGGGGTTAAAGGGATATTTCTCGGTAGGACTTCCCTTATCGTCTAAAAATGTTGTTGGGATCAGTCCCTTTTTCTTGATCTTTTTGAGGACCTCGCTGTCCGGGCAATTAAAGAAACCTTCACCGTGATTTATCCATACTCCGAGCCTTGAGCCTTCCATGCCTTCAAGCATTATCGAAGGACTGCTGTTTATAGCTACTGTGACCCACCTGGATTCGAACCTTCCGGAAGGATTGGCTATAAACCTTGGCTGTTTTATTTCTTCAAGCCCCTTCCAGGGTACCCAGCCCAAAAGGGCCATCAGCTGGCATCCATTGCAGACTCCCAGGGAGAATGTAGTGGGCCTTTCGTAAAATCTGTCGAACATACTCTTGAGCCCTGAATTGAATCTTATGGTGCCTGCCCAGCCTTTTGCACTGTCAAGGACATCGGCATATGAAAAACCGCCTACAAACACTGCACCCCTGAAATCATCAAGCGACACTGCGCCAGATAGCAGATCGGTCATAGCCACATCCCAGACTTCAAAGCCAGCCATATAAAATGCTGAAGCCATTTCCCTGTCTCCATTGCTACCTTCCTCGCGGAGTATGGCCACCCTGGGCTTATTTTTTTGTTTCAGAATCTCCCCATGAGTCCTGACAGGCGTAAAACTCAGTTTGTATTCAGGATTATTCCTCTTGTGTGAAGCGGCCTGTTCCAGGGCAAGTCCCTGATCCATCTGCTCCTTTTCAAGCTTATCGCTTATTTCTTCCCACCAGCATAGGAGTGTGCCAGTATCTTTATCGATCACTGTCTTTTCCCCTGATCTGATAATGACTTTTCTATCTTTAGATGTCTCTCCAAGCGGTATAAGTCTGGTCCCGTGATGCGACAGCACTTCGACTATTTCTTTCTCATTATCCGGACTATACTCTATTACCAGTCCAAGCTCTTCAGAAAAGAGCTGGCTGATAATACTGTCACCTGACGCAGGGAGATCTATTTCTATCCCGCAGTTTCCCGACATGGCCATTTCTATAATGGTGGTAGCAAGGCCCCCGTCGCTTCTGTCATGCCCCGCCAGTATAAGATCTTTGTCAATAAGCTTCTGGACAGCATTAAAAGTACTGGCAAGTCCCAGGGTGTCATCCACATCGGGAGAGACTCCTCCGAGTTCCCCGAGCGCCTGGGCCAGCGCGGAACCTCCCATACGGTTTTTGCCGTCTGAGATATCTATCAATGCCAGTTTGCTTCTACCCGGCATTTTTATGTCAGGCGTTATTATTTTCCTTATATCCGGGACACTTCCGTAGGCTGATATTACTACTTCATTGGGGGCCTTTACTATCTCATCTTTTACCTGAGCAGCCATTGATACGCTATCCTTGCCTCCATCTGCAGCAATCCCTATGTCCTTCATCATACTGCTAAGTGCCTTTGCCGCTTTCAGGAGTTCGGCACCCTCTCCGGGGAGTTTTGCCGGCCACATCCAGTTTACCGAACATTTAATATCCTCCAGGCTGCTGATCTTTGCCCATACCATATTTGTGAGTGCTTCGGCAGCTGACATCCTTGCGCCAGCAGCAGCATCTACCATGATCTTTAGAGGCTGCTCCCCTATGGAGATCGCAGCACCGGTATGGCCAAAGTGGCTCTGCGCGGTAACAGCTACATCAGATACAGGAAGCTGCAATGGTCCGCAGCACTGTTGGCGGGCGATAAGTCCTGTAACGCTTCTGTCGACTTTCCGTACAAGAAAGCCTTTCGAACCTACAGAAGGAAGCTTAAATACCATCCTCAGGGCATCCTCTGCGGAAAGGTCCTGGCCGATATAAAGTTTTTTTAAGGGTTTTTCAATACTTTCAAGCTCAAATGTCTTCTGTGGTATATTTAAAAGTATCTGTCCAAGATCAAGATCAACAGGAGTGGTACCGTCATCTTTATCACTGACCACTATTCTTCCGTCTCCGGTTATCTCTCCAAGGTTTTCGAGGTTTACCTTTTCCCTGTCACAGATGGACCGGAGAAGATCAAGTTTCCGGGCAGGAATAAGGAATGCATTTCTTTCCTGGTATTCTGCGCTCCATATCTCCAGGACTGACATAGTCCGGTCGCCAAGCTCTATGTTCCTTATCTCGATCCTTCCACCTGCCGGTTCGACTATTTCTGTCAGCACATTACAGGGACCGCCTGCTCCCTGGTCGTGAACACTCAATATGGGATTCTCGTCCCCCATTTCAATACATGCCCTTATGACACGGTTAAGCTTTTGCTCCATCTGGGCATTGCCTCTCTGGACCGCATTGAAATCCAGCTCCTCCCGGGCCTCTTCCTGTATAAGGCTGGATGCGGCACCGCCGCCCACTCCTATCCTGTAAGCAGGTCCTCCTATCTGGATTATAAGCATACCTTCGGCAGGTTCTTGTTTTTCCACATGCCTTCCATCCATCTGTCCTATGCCGCCGCTGAACATTATGGGTTTCACCCATTCGCGTCTCTGTCCGTCAGGGAGTCTCTGTCCAAAGGTCCTTGTAAAACCTCCGATCACCGGCTCACCGAATTTATTTCCATAATCGGATGCTCCATTACTCTCCCCTATCATGATATCTAATGGAGCGGCCATATTTGACGGGTATATAAAATCCTTATCTTCACCGGGAATATCATAATCAGGGATATTTAGATTTCCTGTACAGTAACCAGCGGTACCAGCCACCACAAGTCCCCCTCTTCCGGTAGCCTCGACATCCCTTATTCTTCCGCCTGTTCCTGTCTCGGCCCCGGGGAAAGGGGCTATCCCGCTCGGAAAATTATGTGTCTCTGCTGTAAGTATCAGATGATAGGTAGCCTGTTTTTCAATAAATGGCGAACTTGTCCCCGGCCTGGACGGCATTATCGTAGATATCTTATAGCCCTTTATCGCACTGGAATTATCCTTAAATGCTATAAGGCTGTTTGAAGGATTAGCTTCCAGGGGAGCCTGGATAAGTTGAAATAAAGTCTCAGGAACCTCTTTCCCGTCAAGGATCAATTTACCCTTAAAGAACCAGTGCCTCGAATGCTCGCTATTGGCCTGACTGAGTTGGAAGCATTCGACATCGGTGGGGTTCCGGCCGATCTTGTTTGCAAAAAGATCAAAGTAAAAATCTATATCCCAGCTGTCCAGCCCGAGCCCCATCCTGTCATTTATCTCTTCGAGTGCCGCAATGCCTTTCTCCATAATAAGAACTGTGCATACCTTTTCCGGTATTATTCCAATCTTAAAGGATTCCAGTGGTTTATCATATAGAGTTTCTGTCATCCTGTCGTGATTTGCACTTATGAATACTTCCCTGTCAGTATCTTTAGCCGGCAGGTATCTCCTTGATCTTTCAAGCCGGATTATACTGTCAAGGCCGCAGGAATGGCATATTGCTACTGCATTTGTAGAATAAGCGGTCTCAAAATTCATTCGGGGGCCGAGTTCAATTATATTTCCATTTCCGATGATAGGAGCCTGGGAGAATTTATCGGGTTCGAAAGTCTCTGAGAGAAGCCAGCTGAGCGTATGGAGCTCACGGGAGTTAAGTTTGTGCCTGGCCTCGATATAGAAACAATATTCAAGATCTTCTCTAATAGCACGGTAGAAATGTAGCAATACCTTTGTCCTTCCTGCAGCCTAAAAAATCACTTATTATATATTATTCAATCTGCCGATTATTTCATCTATATATCTTAGATGATAATTATAGTCAAAAAGCTCCTCAAACTCTTCCGTGCTAAACAGTTCCTTCACTCTCTTATCCCTGGAGATATTTTCCCTGAAGCTTCCTTCATCGTTCCATGCGTCATGAGCTGTTGACTGGACTATCAAGTATGCATCATCGCGGTCCATCCCTTTATCGATCAAGGCAAGCAGTACTCTCTGTGAAAATATTATCCCGCCATATTTCATAAGATTTCGTTTCATATTATTTTCTATAACACCCAGCCCATCTACAACAAAATACGCCTTATCAAGGATATAATCCAGTATGGCAAAACTGTCAGGGAATATGACTCTTTCAGCAGAAGAATGGGAAATGTCCCTTTCGTGCCAGAGAGCAATATTTTCCATGGCAGCTATAGTATTTGACCTTAAGATCCTGGCAAGCCCGCATATCCTTTCGCACAATATGGGATTTTTCTTATGGGGCATCGCAGAGGACCCTTTCTGGCCTTTTGCAAAAGGTTCCTCAAGCTCCTTGACATCGGTCCTCTGGAGGTTCCTGACTTCGAGGGCCAGCTTTTCAAGTGTAGCGCCGGTTATGGCAAGCGCCGATACGATCTGTGCATGCCTGTCCCTCTGGATTATCTGGGTGGATACAGGTGCAGGTTTTAACCCGAGTATGTCACATACTTTCTTCTCAAGCTGTGGATTGGTGTTTGCATATGTACCCACGGCACCGGATATTTTACCATAGCTCATCGACTTGCGGGCAGCCGCCAGCCTTTCGAGGTTCCTGGACATCTCGAAAGCATACATACAGAATTTCAGCCCGAGCGTCACCGGTTCGGCATGTATGCCATGTGTCCTTCCCACCATAACAGTGTGTGCATATTTTTTTGCCTTTTCCTTGAGGAGGTCCAAAAGCTTTACCATCTTTTTTTCCACTACCTCCACAGCGTCCAGTATCTGAAGCGATAGAGCCGTGTCCCCCACATCTGAAGAGGTAAGCCCATAGTGAAGGTACTTTGATGAGTCACCGAGATGCGAGGAAACATCTGTCAGAAATGCTATTACGTCATGATGGGTTTTTGATTCGATCTCTTCGATCTTTTTTATGTCAAACCTTGATCTGGTATTAATATCTTTTGCAGCTTTTTCAGGGATCATTCCAAGCTCTGCCTGTGCCAATGCTACTGCTTTCTCTACTTCCAGCCATTTTGCAAACTTATTTTCATCCCCCCAGATCTCACCCATTTCTTTTGTGGTATACCTAGGTATCATATAAATGCCTCCTGCATTATATAGAGTTATAAAAATACCTTATGGACTGGAGAATATAAACAATTCCGCCACCAGGCAACAAATTATGAATTATAGCAAATAACCAGCATTACTACATCAATTCTTCGATTATTTTTTCCCGGAAAGACTGGTAATTCCCTGAATCATTAAGGTCCAGTAATTCTTCCCCGCAGTCGAAGAATACCTGGTCATACTCATTAAGGCAGAGCTCGCTGATCTTGAGCAGCCATTTGATCTTGATCTTCCAGCTTTTAAGATCAGTAAGCCAGCTTCTTTCCCCGGCCGGGATCTCACTTTTTATAAATTTTGTTATATCGCTCGACTTGCTGGATACCTGCAATAAAAACTCATCCTTTTGGGTAAGGCAGGATAGGTTTGCAATGCTAATATCCATATCTTTAGCCACTTTACTGTCTCCTGTATCTATTATTTGATCAAATATTTTAAATATAAGTATTAAAGCTCGCTGCAAATGTCAGATATATCATCGAATGTGTATCCATCGGGCAGATTCTCCAGGGATTGCACTACAAACTCAGAGAAGTTTCTAAATCTTACATAATCAAGTATTTCATTTTTATCAGCAGGAAGATCCATCTCCG
>Ga0190283_1001206_pt1 | contig 12070 bp, 8 predicted proteins | sample 48691801_MG_FD_161669 | JGI IMG/M metagenome (GOLD analysis project Ga0190283, IMG submission 161669) | Hydrothermal vent microbial mat bacterial communities from Southern Trench, Guaymas Basin, Mexico - 4869-18-0-1_MG | ecosystem: Environmental > Aquatic > Marine > Hydrothermal vents > Microbial...
GATTGATTGCGGGTGTGAAGTGGCCGTCCTCACCGAGAACGGCTACATAAGATGGCAAGGAATAAATTTAGCGAACAGGTTGCAGCTGACCTCGCTGAGGTCGGCAGATACACTTGGAAAATGTTTTGACAACCAAAAATTATACAAAAGAGTTTCATTAATTTTTGCTTAAATCTTAATTAATAATTGGGGAAGAAAATAACTTTCCCCCCCAAAAAAGCCATTGAGCCGAAAAAGTAACGCGGGACTGGTCAAGAGTCCTGTTTTAATTATCGCTTGCGAAAATAATAAATGAGAAATGATAAATAAAAACTAATAAATATAAACGGCTCGGGAATGTTATCCGCAAATGCCGCAGTCGGAGGTCCGTAATTTCCTTCGAAATCTTTGCCTCTTATATATATTACATTTGTTCCCGATAAAAATTCAATTATTGGGACAAACGCCTTCACATTTTCAGATGCCGAATTAAAAGCGCCATCAACCGGCTGCATCTGGAAAGCTACAGAATTTGAGTCCCAGCTCGGAATATTAACGTAAAGTTCCGCCGAAGAAATACTGTTTCCGCCGTTTTGCGCGTCGTTGATATTCGCTGAGATTTCAACTGTGTCACCCGTGCCTGGTGCAATTGAAATTCCGCTTACATCCGGTCCATCGACAAGCTTGTAAGGTTCCCGGGCAATTTTAGCCGCGTAAATAAGAGCCGGCCTGTTTTCCGGCCATTGCGCCAAAGGCACTTCGGAGTATGGCGGCATAAATTGCGTTCCCAGCTCAAATGTGAATGCGGGAATACCGAGTTCACCATAAGCCCAGTCGGTTGAGTCCCCTGCTGTCGGGTACAAGTCTGAGCTTTGTTCTGAAGTATAACCATTATAAGTTGCAAACTTGTCCCCTATTTTTTTTAGCGAGTTCTTGTTTGGAGCAGCGCTTGAGGTGTACCCCCACGGCCACAAAACCAACTCGCTGTAACTGTGCATGGAAATAAGAATTCCTGTTGTGTCATCAGGTGCGGGCTGGCCTTCTGTCCGCTGGTCGGGAATTAAAGAACTTATTAAATTTTGCAGTTCATCAACTTCAGGTTCTGAATTAGATGATGTGCCACGATAAGTTAAATCAGATGGTTCGGAACTGCTTCCAGTCAATCCCCATTTATAACTGTGATTCCTATTCAGATCAACGCCATATTGCCCCCAGCCACTTGGCGGCCAGCCGGTATATCCGTCATCGTGATTAGCATTTTTACGTTGATAATAAGGCGAACCATAAGGTTGCTCATCTCCCAGTTCAACGATCCAGTGGCCTTCCGGATTAACGCTTGGAACTATCCATGTTTCCTGATAATCTACTATCCAGCTCGCGTCAGCATTAGTTTCGTATTCTTGCGTAAGCCAGTCTATCATTCTCATAGCCACTTCCGGGGTAGTAATTTCCCGCGCGTGAATTCCTGCCATAAGGAAGAAGACAGGTTTGTCCCCTGTTGTATTTTTGTTAGTGATTTTTACGGCTAACAGATCATATACTTTTTGGGTATCTCCGCCGGGAGTTGTATAAACTCCGCCAAGGGATTTACAGTAGCCGTCGCCGTAATCTACAATTTCCGTTATGTCAGGATAAGCGGAAGTAACAGCTGCCATGTCGGCATACAACTCGTCAACAGTTCTGTACCCGCTATAGAAATTTTGAATTGAAGACTGGAAAAGGAGAGAGCGGGAGGCATCTTTTTTTACCATCCAGCCTTCATTTTTCAGCCGTTCGAAAGAAAAATTATCTACTAAAGCCAGGAAATATTTTTCGGGCCTGTTGTTATATTCAAGAACATCGAAAGCGTGAAGCTTCGAGTAGTCGCTTACATCTTTATAATAAATGCGGGCTACAAATTGTTCGCCCGCAAAAACGAAAGAAGAAAGGAAAAATAATATAACAAACAGGAAATGTAACCGCCGATTGTTCATTAGTCGATTGCAAAAAAAAACGTCATTTCGGCCCAAAGTGTTGATTGTAATTGACATTTTTTGTCGAATAAAATGAATTCCCATGCATTTTTTGCCAAAAAATATGCGGATCCTTGCCCCAATGGGGCAAAATATTTATAGCCTCACGTTTTAACGTGGGGTTTACAACGAAACAACGTATCAACCCTGAAGGGGTTGTACAAAATTTATCGCACCCCTTCAGGGTGCATACACGTTGTGAACCTAAAACCCCACGTTAAAACGTGGGGCTATTATTATGTCGCCCTTCCAGGGCTAAAAAACTTTTCGAGCAACAACAACTATTTTCATCAATCCACTTTATATTTTCCTTTGTCATCAAGCTTGATTCGCTCGAACCCGCTGCAGCCATTATTAAAAGTAACAAAAACATTTACTGTATCATTTTTATACATTTTTGTTGATACTTCATGCATTTTCAATTTTGGTTTGCTTTTGTTTTTAACAACGGCTCTTACAGGTTTTCCAAACTTGCCCACTGTTCCGTCTTTGTTAATTTTATTCGCGTCGGTAGAATCAAAATTCATCCAGAGCTGTGATTCCGGTTGAGACTCCAGTGAAGCCTGGAAAGTAGAGTTATCTTGTTCAAGCAGGCCAAGCGCCGCAAAAGTAGCTTTAATTTTAAGTTTAAAATTATTTTTTTGTTTGGCTTTGAGAATTAACAGCTCCATATCGTTCGCGCAGGGAAGATTTGTCAATACCCAGTCAGTGTCCCCGGCATTGATAATTTTTGTATAGGTGCCTGTTTCCACGCCCGGCCAGTTTACTATTTCCACAGTACATGTTGCAGTTCCGTGAGGCACAGAAACTACCGGCGCGCAATTCCCCGGATCATTAATCCGTGATGCGGTAATTTTGCTTCCGCCTTCAATGCTGTTAATTACAAGTTGAGGGTTATCGTGAACATAGGAAGCAAGGCCCCAATCCGGGTCGGTATTACTTTTATCACAATTTTCATAAACTCCATAATTCGGGTTGTTCGTGCTGTCGTTGAAAGGATGCCTGAGGGTGAAATCTACCGTTGCGTCGTCAGGCTCATATGTAAGATGCAGTTCGTAAGTAGCGGCCCCCTTTACAATAGAAGCCGCAATAAATAACAAAAATAAATATAATGATTTTTTCATAAGATTAATTGGACCTGCCTAAGCAGGATGAAATTAATGGATTACTGGTCCCGCTTAAGCGGAATAAAATTATTGCGTTTATTATACCATAATGATTTTTTTTAGTCAATTATTGTAAATTAATTTTGTATTGGATATAATTGAAGCATAGCAAAGTAAAGCAGAAGGCGTGACGGGCAAGCTACGGTTCCCGACCTGCTTCTAAATTAAAATTACATATTCAAGCAAATGAAAAATACAGAAAAAAAATACGGAATAGGAACTCTCGCTCTCCACGCGGGACATGAAGTGGACGCTACAGGCTCCCGCGCGGTTCCGATTTACCAGACAACTTCTTACCTGTTTAACGACACGGACCACGCCGCAAAACTTTTCGCGCTTCAGGAGTTCGGGAATATTTATACGCGATTGATGAACCCTACTAACGATGTTCTTGAAAAAAGAATGGCGGAATTGGAAGGCGGAGTCGGCGGACTTGCTGTTGCTTCAGGACAGTCTGCTATTACTTTAGCGATTACAAATATCGCGCAAAACGGCGACCATATAGTTTCTTCCGCTCATCTTTATGGCGGTACTGCTACTTTGTTTACCCATACTTTTCGCAAATTCGGTATTGATGTAACTTTGGTTGATCCTACTAATTCCGAAAATTTTAAGAACGCTATAAATGAGAAAACTAAAGCTATTTATATAGAAACTATCGGTAATCCAATGGTCGTGGTTCCGGATATAAAAGCTATCGCTGATATTGCACACGCGGCAGGAATCCCTTTAATTATTGACAGTACTTTTGCTTCGCCTTATCTTTGCAGACCCATAGAACACGGCGCTGATATTGTTGTCCATTCATGCACAAAATTTATTGGTGGTCACGGAACTTCCATCGGAGGAATAATTGTAGATTCCGGAAAATTTGACTGGACACAAAACGACAAATTTCCGGGACTCACAAAACCTGATCCAAGTTATCACGGCGTGGTTTTCAACGAAGCTTTTGGAGAACTTGCTTACATTATTAAAGCTCGTGTAACTTTGCTTCGAGATATCGGACCCTGCATGAGCCCTTTCAACGCTTTTCTTTTTCTCCAGGGATTAGAAACTCTTCATCTTCGTATGCAGCGCCATTGCGAAAACGCGATTTCTATCGCAAAACATTTGGAAAATCTTCCCCAAGTCAGTTGGGTTTCGTATCCAGGGCTGAAATCACATCCAAGTTATGAATTTTCAGGAAAATACCTTCCAAAAGGCGCAGGGGCTATAATGGGCTTTGGTATCAAAGGCGGAAAAAAAGCGGGAATAAATTTTATTAACAAATTGCAGCTTATTTCGCATCTTGCAAATGTTGGCGACGCTAAAACTCTTGCTATTCATCCGGCGTCAACAACTCACCAGCAACTTTCAGACCAAGAACAAAAAGCAGCGGGAGTTTCTCCTGATTTTATCAGACTTTCTGTCGGAATAGAAGATATTGAAGATATTATTGGGGATATTGATCAGGCGTTGGAATAAAAATTTGAAATTTGTTATTTGAAATTTGAGATTTAATTAACGGGGGTGGTTGCTACCTTGACTTCCGCATTGATTAACTATAAACAACTCTATATACGTTATTTGCGCGTTTCTTTACTTACTACTATCCTTGATTTATCTTTAGTTCACAGCCGCCTCTTACGCCTCTTACTAATTGTAAACATCTGATCTCGCTTAATATTTCGCGCCGTTCATTGAAGTTTTTTATTAAAAATCAAATCTATAAATATTATTGAAATCCATTTTAATTTTGTTTGACATTTATTTTGATAAATAGTACAATATCGCTCTAAAAACTTAAAATATTTGCTTTGGAAAAATTTAATTCGTCTCATGATTATTATATGCGGCTTGCTTTAAAGGAAGCAAGGGAAGCTTTGGAAGAAGGCGAAGTGCCTATTGGCGCCATAATTGTTGACGACGGGCTAATTGTCGGAAAGGCCCATAACCAGGTTGAACGGTTAAATGATGCTACAGCTCACGCCGAAATGATTGCGCTTACTCAAGCGTCGTCAGCGATTGAGGACTGGAGACTTGATAAATGCACTTTGTATGTAACTCTTGAACCATGCCCAATGTGCGCGGGAGCTCTTGTCCAATGCAGAGTCGGAACATTGGTTTTTGGCGCAAGGGATTGGCAGCAGGGCGGTGTCCTTTCCAATTTTGGAATTACACTGCAGAAAAGAAACCTTCATAAAGTAGAAGTTATTGAAGGAATTTTGGAAGAGGAGTGCAAAGCGATTCTCGACGATTTTTTTAAAAAGTTGAGGTCTTGAAAATCTGTCCGCAGATCCCGCAGATTTTAGTAAATATTTAATTGACTTTTGACCTTGAGACCTTTGACTTGGTAATTAAAATCACTAAATCATCAAATCACCAAATTGTTTTGGAGAGATGCCAGAGTGGTCGAATGGGCCGCCTTGGAAAGGCGGTGTGCGGGTAACCGTACCGAGGGTTCGAATCCCTCTCTCTCCGCCATTTTATACTTTCCGAAAAATCTTCCGAAAAAGCAAAAAATCCCTGAAAGTATAAAATGGCGGTGTCTCCTGTACGATGTTCGAACTTATTACGAATCATCTTTTGATTGTTAAAAATATAATTTTGCGCGCGCCGTGCAAGACACTTGCCCCGCGAATGCCGGGGTTCGCAAGGTTTCGCGCGTTTCCGAGTTGCGAGTCGTCCGCAGGGATTCGCCCGCTCCCGATTCGTGAGACATCCGCCGGGGTTCGCATGGGGGCCGAATCGTGAGTCCCGCCCATCGGCGAAGCCGCCCCGCTTGCAAGGGTTACGAAATATCACGATTTCGAGCGCGTGGCGTCTTGCGTCCACGCCTTGCCAAAGTTTCGCAATCTTTACACAAAAGATATTCTCTTATTCCTTTTTGAATATATTCCGATTTTCCGGTATTCGCTTTAAGCTCATTAATCCTATGTATTTCATCATAACCGGGTTTAAATTAAAATTCAGATATAATATGAGAATTACACAATTTTTTATTTTGTAAACATAATTTGCATTTATCAATCATAGAACTTTCCATAAAAGAATTTAATTAATTATATCAAATTTTCATTTATAAGGACAATTTAAATTAAAAAAGGACGCAGATTTTGCACTTCAAAGAAAGCCCTACCACAGGCCACTACTACAGCACAATATCCACGCCCCAAGCTGGGGTGTTCGCATTGTACAACATAGTAGTAAAAATTGTGGTAGTATTTTCTTTGAGTTGTACCGGAACACCGGAAAAATTTATTTAGTTTTCATTATTTTACATTTTTTAGGTTCTTTTCGTCCTCTTGGTGTGATGTCAAAATCGCGGTCAAAACTTATGAGAGTTAAATCATATTTTTCAGCTATAAAATATTGGTATGCGTCATCGAAATCTAATTTATATTTAGAAATCAATTCGGCAATTTCTGTAAATTCATTAATGTTAATTGAAAGAACATAAATTTCTGCATTTTGCAAAACATCTTCTATAAAAATATGAAATAAATCTAATCTTTTCTGACGAGTTAGAATTATAGAATTATACAAATTGAATAGAGTGTAAATTCTGTAATAAACATTTTATCGTTTGAAACAGAATTTATAAAAGCTTTAGCTTCGTTTGCTTTTTCCTGATTGAGAAAAATTTCCAGCCAAATATTTGAGTCAATTAAAAACATTATTTTACCCACCAATTTAACGACTGTTTTTGTAATTCAACAGAGGTAAATTTTTCTTTTAAGTTTTCAAGTCCACCTGCCCATTTAAATTTGATTTTTTCTTTTGATTTTTTTTTGTGGGCAACAGACAAAATATCAGACAAAAAATTATCGACCTTCATTTTTAAGTCCGGCGACAAGGAATGGATTTTTTCTTCTAACGTTTTCATTGTTTTAATAAAGTTTACATTAAATAAAGAAATGACTCAATAAAGTCTATCAACAGAAATTCTTTAAGGCTTCATTCAATTAACTCTACCAAAAATTATACTAAAATATACAACATTCGTAAAAAAATTGAAGATTTTATTTTGCTGACTTTTTATAATGCAGATACTGAAAGAATTTTAATAAATTAAATTGATTTAAATTCGCAATTTATATTTATCTTTTCTGGGGGCGGCGATGTCCATTAAGAATATTTTTTGAGATGTCGGTGTATTCTCGCCGACTACTCAAAAAAATATTCAGGACTATTTTATTTTTTTCTTAAGGAAAAAATAAAAGTATATTAAATCCACAAAAAGTTTGATATTTTGCTTTCTCTAAAAATGTAACTATCTCGCTTTAATGAAAGAGGAGGTGATAAAATATTTTGGAATAAGCATTAATAATGTAGGTCATAAAATTTTAACTTAAAATAGCATACAGCCCCGACTGTGACTACGTTTAGCTTCAAATTCCTTGTCGAACTTGCGTATTGTTTGACGTCCGTTTCAAAAAGGCAATTCTTTGACAAATGAAAATTAATTAGAAACTTTTTCGAGCCGGATATTTGTAAATTCGCCTGTTGAAGCGACATTTCCGTATCCCTTATGGCGTAAACAACGGCTTTACCTGTCACCTCATTTGTAAAAGTTAAGTCTTTTCCCCACCATTTGTTGTATCCGGGCAGACATACCGACTTAGTTGTTTAGTTCGGTCGACAATTACAAGCGACTCTAAAATTTTGTTTGGAGGACGAGTTGGCTTTTATATCCCTAACCAAAAAGAAAAACAAATTGTGTGGATGAGTGAGCACAATAAATGGTGGCAAAAACAGCTTGTTTTTACTAATCAAATTGATGGAACTGCGTGCCTTTATGTTCACATGGGCTACGGCAACATTTCTTCTACGGGAGAATTTACAAATATAAGTTTGGAAGAAATGCAATAATTGAGATACCAACTGCATTTTAAAAGACTGTTTTTGATAGTAAAAATAGTACTCTAACGTATATTTTATCAAAAAAAAACACCAGTACCCAAATTCAGCGACTAATCCATTTTAAATCGTTAAGTTGTTTAACAACAGATAGTTATAAATTATTTTTTTATAAAAATTGAGATAAAAATTATGTTTCTGCTTTTACACTATAAAAAATAGAGTATAAAACCGGAACTAAAAGTAAAGTCAGAAATGTTGCCGCACATAATCCACCCATTATCGTTACCGCCATATTTGCGTAAAATGGGTCAAGAACTAATGGCAACATTCCTAAAATAGTTGTGCCGGCAGCCATTGTAACCGGTCGCAAACGGCTAACAGCAGAATCTAAAACCGCTTGATATTGTGTTTTCCCCGCTTTCAAATCTAAATTTATCTGATCAATAAGAATGATAGCATTTTTGATTAGCATTCCGGAAAGACCGAGGAATCCAAGGATAGCCATAAAGCTGAACGAAAGATTAAAAATCCAAAGTCCTATGGAGATGCCAATTATTGATAAAGGAACAACTAACATGATAATAACCGGTTCTCTAAATGAATTGAACAGGAAAACGATGATTAAAAACATTCCCAACACACATAAAGGGAAAGATTTTTTCAGCGGCGCTTGGGCTTCTTTTGAACTTTCATATTCGCCGCCCCATTCTAAATTATAACCCGTCGGGAGGTGAATATTTTCGATTTTACTTTTAATTTTTTTACGAAAAGAATCGGCGACTCCAACTATCGGATTGCATTTTACAGTAATAGTAGGTTTCCGCTCTCTTCTTTTAATAATAGGCCATTCCCATTTTAGATCAACATCCTTAACTATTTGTTGTAAAGGGACATAAGTTTTATTTAAAGGGCTCCAAACAGTTATATTATTAATATTATCAATTGAACCTCGTTCGCTATCCGATGGCCATGAAATCATAGGTAATAATTCATCTTTCTCACGATAATTTCCTATTCTAATACCATTACACGACCACTGTAATGTTTTTGATAAGTCATTCCGGTTAACGCCGACTCTTCGTGCCTGAACATCAGAATATTCAGGTTTAATAACTATAACTTTCTGTCGCCAATCAGTCATTAAATTTTTTACATTTTTTGTTGATTTTAATATATCGACAGCCTGATTGGCAAGTTTAGAAAGTACATTTTTATCCGGTCCTCTGAATCTAACTTCAACTTTATAAGTGTTTGGCGGTCCGTCAGAAAATAAATGAAAAAGAAATTGTATATCAGGATATTTTGTCTGCAAATCTTTTTCTATTTCATACATATATTCCGGGATTTTATGATAATCATCCACCTGCACAACCATTTGTCCGTAACTCGTGTTAGGAATTTCATAATCATAAACAAGAACAAAACGTAAAGTTCCGCTTCCGATAAATGAAGTTACGGATTTTATTCCTTTACGTTTAGATATATATTTTTCAATTTCATGCAATTTACTTGATGTTGTTTTTATATATGTTCCTTGAGGCAGCCAATAATCAATATAAAATTTCGCTTCATTAGAGTCGGTAAACATACTGTTCGGCAGTGTGCTAAATAAAAACATAGCGCCAATAAGAAGAACAGCCGCGCTTCCAATTGCGAGCCAATGATATCGCATAACAAAAGCGACTATTTTTTTATAAACCTTAAACATTGGCTTATCATAAGGGTCAACTTTTTTATTAGTTTCCGGAATTTTAAGAAACCAGACGCAAAGCAAAGGAGTAACAGTAACCGCTAAAACCCAGCTGAGAAAAAGAGACATTGCTAAAACATAAAATAACGAGCGGCAAAATTCTCCGACATTGCCGGGTGCAAAACCAATAGCCGCAAATGCTAATATAGCAATCAAAGTAGCGCCCAGAAGCGGCCACTGAGTATCTTTAACAATTTCCTGCGCTGCTTCTTCGCGACTTTCGCCGCGTTCAACTTTAACCAAAATACCATCTGCAACAACAATAGCATTATCTACAAGCATTCCGAGAGCAAGGATTAAAGCGCCGAGAGAAATTCTTTGAAGATTAATATCCGCCAACAGCATTCCAATATATGTTCCTAAAATTGTCAACAATAAAATGCCTCCAATTAATATACCACTCTGCCACCCCATAAACAACATTAACAATATAATAACAATAACTACAGCTTCAATAAAATTAAGTGTGAAATCGCTAATCGCCTTTGTTACTCTTTCGCTTTGATAATAAACTTTATGTAATTCAATACCGAGCGGCTGCACTGACTTTAATTCTTCAAGGCGCTTTTTAATTGAGTTCCCCATAACAACAACATTTCCGCCTTTAATTGTTGAAATACCAAAACCAATAGCCGGTTGACCGTTATAACGCATTAGATTGCACGGCGGGTCAGTGTATCCGCGTTTTATTTTAGCAATATCGCCGAGACGAACCATACCATCCGCGCCGGCAAGCATAATATCGCCAATAACTTTTTCGCTATTTAATTCACCGGTAGGAGAAATACGAATATATTTATCATCGATTTCAATTTTTCCGCTTGGAACAACCTGATTTTGTGCTTTAATAGTTCCGTAAATTATTTCGGGAGACAAACCGAGTTCCGTTAATCGCGCGCGGTCAAACTCAATATAAATTGCTTCATCCTGAACGCCCCAGAAGTCAATTTTAGCGACATCTTTACATAAGAGCAGTTCTTTTTTTAATTCTTTTGCATATTCTTTTAATTGAGCATAACTATAGCCCTCCCCTGTTATCGCAAAGTAAACTCCGTAAACATCACCAAAATCATCGTTAACAATTGAAGGGCCCGCTCCCGCCGGCAACTGCCCCTGCACATCACCAACCTTTCTTCTCAATTCATCCCAAACTTGCGGAAGTTCATGCATCGTATATTTATCTTTCATTTCTACTAAAATATACGAATTACCTGCCACAGATGTTGATGTGATGTGTTTGATTTGTCCCATTGACTGAATTGAGTCTTCAAGAACATCAGTGACTTCTTGTTCCACCTCATCCGGATTGGCGCCTGGATAATGAGTAATAATCATAGCTATTTTCATAGTAAAATTCGGATTAGCAAGCCGCCCGAGTTTTTGATAGCTGATAATGCCGCCAAAAATCAACATTATTGTTGCTACGATTATTACAACTCTGTTTTTTAATGCAAAAGCTGCCGGATTCATCTTACTCCCTCAGTTGATTTAACCGGTTTTATTTTCATTCCTTCAGTTAAAAATTGTGTTCCTGCTGTTATAATTTCATCACCTGGTTTTAGCCCTTTAAGAACTATAACACGATTTGAATCAACAAGGAGACCTAAAACAATTTTACGAAGTTTAGCAGTTGAACTCGCTTTATCGTATATCCAAACTGAAGATGTTTTCCCGTTATCGCAGGAAACGACCGCGCTGAATGGAACAGTTATAAAAGAGCTTCCGTTTACTTTTTTAGGCAGCCAGCTTACTTCTGCCGTCATACCGGGAAAGATTTGGAGACCTTCTATTTTTAACAAGCTGAAAACAACATTGTATGTTCTTGTAATTTTTGATGCCCGCACATCCCATTCTTTTAGTCGAACCGGAAATTCTTTCCCTTTTAATGCTGGAAATGTTGCAATACCATATTCATTAGTATTTAATTTGTGCATCATCATTTCACTTTCCGGCACACTTATTTCTATCTCAAGTTCTTTGTTATCATGCATCTCAATTACCGGCTGACCGGCAGCAATCACTTCATTGTTATCAACATATTTTTTAGTTATAATTCCATCAAACGGAGCTTTAAGTTTTGTATCCAGTAATTGATGACCGGCAGTTTGAATTTGTGCTTTGTAATCCTGAACAAGCGCTTCAGCAGAGACATAAGCGCTAAATGAAGCGTCATATTCCGATGTTGAAATCACCGCGTTTTTTATTAATTGTTTTACTCGAAAATAATCATTACTCGCCCTTATTAATTTCGCCTTTGAACCGAATAGTCGTGCTTGCAATGTTCTCAACCTGTCTTCATAATCTCTTGGATCTATTCT
>Ga0190283_1001208_pt1 | contig 12064 bp, 6 predicted proteins | sample 48691801_MG_FD_161669 | JGI IMG/M metagenome (GOLD analysis project Ga0190283, IMG submission 161669) | Hydrothermal vent microbial mat bacterial communities from Southern Trench, Guaymas Basin, Mexico - 4869-18-0-1_MG | ecosystem: Environmental > Aquatic > Marine > Hydrothermal vents > Microbial...
TTCCAGGCATGGTCCCGGTATCGTCGGAGCATCCCACAACAGATAAAAGGGCTACTGCCGCAATTACGGCAATAAATTTCTTCGTGATTCCTCTTTCAAGGGATCTCCAGTTCTTCACCTTCCGGTCGTCGTAGCTCATGTATTGAGCCCCCAGGCCGAAACCCAGTCCGTTGGCAAATTCGTATATTTTCCCCTTTGCCCCGACGGCCCAGACGAAATTGCTGTCCAGATCCGCTTTCCAGTTATTGCCGGGATGGTAGTCGAGCCACTTCCCCGCGTCCGGCATGCCAAGCCTGGCAAAGACATTGATCTGATCAATAATGCCGTCCGCCCCTGTTTGATGAGCTGGGCCGGATTGCCCTTCCCATTGACACTGGCCCAACAACATTATAGCATATAAAGTATACAGCACTTGCTTTTCAGCAGAAGGCGGTTGTTGTGACGGGCGGTCCTGAATTCCAGCTTTGATACGTAGGGAAGCACGGATTGATGAAACCAAATAAGATCTTTCGATGTATGTGAATGGCTGTGAAACATAACGGAAATCATTCGGCCACTGAATTTCATCCTCCGGAAACGTCCCACCGCTGGCACGTCCTGGGGGCTGTCGAGATCGGAAATTTCCTGGTCTATATGGACAGCTTTGTCGTAACCCTCGCCCTCCCATGGATGATGCGCGAGTTCGAGGTTCCTGTCACCTCGGTCAAATGGGTTGTGGTCGCATATCTCCTCCCCCTGACGGTTATGGTCCTGACCGCTGGACGCATCGCGGACATGGTGGGCCTCAGGCGGCCAGTGACGCTGGCCGGAATGATCCTTCTGACCATGGGCTCCGGGCTCTGCTTTATCGCGCCCACATTCGGCGCCCTGGTGGCCTTCCGCGTGGTGCAGGGACTGGGTGGCGCTCTGGTATTGTGCACCGTGATGTCCAGCATCACCTACGTCTTTCCGGCCGAGCAGCGAACTCTGGCCATGAGCATCAATGCCTCGGTACTCGCATTAGGTCAGGTGACGGGGCTGGTCCTGGGCGGCTTTCTGATCGGCCGATGCGGATGGCGACCGGTGTTCCTGCTGATTGCGGTCTTCTCAATGGTGAGTACCGTCCTCCTTTTCTTTTTGAAGAGTCAACCGACCCATGTCATGGAGAAGCGAAATGTATCTTTCGACTGGGCGGGGTCCATATTTTCCATTTTGGGAATCGGTGCGCTCTTTATGGGATTTGATCGCCTGGGGGAAAACCTGAACAGCTCCCTCGGTTATGCTTTGATCCCGGCGGGATTGATCTTGATGATTGTGTTCGTGTTCATCGAACGAAGCGCCCGCACACCGCTCCTCGACCCGAGCCTGTTTCAATCCAGGGTGTTCGTCTTCGGCTCCAGCGCGGCCGGCATGTACTTTATCGCCGCCGTAGCCTGCTACTTCATGATGCCCTTTTACCTGCAAGTGGCCATGGGGCACTCGCCCCTGAAGGCCGGCATTCTGATGGTCCCCATGTCCCTGGCGCTCACCGGGTCAAGCTTCCTCACGTCGCGGTTGGCCCGCAGATTCACCCCGTTTTCCCTCAGCACCGCCGGCATGTTCCTGGTCTTTGCTTCCATGGTCTGTTTTTCCACCCTCACCGCAAACTCAAACTGGAGCCACGTGGCGCTGGGCCTTGTTCTCCTGGGCGCCGGCGGGGGACTTTTTCATCCGTCGACCAATAGCTCTGTTCTCAGTTCGGCACCCGCCGGGAGCCTGAGCACAGCCAATGGGTATCTGTCCACAACCCGCACCATGGGGCAGGTCATCGGGGCCGCGCTCGCGGCCCAATTGCTGCGTGGGGGACTCGATCAAGCAGGATTGCTGGAAAATCTCGGTGGTCCGTTGGATCCATCCACCCTTGCCGGGAATCTCTCCGCCTACACCCACGCCCAGACAGGGGCCTTTCGTGTGGCGGCAGTGGTCGCAGCGGCCGGCATCCTGATTTCGATGCTTAGGGGGCGAGGGAATCGCAAACCCGGTAACCCGTGAACTTCATTCAGAGTACCGGGATCGTCGGCTGGGATCCATCAATCAGTAACATTCACCCGTATAGACATACCCCCCGAACACGGTGGCAATCAATTTGTTCCCGTCCGCCGAAGAGGCGATAGCGCTCCATAGCTTTCCGGTTCCGGCGGGATCAAGTCGGGTCCAGGCGGCACCTGAATCATCCGAGATGTAAACATACCCGGACTCATTAACCGCAGCCAGTTTTGCTCCATCGGATGAAGACGTTAATGAATTCCATTTTTCCGGATTCCCGGTGGGATCTCTTTGGGTCCAGGTCTCCCCGCCGTCATCGGAGGTGTAGACGTAATCGTTTTCAGCGCATGCGGCAACCTTGGCGCCGTCAGCGGAAGTAGCGACTACCGACCAGTTGACAGGGGGGCCGGCGGCGCAAAGACCCTCTCTGCCCAAGACCATCCAGTGAATTCAGGTGTACCATGATCATCTGAGCATCCCATAACAGATAAAAGGGCCACTGCCATAATAGTGCCGAGAACTTCTTTCGTCATGCTTCCTCCGTCCTTATGACAAGCTCAAACCATTACACAGGAGACTTCCTTAGGTACACGCTCAACAGGCCCAAAAACTAGCCCTTTACCTTCCCCAGTTTTTAATCTAACCTCTGGATAATCAAACTATCCTTGTAATCCAGTTCATCCTGTCCATCCTTTTCGCTCACGGCGTGGAGGGTATCCACTGGCTCACGGATGGTTCGGTCACCGGGGGAAGCGTTCCATCCGGGTATTTGAGTTTTTCGTAATTGAGGGTGTAGGCGTTTCTCCAGTAATCCACGGCCAGCTTGGAGGCATTCATTCCAGTGGTCCTGCAAAGCCAGTCCCCCTCGGGTGTGTAGATGTCTAATCTGTACTGGTAGATGCCTTGCTGTGTAATGTAAGAGAGCACGTATAAATAGCCCACAAATTCCACGGCCATGTCAAGATAAGTGACCGGATAGGTTTCCTCCTTCAGAGGGACATAATATTTGTCTTTTTTCGACCCAAAACGGGGGGCCGGGTTCCCGCCAAGGTCAAAGGCCTGGATCCGCTTGTTTTTGCTCTCCAGGATAAGGATGGCGCCGTCTGATGCAATGGCCCCGCATATGGGGCCTGAGATAAGCCCTTCTCTGGTCCCGGTCCCGGAACAGACCAGGGCCGAATGGGCCTCTTTATCAAGCACGGCCTCTTCAGGCAGGGAAAGGACCTCGAACTTGTCGTATTCGCTGTTGATGCTGATGAGCTTCCTCGAGGGGTGGAGCAGAAAAGCGTCGGAGGGGGCATTAAAGACCCCCCAGCATCTGTTGGATTCCGGCCCATCAAACTCGGGTTTTTGGTTCAATTCAAGACGTATCTGCCTCACCAGGTGTTTGCCCCCGGTGCTGTCCAGGTAAAAATTGTTATTCTGGGAACCCATGAGATCATAGACGATCCTCACCATGTTGAAAAACCCGCAGCCGTTGGTTTTATGACCGCTTTCAGGATCCTGGGCAATAGACATGTTGGCAAATTGGAAGAGCTGGGCGTTGGCGCCTGAATCGCAGGATGCAACACCCGCACTGAAGGATCTCCAGGCATATCCCGCTGCCGCAAAATGCTCACTCACCGTGATGCAGGCGAGTTCGCACAGGTCCCCGTTCAGGTTCCCGCAGTTGAGATCCACCTTGGTGGCCGTGGGCGCGTCTCCCGCTTTCCAACCCAGCTTGCCGCTTGCATCCAGGACGGTCTTTTCCTTGTGGCTGTACACGGTGTCTTTGGTCAGTGGCACCTTTGTTTCCTTTATGGTGATCTCCACGTTGGCCGCTGTATCATCATTCAGTATATTACCGGTGCTTCCCTTACCGACTTGCCACCCGTCTTGGGAATAGAACCCGACCGATATGTTGACCTTCCCGCCATAGGGGACCCCCGAAAAGGTATAGTGCAGGGGATCGCTCCAGGATGTTCCGGGCATGTTAATTCTCCCCGAGACCCATGGCGTGCCGTTATCGAAAAAAGCCTTGAGCACATAGTGTGTGGCCGTTGCCGGAAACTCGAAGTCATTGGGATCGTGTTTGATGGTCACGTGGATATTGTGGGTGAAGGTAAGCTTGCTGACATAGGTCTTGGGGGATTTAGCGACCTCCACACTGGTTTGGATAATTTCAGCTGCCAGGCCAAGCGCGGCAATGGCATTGAATACCGCGCCGATTATTGGTATGGAGTCTTCTACTTCTGCCTCTGTTAACGCTGCGATTATTTTAGAAATGAGCCAGGTGCCGCCATTGGACAAAAGGAATTCGCCCATGGTTTTGGCAACTTCTATCAATACACCGGGGTCGTCGTAGCCTGCTGCGAGGGCGCTGTCTACGACCATTTCGCTTGCTAGAGACGCGATAACTTTTACCCACTCTACGGCGTTTTCTTCGCCTGCCTCCTGAGCATACCATTGTGCAAAACCCAATGCCGCACCAGAGACCAGGAAGATGGACGGTACGGTAAGATTAAGAACTATGGTCATAACTCCGCCCGGGTCTGAAAGGGCGACGTATTTATTGGTCCCCGTTCCCAATCCGCTTGCCAAGACGAGTGCTTTGGATGCCGCCTCGGGCCACTGAAAGGTGAATTCTTCTTCCGTACTCTTTATCGGGATCCCCAGTATTTCAGATTCAGCGTCAAGCAGCAGGGCAAAATTATCATATTCTTGCTTAAATACCACACCCCAAGTGGGGAAAGCCTTGGTCGTGGAATAAGGCAGGTCGCTCACCTTTATGGGATTGTCGTTGGCATCCAGGAATCTGACATATATGCCAAGATACCGGGCGTACCAATTGTGCACCTTGAAGGTCACATTCATATCCGAATCAACCTTCATGAATTTGGTCCAATAACCGTGTTCGGGCGATTTATTGGAAAATACATACTGATATCCTTCTTCAAGACCCGATGAGCCTGCATCCACGGTGGTAATGCCGTTGCGGACCTTCCAGATTTTCCCCTCCATTTCAGGGTTTTCCTTGTCAACGGGCAGATTGGTGATGTTTACCCCTAAGGTGGGGTCGTTTTTGGCCTGCTGTAATGATGGTTGTATGGCCCCGCCCGTGGAGTGGAGGGTCTCTTCCGACCATCTGGGAAAATACTGTTTTTGTCCCTTGGAATTCAGGTAGGGTTTTCCCGTATCCGGATTGATGTAGACCTCCTGGGTGGCCCACCCGCCATTCTCGGTGGCCGGGCCCTGCTGTTGCAGTTTTACGGCCAGTTCAAAGGTGGTAGGCTGGGGGCCGATGATGTTCTTCTGGATATGGGCCGCTGAATCGGGTTGTCCACACACCAACTCCTGGTGCCCGAAAACGAGGGTTACGGCCTGGTCCTGGCAGTTCTTGAAATCGTCCTCCCACAGATAGGCATCAGGGTCTCCGGCAAGGGGGCCGGGATCGCCCCCATACAGCCGCAATTTGTTGGCGCCGGGTTCAGGCGCGGCGCCCGGCCATTGGGCGGCCGTCTTGAGCGCCGATTTGGGAAGGTGATAGAACATGAGAGGCATATTCCAGGCGCCGTCGCTGGCGGAAGGGTCTTCCCCAACGATCCAGCAGAGACAGATGTTCTCATCGGAAAGGGGCACCTCCTTTATGTAATGGGTGATGTTTTCATCGGGAACGAGGGAGAGCATGGGGTTTGCCGCCCTTGCCTCCCTCAGTGCCTCAGAGTCAATTTTTCCCATTTTCAGATAATGCCTGGCGGCTTTCAGGTAAAAATTGTGGTTCGGATCAGCATGGGAGAGGTCAAAATAGTAGGTTCGAAACTTCTTACCAGAAGACGATGACGTGGTGCCGTCTGATGAACAACCCGAAAGAAGCCCGGGCACTGCGAGGGCTGCCCCGGCCGCGGCCGAATACTGCATGAATTCGCGCCGGGTGATGTCTCCCTTTGTCGTGTTTTCATCGTCTTTTTTCATTTTAAAACCTCCTTTTGTGATTTTCTTACCAGTTGGGATCGATATGCTCCATGTCGCACAGGGGCGGCTTGTCAAAACAGCTTGAATTGGGCTGGCTGGATTGGCTCCTGGGCTTCAACGGACTGGTCCAGCTCTCAGTACCGCACGGGCCGCTGCTGCCATCCGGGCAGATATTGTTGTTGTCCGTATCCGCGGTTATGGTGGGATCAGAATAAGCGAACATGACGCACGGGCTGTCCCCGTATTTGTAATAAAATCCGGGGAATTGCGTGTGGGTATTCTCAACCGTGAAGAGCATGCAATCCCCCTCTGGAGAAAAATTTACATAGGCGTTTAGAAAAGTTGCGCCTTCAACGGTTGCGTTGAGAAAATCCGCCCCGCCGATAAAAGCGCCGGTAAAGTTCGTCCTTGATCCGGTGGAGCTGGGCCAGTCCAATTTGGCGCCCGTAAATTTGGCTCCGGTGAGTATTGCGTCCGAAAAGTTGGCCCCCGCGGCCGTAGTGTTGGAAAAGTCGGCACCGGCAAGATAGGCGCCGGTGAAGTTGGTCGCGTTCATGTTGGCACCCTCTGCGCTTGCGCAGTTTTTTGTGAAAGGCGGATTTGTACTATCCTGGGCACAGCCTGCCTGATTGTATGTGTCGGCATAGAAGCTGACGTTGGAAAAAATAGCTCCGCCGAGATCGGCGCCCTGAAGGTTGGCGTTCTTGAGATATGCGCCCGTAAGGGTGGCCGCGGGCAAGTTCAGATCGGAATCGGCATTCAAAGAGGCGTCCAATAAGCTCACTCCGCTAAGGTTGGCATATGTCAGCTGGGCGCCGTTCAGAAAGGCATTGGCCATATTGGCCTTCTTTAGGCTGGTGTGGTGTATATTCGACCCCTTGAGATTGGCGTATGATAGATCTGCCTCATCTAAATTCAAATTGGAGAGGTCTACGTCGGCCAAGTTGCAGTAAGGACATTTTTTGGATGAAATCAGGACCTTCCTGGAATCGAAGATCTTTATGGAGGCCATGTACGATATGTCCAGATTGCCTGGCATGTCAATCCCCACTGTCCTGATTAAATCTGAAAAGTTGGTCTCCCCAAAGAACTGGATCGTTGTGTCGGTATAGGTGCCGAACGCCAGGGATTTGATCGGGGGCAAGAGATAAATAAACGGGTTGGTGGGAAAGGAGGCGCTCAAAACGAAGACAAAGCCCCTGTAGTTTTCTTCCGTGTAGAGGGCCACTTCGCCCTTTTTCAGGTCATCCTTGGTAATCTGACTTGCGTCTTTGTAAATCCGGACGCCATCAAGGATCCGGAAGCTATCAGGAGCGGCAGAAGTTGAATAAGCTGTGAAATAGACGAACTGGTTGCCATCATCTGCGTATATGGGAGAACAGTGATGGGAATAATAATTGGCCCAGGGAATAAAAGTCCCGTCGCCCACATCCTGGATGCACACTGGAGAGTCCCCGGTCTGGTCGGTGTACTGCAGGATGATAGTGGCTTTTGGATTTGGATATGGTGGCTTGTCTTGGGAGGGTGGGCAAATCTCAGGACTCCAATCACAAAGGACAGGAAATGAGCCGAAATTTATTTCGTACACCCAGGATCGAAATGAGTAGCATTCTAGCGGTCCCCCGTGAACGCAGGGGCCGATGGCCACTTTTTCAAAGGAAAACAGGCTGGTCTCCTCTATATGGGTCTGAGCCGATAGTAGGGTCAGCGAATCATTACCTCTCGATTGTTCGGTCGCCGCAAGGTAAGCACCATCGTATGTTCCGCCCATGAACTGGATCACCACATAAGCAGGATACACCGGATCAATTACGGAAGTCTCTTCAGCCATATCTGCTGAATCAGGCTCTGTAGCCTCCTGAGGGGTGACCTGCCGCCGTATAAAGGCCACGCTCCCTTCCTCCGGCACATCAACCCCATCGTGGTACACCTTTATACTGTAACTGCCCGGTGTCATATCCAGATACACCCCGCCATCTCCCCGCCCCATAGTCGCCACCATCACCCCGGAACCGTCAAAGACCTCGGCCCGGGTAATGAACGGGTCGCCTGGCTCAATGGCGAACAGGTGGCCCCCTCCCTCCTCGTACTGATACGGGATGGCGTGTTCTGTTGATCCTTCCCCGGGCATGATATCCAGGATGACCACCTGGTAGGGCCTGGCCACCAATCCCGGGTCATCTGCAAACTCGGATTCATAGAACCAGGCCTTGGACTCGGTCGGGACCGTTGTGCTGTCGCTGCTGCACGAGAGCGTAAAGGCGACAAAGCCGAAGGCCAGAATCCCTGCTGGTAAAAGAACCTTCCACTGTTTTCTGATTGGCAAATGTTTTGAATTCATTGAATGCACCTCTCTGTGTCTGAGACGGGTTTATGAACTATATAAAAATATACGGGTCTGTCCGAGTTTCTCAACTGCATTTCCTTATAAAAATTGGTATCTTATACATCATAAGTTGGAATTATAACATATTCCCTTTGGTGAGCTCCCCTTCCACACAACAAATTGCGTTTCCGCACCGCGAGCAAATAGCCGATCGATTTTGCAAACTCGTATGCAGATGTAAGCAACTTAAATTACTTATAAATTAAAATTGGGTGCAGTTGAGAAACTCGGATATAGCCAAATATACACGACAGCAGAGGGGGGGACAAGACATAGGCCGCCCTATTCGACGAATGGTAGGTAAAATACGACGAACGGTAGGAGCAGGGCGAGTGCTGCGCGTAGATACGGGGGTGTGTTGAATGCCCTGCCGTCACGGTTGGGTCGGAGGTAATCGGGCTTGCAGGCGTTGGCGAAGGCCGGGGGTAAGACGGCGGCTGACGTGACAGGGCTCCGGGATACCCTCCAGATGAAGCCTCAGCCGGTCGCCCGGGGCGGTTTCAAACCCTTCCACATGATCCAGATTCACGATCCGCTTCCGGTGGATGCGGACAAAGGGCCCATTTGGTAGAAGCCTTACCCATTCACCCATGCGCCGCCAGACATTCCCACCCAAGCCATCCACCGAGCGCAAAGCGGTGAAATCACCGCTGGCTTCGATGATGCACACCCGTTCCAGCGGCAGCCAGTAACGCCGCTGGTTGTCCTGCACCAGGATGACGTCATCCATACTCAGTTGTTCCGGGCCGGGCGACGGTGAAAGGGGTGTTTTCCGGTCACAGAGTCGGCGAATGCTCTCGGCCAGGCGTTCATGAACGACGGGTTTTAAAAGATAGTCGAGGGCATTCACCTCAAAGGCGCGGATGGCATACCGGTCAAAGGCAGTGACGAAGACCACGGCCACATGATCGTCAAGCCGTGGAACCAGGTCGAACCCGCTTTCGCCGAATAGCTTGATATCCAGGTACACCACTTGGGCCTCTACATCTCTGATCAGGGCTTCAGCCTGATCCACGGAGTTGGCCTGACCGCAGACCCGGATTTCGGGAAACGCCGCAAGCATTCTACAGAGGGCCTGGCACGCCACCGGTTCATCATCAACCACCACAGCCCGCAACGGCATCATTGGGATTTTTTCCCCTGTAATTTTCCTCTTGGACATTCCCTCTTCCTTTATTCATTCCAAATTTCAAATATCTTTGGCTTGATTTGGGTCCGGTTCGCCGCGGGTCTCCCGACCATGGGTGGGCTGAACCGGAAAGCGAACCTTTGTTGTGACCCACCCACCGTCTTCCTCAATCGTTAGGCTGGCCCCCCCGCTGTAATGACGGGCGAGACGGCGCCGCACGTTCTCGATCCCCAGGCGCGTGCCCGTGCCGGTGCGGGCTCGATCAGGCTTGAACCAGTGGCCGGTATTGGCGACCTTGATAACACAACAGGCCCCATCCGAGAATGCATGAACCCGAACACACAATGGATTGCTTCCGGATTTCTGTCCGTACTTGACGGCGTTTTCCACCAGCGGCTGAATAATAAAAGCCGGAATGGGAACGAAACCGACCCGGCCGTTGGCCTCGATTTCCACCTGCAGGCGAGGTCCGAAACGGACTTGCTGGATCTTCAGGTAGTATTGTGCATGGGCCAACTCTTCGGCCACCGTGGAGAGGGTGTCGGACCGGTTGACCAGACTTGCGCGGCAAAAGGCCGCGATGGCTTCAATCATTTGAACGCCGTCCTCGGGGGCGGTGATCACCAGCTCGCGGAGGGAATTGAGTGCATTGAACAGGAAATGAGGGTTAATCTGGTAACGGAGCATTTCCAGTTCGGTTCGCAACAGCAGATCCTTGGTCTCCCTCGCTTGTCTCTCTCGCGCTTCCGCTTCCCGGCGTTCGGTAACGTCTTGCATGATGCCGCGTATGACACCGATATCACCCTCGGCATTACGTTCAGCCCGGGCATGCAGTACCACCTGCCGCCGGGCTCCGTCCAGGCTGCGTATTTCAATGGCGAAGCCGCTGACTTCGCCGTGGCTGCGGAGCCGGGCTAACAACTCTGCCCGCCGTTGCGGGTCCTCGTAGAACTGTTGGGCATTCCGGCCCACAAGGTCATCCGCGGACGGCGTCCCAAGGAGAACGGCCAGGGCAGGATTGGCTACCCGTATGTTCCCCTCGGCGTCGGTCTGGAAGATGCCTTCAACAGCGGTCTCGAAGATCCGCCGGTACTTACGTTCAGCTTCTTCGAGAGCCTGATGGTTTAACTGAAGCTGTGTGGCCATCTCGTTCAGGTCCCGGGCCAGTTGGCCCACCTCATCGGAAGATTGGAGCTGCAACCTGCGATTGAGACGGCCTCGGCGGATGTCCGCAGCAAACTTGCGGCAATGCTCAATGCCTCGGATCACGGGCGCCGTGATTCGGAAGATCGCAATGGCCAGGAGCCCCAACATCAAAGCAACGACAACTGCCGTGGTCTGTCGCAGGGCCCGAACCGGAGCAAGTATCACGGACATGGACTGTGAGGCCAGGAATACCCAGGGAAGATGCCGCATCCGGGACGAGGCGACCAGATGTTCTCCGCTGTGGTCACGGTAACGGAAGACGCTGTTCGACGTCTCATCGAATGCGGCTCGCAGCGCAGCGGGGGGCGGTGCGTAGGGCGCCAGGTCGGTGGGCGTGTGGAGCTGTTTCCCCTTGGGCAAACCGAGGGGCAGAGAGGGATCAAACATGTAAGATCTCTCTTCGTTCTCGAGGCGTAGGGATGTGAACAGTTCCCGATTTAGACGCCCCATGTCCACGCTTGTCCGCAGAATGGCCACTACTTTCCCCTTGTGCCGCACCGGTGCGGTCAGCGGTACCACCGGTCGGCCGGTGGCCGGACTCAACAGGCTACGCCCGATACCGGGTGTCCCGGCAAATCCAGCCTGCGCATCCGGTTTCTTGCTCACCACATTTCGGGCGTAGGGGTGGTAAATACGGCGGGGATCGTCACAGGCCACACAGTCGCCTTCCCGATTGATCAGGTAGATGCTCGAATAGGGTTCGCGGGCGACAACGGTGGAGAAGTAGTGGTCAAAGGCGGACAGCAGCTCCGGGTCGTTATAATTCAGGGCCGTGCGAATGACCATGGGCATTGCCGCCCAATGCTCAAACCTGCGCAGCTCGGCATCGAATCGACGTTGGACCAATTCAGCGAGCATCACCGCATCGCCCCTCAGGCGCCTTTCGGCCCCCTGTTCAAGCTCGGCGCGCGCGATAATGTAGACAATCATGGACGCTGACGCGGCTGCGCCCATGACGATGGCAGACAGGATCAGTAGAAGTTTTGTTCGCAGGCTCATTCCACCCCCCAACCGGTCTGGACCGGCGGTCAAGGGTGAGGGGTCTACGTTTGACGTTTATTCTCTCTTATGGCAAAGGCCTTATCCGGTTCCCCACACCCTTTCCGTATATTATACACGGGATAGCCCCAGTTGGTCATATAAAAAGGTAGAAAAATGTAACATTTTACTTGTCACAGGCAGGCTATCTTTCATTTTTCAGGGTGTTATAAAGCTCATAGGCCTTCTCCGGCTTTTCACGGTCATGCACCACGGCCCGAACAGACTGGATCATGGCTATCGGGTCTCCGGCCTGGAAGATATTGCGGCCCATATCCACCCCTGAGGCCCCCTGGTCGATGGCCTGATACGCCATGTGAAGGGCATCTAATTCAGGCAATTTTTTTCCT
>Ga0190283_1001209_pt1 | contig 12062 bp, 11 predicted proteins | sample 48691801_MG_FD_161669 | JGI IMG/M metagenome (GOLD analysis project Ga0190283, IMG submission 161669) | Hydrothermal vent microbial mat bacterial communities from Southern Trench, Guaymas Basin, Mexico - 4869-18-0-1_MG | ecosystem: Environmental > Aquatic > Marine > Hydrothermal vents >...
GTTCCCACACGGCCGGGATGCGCGTTGAACCCCCCACCAGCAACACCTGGCTGATCTCCTCGGACGTCACCCCGGCGTCCTCCATCACCCGGTCAATGGAATCAAAAGTTTGACCCAGCAGATCGTCAATGGCATCCACAAAATCAAAGCGGCTGACCTCACGTTCCAAGTGCAGCGGCGCCCCCTTTTTTTCCGCCAGGTACTCTTCCCGGATCCAAACATAGGGGAGGGAAGAAAGTTGAATCTTGGCCGCCTCAGCCGCCCGCAGCATCCGCGCCCAGGAGCGGCGATCATCCCGCAGGTCCACCCGGTGCTCTTTGTCAAACTCATCGGCCAGCAGTTCCGCCAACCGCTGGTCAAAATCATCCCCGCCCAAGCGGGTGTTGCCGTGACTGGCCCGCACCTCCACAATGCCGCCCATCAACTCTACCAACGAGACATCAAAAGTCCCGCCGCCCAGGTCATAGACCAACACCAGTTGATCCTCGGCCATGTTCAGGCCATAGGCCAGCGCGGCTGCGGTTGGTTCATTGATGATCCGGCGGACGTTAAAACCGGCTATCCGGCCGGCGTCACGGGTTGCCTGCCGCGCCGCGTCCGAAAAATAGGCCGGCACGGTAATAACCGCATCCGGCGTCTCGATTTTCAGGTTGCGCTCGGCAATTGTCTTTAGTTCCCGCAGGATAAAGGCAGAGATTTCTGGCGGGCTGAGTTCCCGGCCGGCCAGGGAAACACGGGTATCGGTTCCCATCTCCCGCTTGATAGAACGGACGGTGTTCTCTGGGTCAAAAACGTACTGGTTGCGGGCCGGCGTGCCCACCAGCCACTGGCCGTCCGAGGTATAGCCCACCACCGAGGGGATGATCCGCTCGCTTCCATTGGCAAGTATCTGGGGCGTCCCGTCCTGCACAATAGCAACACCTGAGTTGGTTGTACCCAGGTCAATACCAACAATTTTGCTCATAATTCATCCTTTTCATCCGGCCGGTAAACAACCACTTCAGCGTAGCGCAACACCCCGGCCGGGGAACGGTATCCGCGTCGCTCTTCTTCTACAATAGTTCCCGACGCCCCGTCCACTGGCGGGGCGGTGGTAGTAGCCACAGCCAGGTGCAGGAAAGGGTCAAAAGGCTGGCCCACCGTCGGGATCGGTGTCACCTCGCCCGCCTCCAGGAGGGCCAGCAGCCGTTCGCGCACCAAACGCAGCCCATCCAGCCAGGCCGCCAACATCGTCCGGTCGGCCGGGGAAACCAGCACCGCGTGCGCCGGGCCGAGACGAGAGGAGCTTTCCGCCCGATCTCGCGTTGCCAAATGGCGCCGGCCGCTGTCCATTGCATTTTCCACCCCATCCAGCGCCGGCAGGATAGCCTCCAGCAACTCTTGCCGCGCGGTGGCCGCTCGCTCGCGGGCCACCATTTCCAGCATCTCGGCGCCCTCTTGCTGGGCGCCCTCCACGCCGGCAATGACCTGATCCAGACGAGCAAGCTGGTCTTCCGCCAGCGCATTGGCCTTGAACTGCGCCTTGCCCAGCTTGCGGACCTCTTTGTCCAACCCACTCGTCCCGGCCCGGACGGCCGCTTCCAGCCGCGCCAGCAAATTCGATAACGTCTCCCAAACCTGTCGTCGTTCACTCATAATCGTACCGCCCTATAGTCTACCTTAAAATCCGTTCGTCCCAGGTCGCCGTGCCGCTGCAACAGCAGCCAGATGTCCTCGGGGTAAAAGTTCAGATCAAGCTTCCGCCTGCGTTTGCGCGGTTCCCACGGCTCCGGCGGCTGAAAGAGAAACAAGTCCGTCTCTGCCTTGGCGTCGGCCGTGCGCAGCTTTTCGTACGCGGCCCGAATCAGCTTAAAGGTCTCCGGCTGCTCCTCCGGCGGATACTCGCGCACCAAGTTGAAATAAGATCGTTTGATCTCGCGGGGTGGAGCGCCGCGCAGCAAGCCCAGCACTGCATAAGGGTCACTGCTGGTTAAATTGGGTGTCCGGGTACGCTGGCGCGGACCCTGCTGTTCGCCCGATTCATTACCAATAGTCGTCATCATCAAACTCGTCGTCATCTAATAGATCGCCAAAGGGACCCACACCGCCTCCCATCAACAAGCTCATCAGACCTCGGGGCTGGCTAAAAAAGGTACGGGTCATCCGCACATGCTCCACCATCTCCAGGTCGCGCTCCCGGCGGGCAGCTCTCTCCGCGTACCGCCAGTGCTTCTTGGCGGCCCGCATATTGTTCCCTTGGGCTGCCAGGACGCCCAGCAACAAATAGGCCTGGGCTGGGTTTTGCCCGGCCGCAATAGCCTGCTCCAGGTATTGCCGGCCTATCTCGGCGTCTCCGGCCATCGTCGCCATCTCCCCAATCATCAACAGCACAAGCGCATCAGGGGGCGCCTTTTCAATAGTGCGCTCCAGCCACGGGCCGGCCATCTCCCGCCGATCATTCTCCAGGCAATAGCTGGCCTGGGCCAGGTAAAAGGCATGGGGGATGGAGGCCACGGCCGCTTCCGCCTGCGCCATTACCTTCCAGGCCTCGTTCGTATCCTTCTCTTCCAGCCAAACGCGGATGATAGCGCCAAAAGTATCCAGGTGGGCGTTGGCGTTTTCCAGAGCCTCGTCCATATAAACCTGGCCGGCGGTTTTGTTGCCCATCCTAAAATGAGCGCCACCCAGGGCGGCCAGCAGTTGGCCGTTCTGGGGCAGGTACCCTAACGCTTTGCGGTACATCTCCACGGCGCGCGGATAGTTGCTCCAAGACTCGGCCGCCTCGGCCTGATTCTGGTAAAAATCAGCCAGCAACTGGCGAGCGTCCCGGTTTTCCGGCTGCAACTCTAGCACCCGGTCCCAGCAGCGAAGAGCGGCGCTCTGCTGCCACCACGACCGGCCCTCGGTAATCACCTCTCCCAGACGCAACAATACCGAGACATTGTCCGGGTCGCGCTCCAGAATACGGTTCAGTTCGTTCTCTGCCGCTTGGCCCTGGCCGTTTTCCAGCAAGCCTTCCGCCAGGGCCATACGGATATCGGCGTTATCGGGGTTCCATTTAACCGCTTGCTTGTAGACGTGGATCGCCTCATCGTATTCGCCTGCCTGACGATAGGCTTCGGCCGCGCGCTGCCACAGGCGGGCCACCTGCTCATCGTTGATGGCGTCCGGGTGGTCGGTGCGGCGCGGCCGGCGACGCAACGCCTCACGCCAGGTCTCACCGGCGGCAACAAAATCCTCGGCCCGCTCACGAGCCAGCGCCAAGTTGTAGGCCAGCCGGAAGCTGCCCCCACCCATCTCTACGGCCGTCTGCCAGTGCTTGTGGGCCGTTTCCCACCAGCCGGCGTCAGCAGCCTGGTTCGCCAGGCGCTGATGCACCTGGGCCATCAATTTCTTTAGCCGCTTGTCGTCCGGCTTGTAGAGCAGCGACTCCTGCGCGGCCAACTGCGCTCCCTCCAGGTCGCCGCCCACCAGCCATTCCTCAGCCAGGCGGTGATAAAGTTCGCCCAGGTTGGCTCCCAGACGCGGCGACTGGTAGCCGGCTGCCCGCGCCGCATCCCACTGGTCCCGGGCCTGATCCCCATCCTCCGCTTGCGCGGCCAGGACGCCCAAGTAGTAATGCGCCACTGCTTTTTCGGCCGCACCGGCCTCGCCCGAGTCGGATTTTTCCAAGACCTGGTCCAAATAGGCCGCGGCTTGCTCGCGGTAGCCGGCGTCCAACGACGCCAGCCCATGCCAAAGCAACGGCACATCAGGGGAAACAGCATAGGGCCGGCGGCGGAAGGCATCCGCCTGGCTCAACATGGCTCGCTCCTCGGCCGGCAGGTCAGACCAAAAGGGCTCGGCCGCGGGGTCTTGACCGCATTGGAGCAGGGCCAGCGCCAGCGGGTAGGCGGCCCGGTCTGCAAATTTGCCGCCATCCTGCCGCGCTTTGCGGTAGAAAGGAATCGCTGCCTCCGACTCTCCCTGGCGGTGCATCGCCAGACCCAGGTGGTAGGCAAAGCGGGGATCGGCCGGCTGAGACTCGGCCGCCTTTTGCAGATCATTCAAGCCCGCCTGGGGGTCCGGCGACTTGCTGTGGAGATGTTTCAGTCCCCGGCGAAAATAAGCCTCCGCCAGGGCCGCACTTGGCTGCATAGAGGGGGTCTGCCGGGCAACCCGTTCCCAGGTACTAATCGCCCGGTCATAGTCTCCGCCCTTGAGGGCATTCAACCCATTCCGCCGCAGGGCGGCCGAACTTTGTCTTTTACTTGATCGTCTTTTGCGTTTCGCCATTTATTTGCTCATCCGCTGGTCGAGTGGCCCAATTATGCCTGGCACCCAAAGGTATGTCAAGCAAAAGGAGAACCATTTCCTAGCCTATTTTCCGCACATTGGAAATCGAATAGAGAGCGACGAGTGGCGCAAGTACACCTTTTATGACATAGTATAAGGTACAAGAATAGCTTACCTGGAGTACCTGACCATGTACTTTGCCCCTAATTCACGTCGTTTACACGTTTTGGTTTGGCTCATCTGGGCCGTTGCCTTGCTGGTCTTTGTGCTTGCCCCGATGCGGGCGGAAATCGGTCGCCCACTGATGGAACAAACACCTCCTCTGCTGGGTGTTACCCTCCACGACGAACGCCGAGGGCCGCTTTTTCCTTGGCAACCGCGCTACCGATTCCGTAAATGGGCCTGGAAACGCTACTGCGCTTGGCGGCAAGCATACCGCCGCGCCCAATGGACAGCACGATTGGCACGGTTGGCCTTGACCGGCGCTTTGACCATGGCCCAAGTGGTGGATATGTTGACGCAGTCGCAATTGCGGCGTCATCTAGGGGCGTTGCCGATGCTCTATGCCTTGTTGGAAACGCTCCAGGTTCGCCAGGTTATCAACCGCTACTGACCCACCAAGGCCGAGGTAGACCATGGTACCGTAGCCATGGTGCTAGTTCTGAACAAGGGTTGTGTCAAAGTCAGGTGGAGCCGATGAACTGCCAGGTTTCGAGCAAAGAAGCCCGATAGTAACGCATGGCAGAAGCAATTGTTCGTTGACCTCTTTGGCCCGCAACTTGGCCCACTCTGCAATCGCCCGTGGCGTCTTTGCACCGTGCGACAAGGCGGCACAGATGATTGCCAAGAGGTACCACCACTCGAACCGTTTTCCCCTCGCTTTGCGGGGGGCTACTACCTGCTTCAGATAGTTCACCAAACGGATGTTCTCCAAAGTCTTTATCAATGCAAGCCTCCTTTCCCTACTGGTGGGATGATGCTTCAGTGGACCCATTCTACCTCATTTTCTGACTTTGACACAACCCTAGTATCCGGTTGTTAGAAAGGGCAAAAAAACGGCGCAAAGCGCCCGCAAAAGCACCCTTGATGGCCTGAAAACAGGCGATTGGACAAATCTGATTTGTTAAAGTGCGACTAGGGCAAAGTCGCGATGAATTCGCTCGCCAGGCGAGTTTCTAAACTCAAGTTGCAATGTGAGCATAAATATGCTATCCTGTGTCCAGTGGTTGTTTTTGCCCCGGCCGGGGGAGAAGGAACAATCTCCCCCGGCTGGGGTCTCTCAAGCCAGCAGGGATGGGGGTCTGACGGCCGTACCATCCCTGGCCTGTTGAGCCTTTACACTTGCTCCTTCGCGCTGCTGGCGGTGGACGGGGAGGACGAAAACGTGATCCACATGACATCGGTTGGGAGACCAGTGCAATCATGAGCGTAATTGTGTACATAACCCCCACCTGCGGCTTTTGCCGCCAAGTCAAGGCGTACCTCAAGCAGCGCAGCGCTCCGTTTACCGAGCACGACGTGAGCCGAGATCGGGCGGCCGCTATGCAGATGGTGCAACTCTCCGGCCAGCAGGGGGTACCGGTAGTGGTGATTGATGGGCAGGTGGTGCTAGGGTTCAACCGGCCGCGGATTGACCACCTGTTGGCCCAACGATATGTGCGTCTGGAAACTGCCATCACCGACGCTGGCCAGACAATCACTGACCCCCTCTACGGTACCTGGCCGCTGCCGGCCGGCGTCGCCCAACTCCTCGCCTGCCCCACCTTGCAACGGCTGCACCGGGTGAGCCAGTCCGGCGCGTCCAAATACGCCCACCCCTTCAAAACCATCACCCGCTTGGAACACTCTATCGGCGTTTACCTGCTGTTGCGCCGCCTGGGCGCGGCCGAACAGGAGCAAATTGCCGGTCTGCTGCACGATGTCAGCCACACCGCCTTTTCCCACGTCATTGACATCGTTTTCTACTCCGTTGAGCAGGACTTTCACGAGGGGATCAAGGCGGAATTCCTCAACCGGCCAGACCTGCGGGCAGCCCTGGACGCGCTGGGGTACCGGCCGGCGGATTTTCTCTCCGATGAGTTGTACACCCTGCTGGAGCAACCGTTGCCCGCGCTCTGTGCCGACCGGATTGATTATTCGCTGCGCGATGCAGTGACGGTGGGGGAGATTAACATCCCGGCCGCCAGAACCATCTTGAACGACCTGGCAGTCCACCACGGCCGGATTGTAATGCGCGATCCGGCCGTGGCCCAACAGTACGTCACCCTCTTTAAAAAGATGAATAATACCTATTGGGCCAGCCAGCAAGAAAACTATCTTTACGAAACGCTGGCGCAAGCCATTGAAGTGGGGTTGGAAACCGGCATCCTGAGTTGGGCCGATATGCTGGTGGACGACGACGTGGTGGAGGCCAAATTGCGCGCGGCCAACGACCCGCATATCGCGTCGCTGTTCAACAAACTATTCCAGCCGCCGGCCGATGAGGTGACTGCCTTTTGGCCCACCCGCCCCATCAAGCAAAGAGCCATTGATCCGCACATACTGCTGGATGGAACAGTGGCGCCGCTTTCCAGCACGTAACTGCCCCCCTACTCTAGCACCTCCCTTATCCGCTCCATCGCCCAATCAATCTCCCCTTTGCTAATGACCAGTGGCGGAGCAAAACGGATAATGTGCCGGTGGGTCTCCTTGCAAAGAATCCCTCGATCTTGCAGCGCTTCACAAAAACGGCGTGCGCCGCCCGCTTGCGGGTACAACTCTATGCCAATAAACAAACCCCGGCCGCGCACCTCCCTAACGTATTCACTCTCCAGCCGTTGCAGCCGCCCTAAAAAGTAGGTCCCCAACTCGGCCGAACGCTCAAAGAGATTCTCTTCCACCAACACCTTTAACGCCTCGCGGGCCACGGCCGCGCCCAGCGGATTGCCGCCAAAGGTGCTGCCGTGCTCGCCCGGCCGGAAAAGGCCCAACACCGCCCGGTCGGAGAGCACCGCCGAGACCGGGTACACGCCGCCGGAAAGCGCTTTGCCCAGGATGACCACCTCCGGCCGGACCCCCTCGTACTGGTGGGCAAAAAGCTTGCCCGCCCGCCCCAATCCAGACTGGATCTCATCGGTAATAAGGAGAACGTTGCGCTCTCGGCAGAGGTCGGCGGCCGCCTTGAGGTAGCCATCCGGCGGGATCAACACCCCACCCTCGCCCTGGATTGGCTCCACCAAAAAGGCCACCGTGTTGGGGGTAATGGCCGCCCGGAGCGCCTCCAGATTGCCCAACTTTACCAGCTTAAAGCCGGGCGTAAAGGGACCAAAATCCTCTTTGTACCTGGGTTCGGAAGAAAAGCCGACGACGGTAATGGTCCGGCCGTGAAAATTGCCGTGGCAGGCAATAATCTCGGCCTGGCCGGCCGGCACCCCCTTTACCTGGTAGCCCCATTTGCGGGCCGCCTTTAGCGCCGTCTCTACCGCCTCGGCGCCCGAGTTCATCGGCAAAACCATCTCATAGCCGGTCAGTTCGCACAGTTCCTTCTCAAACAAGCCCAATTGCGAGTTGCGAAAGGCGCGCGAGGTGAGTGTAACCCGGCCGGCCTGCTCGCGGAGCGCCCGCACAATACGCGGATGGCAGTGTCCCTGGTTTACGGCCGAATAGGCACTCAGGCAATCCAGGTAACATCTTCCTTCCACATCATAAACCCAAACCCCCTCGGCGCGGTCAATAACCACCTCCAGCGGGTGATAGTTGTGCGCCCCGTACTGATCTTCCAGTGCAATCAATTCCTGCGAGTTCATCTTTCTCCCTTCTACTCTTGCATCTGATAGTGAGTTGTTGGTAAGCGTTCAGGGAGAGCCTTGCGAAGGTTCAAAATGGGCACAGTTTCGCCGGTTTCAGGATAATTCCCGTCGTTGAGCAACCTTCGCAAAACTATTCCTGGCTTTTTTGCCCCCCACCTGAACGGTTACAATTCTTGTTCTAGTACCCAACCTGGGATTTCCTGACGCCAGTCTTGGATAGGCTTATCCTGTCCAGCAATTTCGGCGGGGATTTTGCCATTTCCCAGGGCCGCAAGATAACTTTGCCCACATAATCGGTCTTTCCACCATATAGCCTTGTTACCTTGCCGGCCCCCCGGGCGATTTTTCCGCGCCGCTGTATAATTTTTCCTTATGCACCAAGCTTCCTACCATACAGTTCTATTATTCTGCCAATCTGCCAGGTGGTTTTTCCGCGCCACTACATAATTTTTCCTTATGCACGGGCCTCTTTACCATATAGCCCTATTATCTTGCGGAACCGCAAGATGATTTTTCCGCGCCGCTGAATTGGAAATTGCTCCTACACCTGTTCCAAGCAGTCACCACAAATGGCCCCTCTCCAGCTCCCCCCGCACGCAGGGGGAGAGCCGCACTTCCCCCCATACGTATCAAGCTAAGAACTCCTTGCCCCGACTTGCTTGCTCGGAAGGGGTCTGCGACCCCGGTTCTGCCGCCAGAGACGCCGGTCAGTGCGCAGCCTACCCGAATGGGTGCAGACCGGCTGGGAGCAAAAAGCCTGGGACCCGTCCTTGGCTTGATACCTATGGGGGAGAGCAAAACATCCCCCCCGCAAGCGCAGCGGGGGGGATGCCCCGAAGGGGCAGGGGGGGCCAGCCTTGGCTTGATACATATGGGCCCCCCTCCAACTCCCCCCGCGTGCAGGGGGAGAGAAGAGCCTCCCCCTGCGAGCGGCCACCCGCCAGGGTGGGATTGAGGGGGGGCAGGTTATTTTCGGAGTAGCATTCGTGAAATTCGCAAATGCTTGCCATTCGTAATTCAAACAAGCAAGTGTCCGATGGTGGATATTTTTATCCCGGCGATGGATACAAGCAATTGTCATGGCTCCCGATAAAAGTGGATAAATGTCATGATTTTGGTGTATAATGGTGATGGTTTATTTTTAGTGTCCAAGGAGGTAACATGTCATATCAGGATGAAAAGGCGGAAGAAAAGAGGCAGGAAAAGGACCAGGAGGAAAAGCACGGAAAGGGATGGGACTGGCAGCGCGATTCGTTCAGCCAAACCATCTGGGCGCTAATCCTGATTTGGGCGGGGGCGGCGCTGCTGGCAGTGACGCTGGATATGCCCTTTCTGGGCTGGCTCCATTGGGGCAACGTCTGGGGCGTTATTATTTTTGGGGCCGCGCTGCTGCTGGGCCTGGAGATTGCCGTGCGCCTTATGGTCCCCAAATACGCCCAACCGCTGCGCGGCCGGATCATCCTGGCGGCCGTCCTCGTGGTGGTTGGCATTAGCCACCTGACCGATTTGGAATTGTGGCCCTTGATCCTTATTGCCCTGGGGCTGTCTGTTCTATTCAAAAGCTTTGGCGGCCGGAAGCGTTAGGCCAGGGTAGCTGGTCTACCCTAACTCTACAAGCGGTCAAACTCCCACATCACCAGCGCATCCCACCAGTAGCGCAGGTGGGTAAGAGGTTTGTTACGGCCGATGCAGCGGAAATAGGGCGGCCGGAACGCGCGAATCAGATCGCCAATTTTGTAACGCGGCAGCGTGGGAGTAGAGACAACCAAAGCGCCTGTTTCGCCCGGCCGCATCTCGTGCAGCATTTTGGTTCCCGCGCGGGTTTCCACCTCCAAAAAGAATAGATCGTAATTGGGCGCCCAGGCGCGCTTTTCATCCATCTGCTGGCCAAAGATCCCCTCGGTAGCGCCATAAATTTCCACCACCTCCACCGGGCCGTACATGGCCCGCAGCGGGTGGGCGTATTTGGTGTTAATGCCCGGCACACTGCCCAGCGTCATCACCCGGATCCGCCACAAGTCCCGGGGATAAACACTATGGGCCCGGTGCAAATAGCGGCCAAAAGCCACGGCCGTGGGTGCAACCCCGCCCACAAAGGTAATGTTCTCATCCTTGCCTTGTTGATAGGCCAACTCAAAGCGGCGCTCCCAATCCCTAATAGTCTTGCCGCCGCCCAGGGCGTCAACTTCTTCCTGGGAAGGGATAGAACGAATCAGAGAAGACGTGGTGTGTTTGAGATAGATGCCAGAGCTGTAGCCATATTCCAGCCGTTTTTCGCCCACCGTCAAGGTTCCCACCACCGAGGGAAAGTTGAGGTTGACGTTAGCCCCACCCAAGACCTCAAAGCTGGCGGTACGCAGGACATAGTTAAGCAGCGCCCGGCCGGCGCTGGCCCTCATGCGCATATCGGTGGGAGTCATGGGGATGAACTTGGACTCCCCCTTGGTAGTTCCCCGTGTTATAGCCCAGGCAAGGGGTTCCTCGTACAGCAGCGCTCCCCGGCCGCTTTGCATAGCTGCCTGAATGAACGGCAAATACCCCTCGTAAGTGGTGGCCGGAAAAGCGCGACGGTACTCGTCCACAGTATGGATATGGGCAGCGCCGCGCTGTGCGCCGTACCCGGTCTGGGCGTATTCACCTAACAGATAGTGCAGTACACGCTCCTGCGAACCGGCCGGGTCCTGCAACGCAGCGTGCCAGGGCTGCAAGAACATAGTCAGCACATCTTTCATAGCTTCAGGCGTAAGTGATGGCATAGTCTCCTCAATTTTGGAACTCACCGAGGCCGTCCTCGTCCAGTACAAAATTCTCATCAGCGCCCTAGTCTACCCGCAACGGCCGGGACTGGCAAATAGTTGCCAAAAATGGGCAGACGATGTATAAATGATGAAATTGTCAGTACCGGCGGAAAAATAAATGTTTCACAAGATTTGTTAAAAACACCTTGACAACACTTGGCAAAAGGTCTTAGAATACAAGTGTACCTGGCCCGTAAACCGGGTTAATATGGAGTGTCATGGAATATAAGGATTACTATAAAATATTGGGCGTTGATAGAAAGGCCAGCGAGGATGAGATCAAGCGTGCCTACCGCAAACTGGCACGCAAACTCCACCCAGACGTAAACCCTGGCGACGAGTCGGCCGAAGCGCGCTTTAAGGACATCAACGAAGCCTACGAGGTCTTGGGCGACCCGGACAAGCGTTCCAAGTACGAGCGCCTGGGATCAAGCTGGCAGCAGTGGCAAGGGGCCGGCCGCGACCCCGGCGGCTTTGACTGGTCGCAATGGTTCTCCAGCGGCAGTGCGGACGGCGCGCGGGTAGATTTCCGCGATCTCGGAGACCTTCTTGGGGGGGGCAGCGCCGGCGGCTTTTCCGACTTTTTTAACTCCCTCTTTGGCAACGGTATGGCCGGGAGTGGTCAACCACGGGGTTACAGCCATCCCACACGCGGTCAGGCCATTGAGCAGGCCGTTGAGATCAGCCTGGAAGAGGCCTACCGGGGCACCACACGCACTCTAAAGCGCTCCGGCCAGCACGTTAAAGTCAAAATCCCGGCCGGCGCCTACACCGGTCTCACAATTCGCCTGGCAGGCCAGGGTGTACCCATCATGGGAGGCGCACCCGGCGACCTCCATCTCAAGATCACCGTCAAACCCCACCCTCGTTTCACACGTCAGGGGGACAATCTGCACACAGAAACACCGCTAAACCTGTACACCGCTACCCTGGGCGGGGAGACGCCAATAGAGACGCTGGAGGGCGAGGTGCAACTCAAAATCCCGGCCGGCACCCAGGGCGGCCAGGTCTTCCGTCTGCGGGGAAAAGGGATGCCCAGGCTGCGCAAAAAGGGAAAACACGGGGACCTGTACGCCAGGCTGACCATCCGCATACCAGAGAAACTATCCGCCCGTGAAAAGAAACTATTTCAAGAGCTCAGCACCCTAAGCAAGAGGTAACAAATGAACAAACCTTACCGTTGGATTATTCTTTTACTGGTCATTCTCTCGCTGATGGCCAT